>Ga0208767_1002910_pt1 | contig 12661 bp, 15 predicted proteins | sample VirMetDEL_Mar_21_FD_184514 | JGI IMG/M metagenome (GOLD analysis project Ga0208767, IMG submission 184514) | Aqueous microbial communities from the Delaware River and Bay under freshwater to marine salinity gradient to study organic matter... | ecosystem: Environmental > Aquatic > Marine >... | reverse complement strand
GAACATCCACGTGCTTTTGAGGTTGTTTCAACTCTTATGAAAACTCTTGTTGATGCTAACAAAGATTTGGCGAATCTGTCAAAAGATGCGAAAAAGAAAGAAGAATCGAATCCGCAAACAGTTAACAACTCTATTTTTGTTGGTTCAACTTCTGAACTACAACAAATGTTAGAAAAGGTTCGTAATGGATAACGTTCAAAGAGGATATAACGGAAATCCTCTTCTAAAAAAGAAAAACACTCAAATATCCTTTTCAAAAGAGATGTTCGAGGAATATGTGAAGTGCGCGAATGACCCAGCTTATTTTGCTGAAAAGTACATCAAGATTGTACATGTTGATCATGGTTTTATTCCTATTGAACTTTACGAATATCAAGAAGAAATCATTGAGGCAACAAAAGAAAGCCGTAGAGTTGCTGTATGTACCAGTCGTCAAGCAGGTAAAACCACAACTGCTGTAGTCATTATTCTCCATTACGTCTTGTTCAATTCGTATAAAACAGTTGCTTTGTTAGCAAACAAAGGCGATTCAGCAAGAGAAATATTGTATCGAGTTCAATTGGCGTTTGAAGCGTTGCCAGCTTGGTTACAACAAGGCGTTATTGAATGGAATAAAGGATCAGTTGAATTTGAAAATGGATGTAAGATTATTGCCGCAGCAACAAGTTCAAGCGCAATCAGAGGTAAGAGTGTCAGCTTTTTGTATATTGATGAAACAGCTTTCGTAGAAAACTGGGATGAGTTTTTTGCCTCAGTATTCCCAACCATTTCTTCAGGCAAAACGACAAAAATACTTTTCACCTCGACTCCAAATGGTCTGAATCATTTTTATAAAACTTGCGAAGGCGCAAAAGAAAATAGAAATGGATATTCGTACATAGAAGTTCCTTGGCAAAGAGTTCCTGGAAGAGACGAAAACTGGAAACAAGAAACTCTTGCGGCAATGGATTTTGATTTACAAAAGTTTGCTCAAGAGTTTGAATGTGCTTTCTTGGGTTCTTCTGGTACTTTGATTGATGGATCGGCTTTGAAGAATCTTGTATACAAAACTCCTCTTTTTGAAAAAGAAAAGATTTCAATATACGAAAAGCCAGAAAAAGGAAAAACATATACTTGTATCGTTGATGTCTCAAGAGGAAAAGGTTTAGATTATTCAGCGTTTCAAATAATCGACGTTTCTCAAATGCCATACAGGCAAGTATGTACTTTCCGTGATAATATGATTACACCAATTGACTTTGCGAATATTATCTACAGTTCAGTAATGGCATACAACGAAGCATATACTCTCGTTGAAATCAACGATATCGGTCAACAAGTTTCTGAAATCCTTCAGTTTGATCTTGAATATGAAAACATTCTTTATACTGAAAATGCTGGTCGAAGCGGAAAAAGAATCTCAGGCGGATTTGGATCAAATGTTGACAAAGGTATACGCACCACAAAAAGCGTGAAGGCGATTGGTTGTAATATTTTGAAAATGTTGGTTGAACAATCTCAGCTGATTGTCAACGACTTCAATACGATCAACGAACTATCAACATTTTCAAAAAGAGGCGTTTCCTACGAAGCAGAACCTGGATGTCACGACGATTTAGTGATGTGTTTAGTTCTTTTCGGTTGGTTATCGACACAGCCTTTCTTCAAAGATATTACTGATATCAATACAATGTTTCGACTCAAAGAGAAAAATGAGGAAGAGATTATGGAAAGTTTTCTTCCTTTTGGATTTAGCGCAAACGAATATTTTGATGAGATTGAGGATCCGAGACCAGATTCTTTACATCGCTTCTAGTTCCTAAAACGCCATTTTTATAAATAAAAGAAAGATAATAGCAAAATCTCATACATAAGGAGAGCATAATGGCGTTTCAAGTAAGCCCAGGCGTGAATATCAGTGAAATTGATTTGACGACTGTTGTACCTGCAGTTACTACGACTCAAGGCGCGATTGCAGGCGTTTTTCGTTGGGGCCCAGTCGACGAAAGAATCCTTGTAACTTCTGAAAACGAACTAGCGAATCGATTTGGAAAGCCAGCTTCATACTACACTGAAGCAGGAAATACTAGCTCCGCAATTTGGAATAACTACGAAACATTCTTTTCCGCAGCAAACTTCTTAGCATATAGCGATGCTTTGTATGTTGTGCGCGTTGCCGAAAATGCGAATACCGCTGGCGGTTCAGTATTTGATGCAAAATATCAAGGCGTACTTGGTAACTCACTTCAAGTAGCATATTGCGATAGCTCTAGTTTTGCCGCAACAACCGTAAGTGATTCTATTTCGATTGTAGCTTTTTCAAATCAAGCTGAAATCGGTAGTAATACTGTAAACTATGGAGTTGGTGACTACATTGTTGTCGATAATCAAAATCTAAAAGTTACCGCCATTGCTGTTGATGGCGCAAATACCACCGTTACGTTTGAAAATAAGTATATTGCAGCGTCTAATCTATCAGCGGCTTCTTATGCTTATCAATGGGGTTATAATACTCTATTCGATTCTGCTCCAGAATCAGGCAAAGTTCATGTTGTTGTGATTGATGAAGACGGTGCTATTAGTGGAGTTGCCGGCACAATACTCGAAAAGTTTACCAACGTATCAAAAACCATTTCTGCTCGAAATGAAGACGGATCAACAAACTATCTCTTTGATGTTCTGGATCAAAACTCATCTTTTATCGCAATCACCGAAGCAAACGTAAGTTCTGTGACAGGTAATGGATACGATTCACTTTCTGGCGGATTAGACGGTGAAGATGAAGATACCGTCGCTACAGGAACTCTTGCTGTTGGTTATGACCTCTTCAAATCTGCGGAAGATGTAGATATTTCTCTTGTGATTCTTGGTCGGCCAAATACGGCTCTTACCAACTACGTTCTGAGTAACGTTGTCGAATATCGTAGAGATTGTGTTGCTTTTGCGAGTCCTTTTCTCGCGAACGTTGGTTCTGTTTCAGTGACCGCTCAAAATATTGTTGACGCATTCTCAACAATCAACTCTTCTTCTTATATCGTATTTGATAGTGGTTATAAGTATCAGTACGATAAGTATTCTGACGTTTATCGTTGGATTCCGCTCAACGGCGATATTGCTGGTCTTTGTGCTTATACTGATGATGTAAGGGATCCTTGGTTCTCGCCTGCTGGATATAACAGAGGTTTGATCAAAAACGCTATCAAACTTCTTCTCAATCCAAATAAGACTCAAAGAGATCTTCTTTACAAAAATCGTATTAATCCAGTTATTACTCAACCAGGTCAAGGAACATTGCTGTTTGGCGATAAGACTGGCCTTTCACTTCCAAGCGCATTTGATCGTATCAACGTTCGTCGTCTCTTTATTGTTCTTGAAAAAGTTATTGCTAACGCAGCCAAAGGCGCTCTTTTCGAGTTCAATGATGAGTTTACTCGCGCTCAGTTCGTAAATCTTGTTGAACCTTTTCTACGCGATGTACAAGGTAGAAGAGGTATTTTCGACTTCAGAGTGATTTGTGACGAGACAAATAATACTGCCGAAGTGATTGATCGAAACGAGTTTGTTGGCGATATCTATATCAAACCTGCTCGCTCTATCAACTTCATTCAGCTAAACTTTGTTGCTGTAAGAAGCGGTGTTGAGTTCTCTGAAATCGTTGGCGCTGCGTAATATAGGTTTATTGGGGGACTTCGGTTCCCCAATAAATACAATAAAAAGAAAGGTATAGGAGAAACAAATGGCTTTCAATATCAATGATATCAAGAGTCAGCTAACTTTTGGTGGCGCAAGACCAACACTCTTTCAAATCCAAATCACAAATCCAGTAAACGGAATCGCCGATCTAAAGACTCCGTTTATGGCAAAGGCTGGCTCGATTCCTCAAAGTACTCTCACACCAGTTGAAGTCGGATATTTTGGGCGAAAGGTAAAGCTCGCTGGCGATAGAACCTTTGATGATTGGTCCGTTACTGTATTCAACGATGAAGACTTTTTGATTCGAAATGCTCTTGAGCAATGGAGTGCTTCAATCAACTCTCATGTCGGTAACATTTCTCAGTTTGAGAGTGCTTCTCCAAATCAGTATAAGTCTCAGGCTTCAATCACTCAGTTCTCAAAAACTGGCGTTCCGATTCGGAAATACACCTTTTATGGTATTTTCCCTTTGACCGTTGGTCCGATTGCTACTGATTGGGATAACAACAATCAGGTTGAAACCTTTGACGTCGGCTTTACTTATGACTGGTGGGAAGCTTCCGGTGTTACAGGTAATGCTACCACAAACCAATAATGATTTAGATTAGGATGAAGTATGGAACTTTTTGGATTTTCCATCAAAAGAAAAAGTGAAGAAAAAGAAGTAAAGTCTTTTGTTGAGAAAAGTGTTGATGACGGTTCTGTTAACGTTGTAACAGGAGCGGCAGTCAGTACATTTGTTGATCTTGAGGGTAGCGCGAAATCAGAAGCTGAGCTTGTACAAAAATATCGGTCAATGCTTCAACAACCTGAAGTTCAAGCAGCTGTTGATGATATTGTCAATGAAGCTATTGTTGTTTCTTATAATGAAAAAGTTGTAGAGTGTATCACTGATGATATTGATATGGCCGACAATGTCAAGAAAAAGATTCGAGAAGAGTTTGACAATGTCCTTTCTCTTCTCAACTTTTCGAATCTTGGATACGATATTTTTCAAAAATGGTATGTCGATGGAAGAATCAACTATCATGTATTGATTGATGAATCGAATCCAAAAAAGGGTATTCAGGAACTTCGATATATAGATCCAAGAAAAATCAGAAAAATACGAGAATACGTTCAAGAAAAGATTGGTGGAGGAAGAAACACCGTTACAATCAAAAAGCTGAAAAATGAATATTACATCTACAACGATAAAGGCTTTTATACCGTCAACAACGCATATCAGTCTATTGACGATAATTTATCTTCTGGGCTTAAAATTGCTGACGATTCAATTGTAAACTGTAACTCAGGTATTATGAACGAGAACAATACTCTCGTTTTATCATATCTTCACAAAGCATATAAGCCACTCAATCAGTTGAGAATGATGGAAGATGCTTTGATTATTTATCGAATCTCAAGAGCGCCTGAAAGAAGAGTATTTTATATTGATGTGGGTAACCTACCAAAACTAAAAGCTGAACAATATCTTCGTGAAATGATGACAAAACATAAGAATCGTCTTGTTTATGACGCGAATACTGGTGAAATAAGAGACGATAGACGCCATATGGCAATGACCGATGATTTTTGGTTACCGAGAAGAGAAGGCGGTAGAGGTACTGAAATCACTACACTTCCAGGCGGTCAAAATCTAGGTGAAATGGACGATATCTTTTATTTTCAAAAAAGGTTATATAAATCTCTTAATGTTCCGATTTCAAGACTAGAACCAGAAACAGGATTTTCTTTAGGTAGAGCATCCGAGATTTCGAGAGATGAACTCAAGTTCTCAAAGTTTATAAGAAGATTAAGAAATAGATTTTCGATTCTTTTTGATAATATTTTAGAGAAACAACTGATCCTAAAGGGTATCATTACTCCGGACGAATGGAAACTTATTGGGAATAATATTCGATATGATTTTATGGAAGACAATCATTTTGAAGAACTCAAACAGTCCGAAGTGCTTCAAAACAGACTCCAACTTCTTCGTGATATTGATGAATATACTGGCAAATACTTCTCGAAAACTTGGATTCAGAAAAACGTTTTGTTACAGTCAAACGATGATATTGAAGAGATTCAAAAAGAAATAGACCAAGAACAAGAAGATGAGCCCGATGAAGATAGTCCTGAGTTCAATCAATCAGTATTATAAATAAAGTAAAACGTAAAGGAGAACACCAAATGTTCAGCTATGTAGATCTTGTCGAAGCTGTAAACGAAAAAGACTCAGTCAAGTTTGAAGAAGCTTTTGATTACATTATGAAAGCGAAAGTCGCATCTGCTATCGAAGAAATCCGTTCCAATATTGTCGAACAAAAGGCGGATCCCAAAATTGTAGCAAGATTCGCTAAAGTTCCGGCAAATAAGCGTTCATACTACATTATGAAATGGGCAGAAGAAAATGGTATTGATATTTCTGACGCCATGAAAATGGCTGGTTATAAGAGAAATGATAGAGGTTATGGGTCAAGTTCAAGTTGGATTTATGTTGGTGAAAGTCTAGATATCGATGATTATGAAGAAGACGAGGACGAAGAGGACGAGGATGAAGAAGATGACCTAGAAGAAGCGACTCTTCCAGCCGAAAAGCCTACTCCGAAGACTGTTACGACAGCCCATAGAGATGATTATTTTGTGTTCAAATGGGAAACCGATCTTATCCGATATTTTGGTCAGTATGACATTAAAAGAAAGAAACTTTGGAGAGAAGCCGAGATTTTCGATTTCAAGAAAAGATTCAAAAGTGGTGAACCAAAACCAAACAAAGAAGATTATAGAAAGGCCATTGAATCTATGCCTCCATCCTTTTTCGAGAAACTTGACAACGGTAAAGGAAATGCTTCAGGTCCATGGACTAAAACGGTAGAATAAAGAATCTTAATGGATTTCATGACTAAACTTATAAAATATTACAATAAAGGGTATGTTTGATGAAAACATATAAACAAATCGTTCAAGAAACAGTTGACGCTCCTCGTTCTCCAGATGAACGTAGGTTTCTTCAAAAGCATGTCGTAAAGGTCACTGATTATCCTGTCGATAATCCCAAACCAAACACAAAAATGAAGAAGCGTCGCGGCGACCTTACTGACAGCGAAGATAAAAAAGTATATGAAGAAGTTGAACTCGATGAGGGTGATAAGGTAACAGTTAAACCAAAAGGAAATAGTAGGTACTTTACCATCATCAAAACAACAAATACTAAGTTCTATCCTATTGGTGATGAAATTTCTGATGATGATATCTCGATGATGCAGTCAGATGGAAAAGTTAAAGTTGATATCAAAGAATCCACAGAGCTTGATGAAGCTGTAATGCAGGGTTCTAAGGACCATCTCAAGAAACTACAAGACATGCTCGATAAAGTAAAACCAGGTTCAGCTGATCATAGTCAGATCAGAGGTGCTATTGAGTCGATGTTTGGTAAGAAGCATATTCCAGCGAAGCACAGAAATGTAAAGCCAAATATGTATGAAGAAGTTGAACTTGATGAAGTATTCAAAGTAGGTGTATTGAAACTCAAAGACGATTCAACAGTTAAATTAACAAACGATGATGCTCAGGTGCTTAACAATCTTTATAAGAACTTAAACACTTCAAATAGTACAAGGATGATAGAGAAACTATATGCTGATAAGAAGTCTTTTAGTGAAATCCTTGCTTTCGCAAAAGAGGCTATGTAAATGCCAAGTATAACAAAAGTATTGTCAGAAGAAGTAACTCTTACATCGGCCAACACTTCAACAGTAAGTGACGCGACACTTGTTCGCCTTGTTTCTTTATCTGCAAATACCTTGATTACTGTCGCAAACACTTCTGGGACAATCGGCACTTTTACAATGCTAGATAACTCAAAAGAAATAGTAGAGAAAAAGCCAACTGATACGATTGGGACAAATAACGATGTATTGGCTACCTCTATAGCTTATACAGTAAGGATAAAAAAAAATGGCTTTACTGATTACAGAACTTATGGAAGACTTTCAGTATCTGAAAGAAGAAACCGAAAAAGGTGAAAAGAACTATTTCATTGAAGGTATCATTATGCAAGCCGACATCAAGAATCGAAACGGAAGAATGTATCCTTCCGAGATTCTAAAAAACGAAGTTGGTCGATACAACAAAACCTATGTTGAGCAACATAGAGCTTTTGGTGAGCTTGGTCATCCTTCTGGCCCAACTATCAATCTTGATCGCGTTTCTCACCTGTTTACTGAACTGGAAGAAGATGGTTCTAACATCGTAGGTAAAGCAAAGGTTCTTGATACGCCAATGGGCAAAATTGTCAAAAACATTATCGATGAAGGCGGTAGACTTGGTATTTCTTCAAGAGGCATGGGTTCTCTCAAAGAAGGTAAGTCTGGTATTATGGAAGTTCAAAAAGATTTTACTCTTGCAACTGCTGGTGATATTGTTGCCGATCCTAGTGGTCCAAACTGTTTTGTGAACGGTATTATGGAAAACGCTAGTTTCGTTTTTGATATTATGAATAACAAATGGGTCAATCAATCTGACATTTGTGAAAGAGTTGTGGAAGAAGTGAAGGAAGTTGGAAACAGATCAAAGAAAGAACTTGAAGAAAAAGCATCAAAACTATTTGAAAAGTTCTTGAAATCTCTCTAAAACTGAAAAAATATAAATAAAAGAAACTTAGAAACTAAGGAGACATAATATGTCAGATGATATCAAAGATATTGATCTAGATGAAGCAAAGGGTACAGGGGTGGATTCGATGGCCGCTGATCCAGTAACGCCAGCTGGTGGTACAGTAAAAAAGCGTAAAGCAGATCTAAACGCGGCTGACGATCAAGCCAAAATGGATGACGTTGAGGACGATGTAAAAACTCCTCAAGGTAAAAATGATACTGGCCTCAAGGAATCGATTGAAGGTCTTTTTGAGGGCATGGATCTTTCAGAAGATTTTGTGATCAATGCGACCGCAATCTTTGAAGGCGCTGTCCAGTCAAAAGTAACTGAAATCGAAGAGTCTCTTCAAGCTCAATACGAAGAGAGACTTTCTGAGGATGTTTCTCATCTAACTGAAAAGCTTGATAGCTATCTTGACTACGTTGCTAAGTCTTGGCTTGAAGAAAACAAGCTAGCTGTTGAAAGCGGCGTAAAGGTCGAAATGGCTGAGTCTCTTTTTGACGGAATCAAAGATCTTATGAATGCTCATAATCTTGATCTTGACGAAGAGAAGGTTGATGTAAATAACAAGCTTCAAGAAGAAATTGATTCTCTTTATGAAAAGTATAACGAAGTCGTATCAAACGTTCTAGAAGCAAATGAAGAGAATGAGACTCTGAAAAAGCAGATTATTCTCAACGACGTTTCTGAAGGTCTTACAGTTAGCCAAAAAGAAAAACTTATTTCTATCTCAGAGGGTCTTTCTTATGACAACCTAGAAGAGTTTGAGAAGAAAGTTGTGAGCGTGAAAAACAAGTTTGTTGCTGAAAACATTAACACTCCAAAAACTATCAATGAAGAAGTTGAGGAAGTAGAAAATGATGAAAGCGATAAAACCGTAGTTAGCGAAGATCCTATCGTCAACCGTTACGCTCAAGCAATGAACGCCCTGAGGTAAAAACTCGATTTTTATAAATAAAACTATAACGTATTCTTTAAGGAGAGTAAAATGAAAAACGATCATCTAGTGAAGAAGTGGGCTCCTGTTCTAGACCACGAAAAGTTTGATTCAATCAAGGAGAACTATCGCAAAAACGTAACCGCGATTCTTCTCGAGAACACCGACCAAGCTCTACGCGAAGGTCAGTCTCTTTCACCTTTCTCACTGCTAGACGAAGCTGCTCCAGTAAACGCTATTGGTAACTCCCCAAGCACTGCTGGCGGCGAAGTTCAAACCTATGATCCAGTGCTTATCAGCCTCGTTCGTAGAGCAATGCCAAACCTAATCGCTTATGATATTTGTGGCGTTCAGCCAATGACTGGTCCAACTGGTCTTATCTTCGCGATGCGTTCTAAGTATGTAAATGCCGCTAACACTGCTAACCGCACTGAAGCGTTCTACAACGAAGCTAACACTGTTTTCTCCGGTACAGGTACTCAGAGTGGCGATCTAGGCGACGCTTATGGTGGTGTAAGTTCTGGTACTGGTTTGGCAACCGCTGATGCTGAAGCTCTTGGTGGCGGTGAAGCTGGCGATGGCGACTTCAACCAGATGTCTTTCTCTATCGAAAAGGTTACTGTTGAAGCAAAAAGCCGTGCTCTAAAGGCTGAATACAGCACCGAGCTAGCTCAAGATCTTCGTGCGATTCATAACCTTGACGCCGAAACTGAGCTAAGCAACATGCTAACAGCTGAGCTACTAACCGAAATCAACCGTGAAGTCGTTCGTACAATCTATACAAACGCTGTGACTGGTTCTCAGTCTGGTGTAGCTTCTACTGGCGTGTTCAACCTAGACGTTGATGCCAACGGTCGTTGGTCTGTTGAGAAGTTCAAGGGTCTTATGTTCCAAATCGAACGTGAAGCCAACCAAGTCGCAAAAGATACTCGTCGCGGTAAAGCCAACGTTATCCTTTGCTCTTCTGACGTAGCTTCTGCTCTTCAGATGGCTGGTGTTCTTGACTATGCTCCTGCGCTAAACGCCAATAACCTAAATCCTGATGATACTGGCAATACCTTTGCTGGCGTTCTAAACGGTCGCTTCCGTGTTTACATTGATCCATATGCTGGTTCAAACTACATGGTTGTTGGTTACAAGGGTGCGAGCGCATTTGACGCTGGTCTATTCTATTGCCCATACGTTCCTCTACAAATGGTTCGTGCCGTTGGTGAGAACAGCTTCCAGTCAAAGATTGGATTCAAGACTCGCTACGGTATGGTTTCAAACCCATTTGCTAAAGGTGCTGTTGTTGGTAACGGCGCACTCACTGCTAATTCTAACAGATACTACCGCCGGACTCGAGTGATCAATCTACTCTAATGAGTAGTTGACTATATAATAAGAAGAGCTGGGTCAACCAGCCGGAACTGAGGGAGCTTCGGCTCCCTCTTTTTCATTTGCTAATCGATTCCAAGTTTTTTGTATTTTGTGTACGGCATATACCAAGAAAGAACCTTTTCAAAACAAGGTTTGAATTCCGTAAATTCATCTAGATCATATTGTTCAGCGGAAGTCAGTTCTTTTTCGTCGCTCAACATATCTAATCTTTGTATTTCTCCACATATATAGCTCCAAGTGTCAAGTAAACACCGCGAAACAATTTCGTCGACATATTCATCATCAAGTTCGATTTTCATTACAGTTCGCCTTTCTTTAGCTTATTCAAAAAAGCTCACGATCCTATACCCCCAATAGTTTTATCTGTTCGTTCGTAGATTTGAGACCAGTCACATCCATATGCCGGGCAAATCTGAACTTTATCAGGAAGACCATTATTATCGTGGTTTCCCATTTCTCCGCAAATAAAAAAATGACCTGATTGTTCTGGAAACGCTTTACGAAGAATGTTTTCCAACTTTTCAATGTGTTCTTTAGCGCCTTTTACAGTATCAAGATCAGGTCCCCAGTTACCACAATTCCACATATTATCAGCAAGTTTATCAAGTCGTTCAGTTATTTTCATTTATCCACCTTTCAATCCTATACTGCTTCCAGATTTTTGCTGATTTCTCAGCTTCCTCGTATGTTTTGTATAAAACTGGTTTTTGAGAAGGTATGTCGATAATCCATATCCATCTACCGTCAAACAGTATTTGTACACCGTATTTCATAATCAAATATAACCTTTCTTCAAGGTTTTGTAAATCTATTTTTCAGACTTGTAATACAAAACATCGTAATGAGTTTGGGATCGCCACTGCTCAGCTTGTTGTTGATACCAATCTGCTACTTCATTACAAGCTTCTTCAAGTGTAAATCCGTGTTCCTCATTACTACCAAAACAGTAATATTCTCGACAAAAGTGCGGTTCGATTGTTGCGTGAGTATTGTAGTGCACACATCGTATCGTTCAGACACTTTTACTACGAAACTCCTTTACTTGAGTGATTGCTGTTTCTAACGTTTTGCCATAATTTAAAGCGGCTTGTTCATTTATACAAAGTGTTGATTTGGTTTCAACATATCCCTTTGTAAAGATTTGCCATAGTTGTTTCCAACGACCTTTTTCCCACCATTTTGATTGCTGAGTGTGATATATATGAACCGTAACTCCGGTCGCGACAGCTTCTACCTCAAGTGTATGCGCGCATGATTCCTGCCCGCACTCGCAAGGAACATAGTAAAACATAGAGTCGCCAAAGTCACTTTGTTTTAGAATGCCAGTAGCAGGTTGTTCAGGAGTCATACCATATAATCCTTTTATTCGTATTATTATAGAACGCTTGAACGAGTTCGTCAAGTGTTTTTTCGGTCTCAGAAGAGTATTGCTCTAACCATTGAGAAAACTCACCCCAGCTTTGCGCACTCATAATCGGTAATGCTATCTCAGTTTGGTAGTCTGAACCATAGATATCGATTCTACCGCCCATCCACCGTTCAGTTACCACTTCTGGTTCAATCCATCGCTGTAAGATTTCAGAGTATCGACGAGGTTGTTTACGAGTTAGTCCTCTATCTCTAAACCACTGCATAGAGATAGGACCCATCCAGTTAGTGTTATAACGTATACTCATCTTTATACCAAATTCTTATAGACTTATCTTCAGTGCATTTATGGCAAAGAATTGAGATTCTCCAACTGTCCTCTTCTGGCACGTTCATACGAGATGCAATCTCGTCTATGATTCTATTATCGCCATCGTAGATAACTACAAACTCAAGATCCATCATCTTTCTCATTTTTATGCAGATCAACTGTTATAGTTTCTTTCAAACTATATCCAGCCTCATTATAACGCATATCTCTAAGTTTTGTCAACTCTTCATCAGTGCAAATACTATTATGAAGGGATAGAAATCCGCATTGCATCCCAATGCCATATGACTCTGGCCCAAACCCAAATACATCATATAAGACATGACGATAAG
>Ga0208767_1002908_pt1 | contig 12666 bp, 25 predicted proteins | sample VirMetDEL_Mar_21_FD_184514 | JGI IMG/M metagenome (GOLD analysis project Ga0208767, IMG submission 184514) | Aqueous microbial communities from the Delaware River and Bay under freshwater to marine salinity gradient to study organic matter... | ecosystem: Environmental > Aquatic > Marine >... | reverse complement strand
CCATTTTCCTGCTTCTGATCCTACTCTCTCAATTGCTTGATTGTGAGCATCGTTGGTTGCCTTGTTGGCATCCATCATTCTGTTGAAACGATCCTGTTCGTTTTGTCTTTTCTCTGCTAGAGACTTGAAGATAAAACCAGTTATGCTCCCTCCTACGAGGGAAAGAAATTCTGTAGTCAAAAAAGATTCAATCATTAGTTTTTCTTGTTATGCCTCAGTCGATTGTCATTCCATCTACGACGAACAAACATAGTTTCTCCTGTTACTCCATTCTTGATGACAACAGGCTTTGATGGGTTTCTCATTGAGTAAGACTTTATCTCTCTTCCTATTTCACTTTCCTCATCAACATAACTACTCCACCTTGCGCCCCTTGCCTTGGCACCAGTGGACTTTAATCTGTTGAACTCTGCTTCGGAAACAGTAAAAACTTTTCCTGCGTATAGTTGTAGTTCTTTTCTTCTTTTCCTCTGAAGAGTGGGACCATCTGGACCACTCACAGTCTTGAAGGTTCCGGGTCCGGCTGTTTTTGATGACTTGGCAAGATCGCCAGATACATTGGCGATTTCTTCAAAAAGTTCTTTCAATGACTTCATCAGATTCTCCTCAATATCTCTACCACCTTTGTATCCAGTGGTATCTTTATATAGTCTTCCTGCTCTTCGGGTAGATAGTTTAGATAGACCAAAAAGGTTTTGAGTAAAGGCTTGAACTTGTCTTCCATTTTGTAGAACAGCATCTTTGTTGCTGCTTCAATTTCAAATACATTGTACATCACGATGATATGATTCAATATCAATCTTTCCTTGAGTTCGCCTGTGCTATGGTATCTACCAAACAATCTCTTTATGTACTTTATTCTGCTTATGTCTTCTTCAAATTCAGACTCGCTAGTACAATGAGGATTGTTGTAGTTGTCCATAGCATATTGCATGAACATATCATCGTGGTTTAAATCATGCATCATCCTTTGAAGCATCTTTCCACTTTGCCTTTGCTCTTAAACTCTGTAATTGTTTGTCTACTTCTCGTTGAAACGACTTCTGAAGATTTGTCGATTGAGGATTTCCTTCTGAAGCAGTGTTGAAGTGCTTCTGAAGAATTTTTGTAGCATCATCAGCAATATGAGGTCCATCTGATAACTTGATAATTTCTTCGGCAGCACTGCTAACGTGATCAGAATAACTATCCGGTAAAACTGGTGATCCACTAATCACACTCGCTGCTGCATCAATTACACCCTTCAGACTTGACGATGTGTTGTTGAAGGGATTTGGTTGTGTTGTCATGTTAACTCCTTTTCTATAAAGTATGTATCCATTAGTTCATTCAATTCACCCGGAGTCATCTTCTTGTAACGCTGTACGATCTCATCCGTCCCCTCCTCGGGGGGAGAACTGAAGTCTATTCCGTCTTCCGTTGCTTCTTTGTTCTTAAAGTCACTTTCTTGTAATTTTTTAATCGTGTTCCAGTTGCTTGTATCTAGGAAATTTTCCAACATCTCTCTTGCTATATTTCTTCCTGTTGCCTTTTCAATTCCATCTGTTCCGGGAGAGGAGTTGACTTCAATGATGTATGGCTTCTTGGTGTCTTCTGTAACAGTAATATCAACACCACAAATATAGCAACCACATGCTTGTGCGGAGCGTATGGCTAATGTTTCTATATCTTCTTCAAGGGTGGCAACATTTTTTACTGTTCCTCCGAGTGAAAAATTAGATCTGAAATCAGATCCACCAGATTTTCTTCTCATTGAGGCTAAAACTTTTCCACCAAGAACAATAACTCTCATGTCTCCATCTATTTTTAGGTACTCTTGCATTAACATCTGACACTTTTTATTGTTGGCATACATTGCATCAATGACAGACTGAAGGGTACTTTCATCTTTGACCATGACGACACCCTTGCCCTCAGAACCATAAAGTGTTTTTAGTATGAGAGGAAAAGATCCTCCTATTTGATTGTGTATTTTCTTTACTGTTTGTGGATTTGGTGATGTGATTATTTCTGTTCTAGCAACAGGCAATCCACCTTTCTTCAAAACAGTATGTGTTTTGTATTTGTCTGCACAAGTTTCTACTGATTTCAAACTATTGATAACACAGAAGCCTGAAGTTTCAAACTCATGTATTTTGTCTACGATTCCCGTTCTTCCGTGAATACTACCTCGAACTAAAATCAATGTGTCTTTTGGATCTGCTATCAATCTTTTATTGTGATCAAAGTCAATGACCAAAATTGTCCCATCGTCTCTCGACTCAGTGTAATATCCCGGTGCATAAGGTGATTTTGGTTCAGTAAAAATCACAATATGCTTGATGTTTAATTTGTCACATTCTTTCATTATCTTTCTGACTGTTGGATAGTATCCATCGGTTTCTTCTTGATTCGGTTCGCTGAAGATTATTACCTTCTTTGCCGTAGCAGCAATCTCTTCTGATATAAAATCTTCCGTGATGTCCATGTTGGATCGAAGAACATCATACATCTTCATCACATCTCTGCTACCAAGTCCCTTGGGAACACCTTGTTTGAAGGTTTCGAAATCGTCAGCAGCCGCTGCGGCACGCATCTTGGATGCGCTCATTCCACTTACATCCGTTGCGTCTGGATCTCTTTCTCCTGCACTGACAACCTCGAAGTTGTTGATTCCCATCTCCTCGATGTAGGGAGTTATTGTTTTTCGAAACTCCGATACGCGATCACTTCCAACAACAAGAGTGATGTTTGTGTATCCCTTTTCAACCAAAGATTCCATTGCTTTGAAAACAGTTCTTGCCGACTCCTCGTCTACAACAGTAACCTTTCTGCCAAATGCCTTCTGTAAGAATCCAACCTTATCTTTGGCTGGCAGAGGATTCTTTTTGCTGTCCTGTGAACGACTCGGAAACAAGAAAGGAGTTGCTTTTATTTTCTTTGCGGTAGATGCGATAGCATCCACCAACTTGGCATGACCCGTAGTTGGTGGATTGAATCTACCAAAAGAGAGGACAGCGGATTTCTCCGCTTGACCTCTTAGTAGTTTTACTTCTTCATTTAGAGAAGAAAAAGGTTTCATCCTCTATTCCAAGGCATGTGCTTTGCTGACCACTTCCAAAGTGGAACGCCAACCAAGGCACCGGCAACAAAAATGACGATACCCCAACCAACATGACTTAGAGTAATACCTGCTTCTGCTAATGTGTGCATAAGTTTCTCCTTTACAACTCTATTTATGCTTTTTCCCAATTCTTGGCTGCATTAAAATTGGCGCGGGAAAAAGTCATTCTGTCCACCAATTTATATGCAGTGTTTGAAATCCTATCTATGGCAACGTATCCTTCAGGTGCTGTCACCTCAAATCCATTGTCGGTTCTGATAAAGGTTCCAATAGATTTGACTTTCTGGACCTGTCGAAGTAGATCCAACTTGATGTCTCGAATGGCTTGTTGTATTGCAAATACTTTGATGAGAGATTTGGAATTGCTTCGAATAAAGGACAGCATCTTTTTCTTCTGATCTTCCTTTGCTTTCTTGCCGCGTTCTGTTTTCAACTTCAGAATAGCATCATCAAATCTTTGCTCCATGTATTCTCTGAAGCCAGCATAGATCACACTAGGAGTTCCTATGTTTCCATTTCGAACCAAAGTGTTGTAGTAGGTTTTCAGAAGCATACTGAACTCTGCATCAGATACGATAGCATCTATGGTGCTGAGTGTTGCTCTGTCTGCCATTCTCTTTGCGTTTGTTATCTTTGTCATCACAGAAGTCGATTCTTTGTCAGTGAATGTTGCAACACCGCTTTCGTCTTTGAGGTTGGCATCTTCAAACCACACATCCCTTGTTTGTTTCAGTGACGAGGCATCAACACCAAACGATGCTTTCATTGATGACATTTCTGTTCCTGTGTATTTCGTATGAAAGACTATACCCATCTTGGAGGCATTGATCTGCTTTGCCAACTTGCTACTAGAAGCGACTGCATATGTGATGGTGTTTGGTGTGAAAGTGACATGGGATTCACCATCAATCGTTTCCGTCTTTAGATCATCTTTGGTGTACATCATGTCGCCTTGAATCACATCGGTTATTCCCAACTTTGGAAGACACTCAAGAGCAACCTTCAATTTGTCTGCCAATCCTCCTGAGTGGTTGGCATCTATGTCTGCGTTTGTATAGTTTATCTTTGGAGTGACGTTGAAGACACTCTTGGTTCCGACGAAGAACTTGCCATTCTCTGGATTGATACCACAGAATACGGCAGGTGCGCCATCCCATTTCACGGTAACTCCGTGGCTGCTCTTTGCGTTTCCAGAGAGCATGTCCAACAGAGACTCTGCGAAGGCTAGAGCCTCCTTCATACCAGCCGAGCCATCATTGACGATGGCATCTTCCAGATGCTCTAGATGGAGGTTCTTTCCTCCCTTGGCTTCTCTGAGAAACTTTCTAAAAGTAAACATCAATATCCTTCCATTCCTCCCGGTTCGGCTGGGAGATCCTTGTATTTGATCTGATTCAATTCGTTGGTAGATAAAGAAGAGTATAGACGATTTGCCAACTCCTTGCCTGCTTCGTGATCGCTTGGGTAGTGAACACCAGCATTCAGCCTCGACTGACCACACTCCTCGGCTAAATCTAAGAAACTTTTGCCATGCTCTCTATGTAGTCCTGTGAGATAGAGAGCGATGAGCCTAGACTGCGTGCTGTGTCCGCTAGGATACGCTGGGCTGTCTGCTGTCTTTGCCTTGAGGGGCTCTAGGGGGACGCCTAGAGCCTTCGCCAGAGTCGCTGGTCGTGGTCTACCGTAAAGATACTTTTGCTTTAGAATGACCACAGTGGATGAGTTTATGATCTTATCAAGTGTCCTTTTATTGTAAGATAGATTATTCTCTTTAAGATACTTTACAAAAGGTACGAGCAAATCCACATCCCATTTCTCCATGAGTCTCTGGTTGTCCTCAGAGGACGCCAGACGCTCCTGTAGGGACGCCAGTTCCTCCTTGGTCTGATCCGAGTCGTTCGCTGGAGGAGCCTCTAGGAGACGCTCTGAGGCATCCACAGGAAGCATCGGATGGGGCTTTTCCATTATTCGAATATGATAGTCCGAGGGCTTTCCGAAGGATACCTCTGCCGGTGTTTGTTCGAATATAGGTGTGAAGTTTGCAAATGGTTTCATACCCAATATGTATAAAACAAAAAGGAACCCGAAGGCTCCTTTCTGCTTCTCCCTGTTTGGTTGTGAGATTTAGTGATACTGAATCTCGATGGAAAACGGCTTCTGTTCTTCTGGTACAACTCGAACAAGATGAACCGTCAACATGCCATTCTCCAGATGGCACTGGTCAACCTCCCATCCCTCCGAAAGAGGAATCTTGGTCTTGAAGGATCGCTGTGCAATGCCACGATGCTCATAGTTCGTTTCATTGTCTGCATGAATTTCGCGATCTGTCTGCTTGCATTCCACTTCCAAGATCTTGAACTTCTGTGGCTGTGGATGGACTGTAACAGTGAGATCGCTAGGACTGATTCCTGCTACTGCGAATTCGATAGCAGCAGAAGTCTCGGAATATCGAATGATATTGTATGGGGGATATGAAGTAGTCCGAGATCCTGACAGTTGACGTTCCAACTGATTGATGTAATCCCAAAAAGATCCTAAACCAACGTCCTTCGTAGTGATCATATTCATTTGTTTCTCCTTATAAAGCGAGATTGTTTTGGAGTCCCGACCGTCGGCAACTCCCTGAAGTTTGACACCCCTCCTGAGAGGGGTGTCATTTTTTGTGTGACTCCTATGCGGGGTTGAGTCACACAGATATATATCTCAATCCTTCTTTTCGTTCATGCTTCGACGAAGATCTCTGATTTCGTTTTGGAGGATGGTATTCATGTCACTAATACTATTCCACATGGCATTGTTCTCTTCTCGCCTATCGCAAGCAGAAATCTGATGCTCAAGAGCAATGGCAAGATACGCTAGAGCCGCACCGATCCACAAGAAGCAGATCACCATTTGCTCAGTCTGCTGAAAGTAAAGAGCGACACCCAAGCAGATAGCCGGAATTGCGTAACGATTAATTGTTTGTCCCATATCAAAAACCCTTTTCAATTTCGCGAACACGATGCATGTCTCGATTTACCTCATGCTCATCGTGATGCACTTCTCGATCATCATGCTTGTAATTGTTGTTGCATCCAACAGCAGCACCAAGCAACAGAACTGCTGAGGTAATAAAAACAATCTTATTCATGCTTTTCCTTTCTGTCGATTCGTGTTGAATCGACGCTTGCGCCGAACATCCTTGGCGCGATTCTTCCAATAGTCCCATCGCCACTGATCATACCAACGACGATACTCTTCCATGTCTCTGTTGTTCATGCTCTAATTATACTCCGCTATTTCCTTCTGTCAACCCCTCGGGTGAAAGAAGAAAAAGATTCTTTACTGCTTAATGTTCTTTACTTTTGGTAGTGGGGCTTCATAGAAGACATCAAGACCAAGTGCCTTTGCCAAAGCATACTCTGCCTTTGCTCCCTTGCTATGCTCCCAACCGGACATCATGTAGATTGCCGTGCATTGTTCGCAGATGGCAACCACATCGCGAAGCAATGCTTTTCTCATAAACTCATGGTCTTCGTAGTTGGTGTCTGGATTGAAGTCATAGGCATTTGAAGAAGGCTTGCCTGCCTGCCTATCCAACTCAGCCGGATTGATCACAATCCATCCCTGCTGTTTCAACACTCTGGCACATCTGTCGAATGCAGGATAGTTGTAGTTCTCGTATCCACGCATAGGTCCAGCCACATAGATTGTTGGTTCTCTCGTTTCGTTATTCATCTTTTCTCCTAGTCAACTATCATAATAATCTCGTCATCACTGTAGTCGGGTTCTTGATCCAGAGCCGGCACGGGACATCCCTCGGGTGGAAACTCGAAGTTCAGCATCTTCAATTCTGCGTGTGCATGAAAGACGACCACGTTTGGTATCCACTCCCATTCGATCTCTGGTATTCTTTGCCCTTCGGCATCGTATCGAATCGGGACTGCTCCTCCCGTCTTGAACTGCATGAACAAAGAAAACCTACCGGGGTTCTCGCTGTTCTCTGGCAACTCGCCCAACTCCCATACAGGATTCTCTTCTGGAGGAAACCTCCACTTCCAATCCTCTCCGTTCCAGTCTATCGTTCTTGGCATGTCTCGATCACCAACCCACGACGAGGTGATCTCATCATACATCGGTCCCATCACTCGCCGACAACCAAAGAACATATCACCACCTCTTCCAATAATGACACTCTTATACTTGATGCTCTCTCGTCCTCTTCTGTCGATGAACAGATATGGAAGATCTGCTCTCGTCACTTCCTCCGTCCACTTGTTGTGTAGATTTATAAAGGCACCATTGGCTGAGTAGAGATAGAATTCTTCCGGTGTGCTAGTCTCTTCATAATACTCGGTTGAGTCCATCCAGTCCCAATAGATGTTTCCTTGAATCTGTGTTTTCACATATGGACAGTATTCGGTGGGAAGAAGAAAACGAAAGTTGGTTCCGGTGTACGGCTGTGACTTGTAGTTCTTTACAGTGACTTTCCATTCTACATTGATAACTCCCCAATCATTTCGGTCTTCCCACCTCTCAACTATCACCTCATAGTCAACTATGCCTTCATAGATTATGGGGTTCCATTTGTAGACTCCTCCTGTGAGGGCATTCGGTGTTTCTTTGATCACAACCGAATCATCCACCACTCTTCTCTGCCCAAGTTTCTGAGTGGTATACTTCGAGTATTGGACATGAGGACTTGTGTAGTATTGTTCAGCCAAGACCCAATTGCTATCCTTCAGTTCGGGTGGACACATCTGCGTCACAGGCATCACATCAGGAAGTTCCAGTGGCAAATCCTGTTGCGTTAAAATCGTAGATGACAGAATAAAGGAAGAGACAATCAACTCTCGTTTACCTTGCTCGCGACCACTCTCGGTTCAGTCGGCGAACATTCTCTCTGCCCTTGGCAAAGAAGACTTCACCATCGCACTTGTGACTGTAGATCATACGAGCCACAAATGGTTCTGCATTCTTGTCGGCACAGTTGACACAATAGATCGTGTCTGGAACTACCTCCAGCCGAGCCTCTGCAATCTGCTCACCACAATCACGACACATGCTCATGTCAAAATCCTCGATACCAATCATAGGTGAAAGTGGCAACAAGAGTCAACCACATAGTCACAAGTGTCATTGCCAAGGTTCCTGCCAACATCGTAGTCCACGCATTCTTTTCTTCTTCATTCATTGTGTATCTCCTGTATGCCAATCGTTCCACCAATCGGCTTCTTCTGTATCGTCGTCTTCATCTTCTGGATAGTTGAACGATACTCCATCTACATCGGTAGTGTCCTTTGCATAGTCCACGGCACGCTGCCACATAGCCTTATCCATCTCCTTGACGTATCGTGCGAAGTTCAAACCAAACTCGATCATCGCTGTTCGCATAAGATTGTTTTTTTCATCTTCAGTCATTGCTGTCTCCTAGTAGCATCTCAAGAAATATGTCACGATCTCGGTTCGACAACTCTGTGGTGGAAGGCTGCTCTCCTTCTGTCTCTCTCAGGCATCTCTCGCCGAGTGCGATGAGATCCGACATTCTGGATGAACCGGGAACATCGAACATCTGCTTCAGTTCATCAAGAGTAAACTCCATCTTGAAGATGAAGGTATCTCTCTTCTTGTCGGGACACCAGCCCCAACGAATGCCGCATCGGTCCAACTTCAAAGACTCCTGTAGCAACTTGAGAATCTTGCTGTTCACTTCAACCATCCTTCTCGCTTGACTACGCGAGTCGTCAGAATCTCGTCACCTCGCTTGTGCATGTTTCGCTGCTTGGTGATTCCCTTTCCCCAACCCTTGCGGATCACGGTGTGCTTGCGAATGGCAGAACCCTCTCGCTCTGCTTCCATGTCGAACCGGTCAAGAACTCGCTTGGGCATTCAGTGCCTCCTGTCTCATATTCTTAAGAATGTTCCACTGCTCCAAGACTGCTTCGCAGTGCTTGATCTTATCGTTGATTATCTTATTGAGTATGTCGGACTCCAAGTCATAGACTCCCTGCTGACCCACAAGAAAGATGAGAGTCTTGCCGTCTGTGAACTCTCTGCTTGTCCATACTATTTCCTGTCTTGTTACCATGTGTTACATTGTACCCTTGATGTTCAACCTGTCAACAGGCATGTCCAATACTTTCTTTTCGTCTCGGTTGGGTATCAAAATCTCGTATCCCTCGCGAGTCGTGTAGATGATTCTTTTAAATAGAGCCTTGCACCAAGGCATACACTTGCAGCATGGTCTTGACATTCGAAGATCACCAAAGCGATTGAATCTGAAGTTGATTAGAATAAGACTTTTGTTTTGTCGTAGATGCGGCTTCAACTTCAGCATCGCATCCAGTTCGGCATGAACCTCATCGAAGCGGTATCCGATCTTTGCCGCTTCGGTATGAGTCTTTCGATCATTAGTGCCAACAGAAAGCACATTGCCCTTGCGATCTGTGATCAGGGAAATGTGCTTCTGCGATCTCTCGATTTCCAAGGCATACGGAAAAGCCAGTCGAGCAAAGTCATCTATGTTGTTTACGATGCGACTGATCATTCTGAATGCCCCCGGCAGGACTCGAACCTGCAACCCATTGATTAAAAGTCAACTGCGCTGCCAATTGCGCCACGGAGGCTGAAAGCACGCCCGGTAGGATTCGAACCTACGACCTGCGGTTTAGAAGACCGCTACTCTGTCCAACTGAGTTACGGGCGCGGAGATCTCTCATCGGAGCCGTCTGCCCGATCCCGACTTCGCGACTCTCTTCCACTTGTTCTTGTGCTTTGGCTTAAGTGGACGAGGCTTACCCTTCTTGATGAGAGAGCGAAGCCGCTGCGTTCTCTGTCCTGTGGACTGCTTTGCCATTTCTTACTCCGAAAGATTCTGAGGACCAATCGTTCCTGCCACTGCTGCCGTGTCCGCTGTGCTTGGAATCACCAAACCAGAGATGGCAGATAGATACTCCTTCGCCAACTCGGGATGCGGCGAGACCGTGAACATGATTCGGTCAGTCGAGATCACCACGCCTTCCTCCTTGGCATTTGTGTAGGGAAGCCAAGGAGCCAGTGCAAGGCTCTTCTGCTGCGTTGGAATCAGAATCAAGGGATCTGTAATCTCAACACAATCATCCGGCAGAGGATTCACCTTGCACAAAATCTCTTCACCGCTATTCAATCGAACCATCTTTACGCTGTTACTTTCCATATCCATTAGTATCCTTTCTTTCGCTGCTAGAAGACCGTGCCTTCTTTTTCTTCTTTGCTCGGAAGATCTTGTCGTAATTCTCAGCATACGCTTTCTGATCTACTCTTCTGTATCTATCGCCCTTTCCTGCCGCATGTTTACCACCCATATCCTTCTCCCGTCATAAATCCAGTGGGGGGAGTTTCCTCCCCCCACCAGTAGGCTGGTATCAGACTGAGATGGTTCACGATCTTAGTCTCTACCAACCGAAGCATCTGTGTTCATCAGAACAGTTCAGCCAGATCGTTGGCGTCGAGCCGCGGATCGGTGAGAACCACACGCTTGAGAGCGTACTGAGTCTCTCCACCATAGGTGCCGTTGTTGATCACAGCCCAGTTGCCGTAACGCTCGACCTGCTCGCGAATGTCGGAGATGGTCGCCCGTGGATTGGCAACACCAAACTTGCGGGTCATCTGACTGCCGGTCAGATTCCGTCCACTGGAGAGGTAGTTGAGAACACGCTGCTTCTTGGTCATAGTCTTGGACATTTTCACACATTCCTGTTTTGCAGCATTAAAGATGATTTTGCTTTCACGACTGCTGCCATCGCTTCCGCACTTGTCCCTTAAGTATACACTCGTTTCTGTCGCTGTCAACCCTTGTTGTCGGTTTCTTTTAAGATTCTTTACTCGGTTCTTAATGTTGTTTATCTTATCAGTACCACGGGTGGGACTCGAACCCACACTTGACGGATTTTGAATCCGTTGCCTCTGCCAATTGGGCTACCGCGGCTGGAGTAGGCGAATCAGGATTCGAACCTGCTTTGCACGATTATAAGTCGCACTGAGAAATGCCATTTCCTCCCTTCGCCCAGAGATATCAATGAGGAGATGTGATGTTCACTCTGCTCTTCTTGTTGTTGATGTGACCGTTCTCGTTCACTTGTAGGTAGTTGGACTTCTGCCTGTCGTCATCGTGTCCGAGCCTGTAGTTCACCTTCTCGATCTGTCCCTCGCCCATCGTCAAAGAATGCAATCGAGCCTTGGCATCCTTGTCCTCGAACATCCAGTGAACGATCTGTCTGGAGATGAACCTTGCCACATCCTCGTTGTCACCTAGAGGAATGTCGATGTGTAGTCGATACTCACCCATCACAGAACTCCAATGATTGAGTCGTGACCGATCACATGCAGACCCATCTCCTCGTCCATCACGATTGACGGTGCATCGTCGGCGACGAAGACATGGACATTCGGCTTGACATGATCGGAGATCTTTTCACCATCTCCCACTGCCACCACCTTGGCAAGATTTTCGAACATCTTCTTCTTGTTGCTGCCCGGCATAATGATGCCGCTTTCGGTCTTCTGCTCGCCTTCAATCTTGATACGCTTGATCAGCACACGGTCGCCGACCGGCTGAAATCCATCATTGCTTTTCGACTTGCTCATGTTCTTGGTTTCCTCTTTTTTGTAGATGATTCTGGTAAGTGCCATTTGAGACTCCCCTCAACCTTCAAATAATTTGAAGTTTCAGCCTTCAAACAGCATGTCACTCTTGTCCGAAGAATTCAGGTTGGCAATTTTGTCTGCTGCTCGTCGCAGTGAATCCGCCAGAAGCATACACTCATCGCCCCTCAGACCGTCTGACATTTCGTTCAGAGACATTCGTGGAAATGCAGTCCACTTGCCTTCATGGTTTCGGCTGTATTGAATCACAACACCTGCTACACCTGTTCTTTCTTCGATCATGGATACTCCTTGTCTGATTGCGTTTCCGATGCCTGACATACCCCAGATGTCACTGGTGATCGGCAGGGGAACTCGTTTGCTTCGGAGATAGGCATTCTGCATACCTCTGTCTCCATAGGTACTCTTCTCGGGTGTCAACACTACTAGACTTCTCCTTCACTGTCCCAAAACTCCGTATCAACGTCACCACTGAAGTCACTGACCGAAGGCTCTTTCTGAATCAAAGCACTATAGATCAAAGCCACTGCACGCGAGAAAAGCAAAGAATCACTCAACGATATACTCGCCTTGAGAACATCCATGTTGTCGTTGAGGTACTGCATGACACTCGAAACTTCGACCATCACTGCCGATCTAGTCTGCTGCGACATTCGACTCAGTGCCTTACGGTCGCTCTCCATGCTCGCCAACTTGAGAATGGTATTGCATCCATCACTCAGGTTGCAGGCAGAAGGAACACCGGGCTTCAGGTTCAGATTTTCGTTCATGTGATCGGTTCCTTTGAGACTCAGTAAGTATACACAGCGTTTCGCGATTGTCAACCAGTTTGTTCCGCGATTTTTAAGATCTTCTATTTCAAAGTTCGATTTTGGAATAGCCGGACTTCTCCACGATTCGCCGGACCATATTCTCATGTTCCGAGTCCTGCCACACAGCCG
>Ga0208767_1002904_pt1 | contig 12685 bp, 13 predicted proteins | sample VirMetDEL_Mar_21_FD_184514 | JGI IMG/M metagenome (GOLD analysis project Ga0208767, IMG submission 184514) | Aqueous microbial communities from the Delaware River and Bay under freshwater to marine salinity gradient to study organic matter... | ecosystem: Environmental > Aquatic > Marine >... | reverse complement strand
TCGCGAAAGCCCTGCGGCTGCGCTGCTGGTGCGGGTGCTGTTGCTGGAGGCTGAGGCCCTCCAAACATTGGATCCATGCCAACGGGGCCCATTTGACCGAATAAACCGTTCATCTTAGCTACCTAGCTTTTTCATCATGTCGAAAATGCCCTGAATGCTTTGCCCGGCATCCTCAATCTTTTGCATTCCTCGCGCTGGGGCAGATTTGATTGCATCCATAAACCCAAATTCTTTTTTCAGCTTAGCGAGCTCTGTTGCGTTTTTTGGGTCATCAGGATCCATGCCCTGCGTTCTCATGTAGTCCCGAATCATTGCATCCCGGTCGATCGCCATGCCTGACCCGCCAATACCCGCCCCTGCCTGCATCTGAGGGGCTGGTAGCTGCATTAACCCTTGCGGCCGCTGCATTGGCATCCCCCCACTCTGCTGGGCGGCAACGATCATTTGCATTGGGGTCATCTGTCCGTTCATTACAGTACCTTCAGGTAGTTCACTCTCAGATAGCCATCAGGGCCTTCTGTAACGGCCTCTGGCATGACTTCACGCAACTCTTGAGCCAGCACACCAATCGTCGGCTGATTGCCTGCAATGCGCTTGCCTTCCTCATTCCAATCCCAGGTGTAGAGGTTGATGCCCTTGTCTGACTTACCGATATGCTGGATGTTTTCCTTGAGCCTGATATCAGACATAGACGCCCCAAGCGTAAGGTAATCAAACAGCCCGGGCTGACGGCTTGACGTCTGCGTCTGCTGACCCGTCTGAGACCCTGCAAACGCCCCGAGGGCAGTTTGTAGAGCCTGCTGGGGTGATCCGGTAAATCCAGCGTACTGCTGGTTAGCCGCGTCAATGATTGCCTGCTGAGCCGCCCGCTCAAGCGCGCCCTGCTGGGCAACCGCCTGATTGACAGTGTTAGCCGCACCAAACCCAAGATTGGCGAGGCTTCCTAGCTGGCCTGCCGCTGCAAGCTGCTGCCCGGTAGCCTGTAATCCTGCGCCTTGGTTAGCAAGTGCCGCCTGCAATGCCGCCTGCTGATTCTGGATCGCGGCCGTATTTCCAGCCTGAGCCCCGAACTGCGCTGCTGCATTCGCTGCTGCGGCATTCTGCAAGTTGGCTTGTGTTCCCAATTGAGCGTTCTGTAGCGCGGCCACGTTTCCTGCCTGCGCTCCAAACTGTGCAGCTGCGTTCTGAGCCGCCGCATTTTGCAGTGCCGCCACGTTTGCGGCCTGAGCACCAAACTGTGCCGCCTGGCTTCCCAGCTGGGCGTTTTGCAGTCCAGCCACGTTCTGAGCCTGTGCGCCGAACTGAGCCGCTTGATTAAGAGCAGCCTGATTCGCCAATGCCTGCTGGTTTTGTGCGGCAGCTGAGAACTGTGCCGCCTGATTCTGTGCGGCCGCATTCTGGAGTGCTGCAACATTCGCTGCCTGAGCTCCGAATTGAGCCGCCTGATTCGCAGCAGCCTGATTTGCAAGGTTTGCTTGAGTGCCAAGCTGGGCGTTCTGTAGGGCTGCTTGAGTGCCGAGCTGAGCATTCTGCAATGCAGCAACATTACCCGCTTGGGCTCCAAACTGAGCGGCTTGGTTTTGTGCCGCCTGATTAGCAAGTTGAGCCTGCTGACCCAGTTGAGCGGTTGTAGTTCCCGCCTGTAGAGCCGCTTGCTGGTTGGCAAGGTTGGCCTGCATCCTTGTAGCGATGTCCTGCTGTGCAGCCTGCTGTGCTTGCGTAAAGCCTGCCTGACGCAAACCTGCAGCCGTCCTAGCAGCCTGCTCTGCAAAGGCTCTATTGGTCTCTGCCTGAGCGATAGCCTCGCGTGAACCGCCAAATGCGCCCGCAGCCTGAGCCTGAGCTCCCTGCACGTTCTGCTGCATCTGACGCGCCCTCTCAATATCAGAGAGAGACTGCTGTACTACTTGAGACTCGTAAGGGTTGAAGTATGGGTCTAAACTGGTGCCTGCAAGCTGCCCAGCCGCTACGCGCTCTTCTCGGACAGGGCCAGCGCCCGCAATCCTTTCTGCGCCATATCCTTGCGCTGCCGCCCTCTCAGACCTCGCCCGCTCTGCGGCCGCTCTCTCAGCTTCATATCCCCGAGCCTCAGCTAATGCGGCTTCATAGCCCTGAGCCTCGCCTAATGCGGCCTCAAAGCCAGCTGATCTTGCTCGCTCTGCGTCATAGCCCTGAGAACCAGTCCGAGTAGCTCGATAGCCACGCGATGTAGCTGACTGTGCCGCCGCGCTTGTTGGGTCATATCCCTGAGCACTGATCTGCTGTGATTGGATGTTCATGGGCTGGTATTGCATCGCCTGAGCGGTTCCAATGCCTGCCTGTCTAAATCCAGCGGCTACAGCTTCTGGCAGGCTTCCTGCGGATTGCATGGCATCTACGGCTGTCTGTGCGCCACCTTTGCCTCCAGGTGCTGGTGCCGACGACCCAGTAGGAACGCCTTCCGTTGCTTGCTGAACAGAGCCTAGTTGGCGGTTGAATAGATCTGTTGGCCCGCCTGATCCTGCCGCCGCACCCCCGGGCCCAGCCTGACCGCCCGACATATAGTCAAACTCACCGGGCAATACGCCAGTAGGGACACCACCGAGTGTTGCCGATCCAGGAACTGGTGCCATTGTTGTCTGCGCCCTTTGAGCACCGCCTTTAGTTCCACCCGCTGGTGTTGTAGCTCCACCGCCAGCCATATTTATCTCCTAAAACGGGAATTGACCGCTACCGTAGTAACGGCGGATATATTCGGCACGTTGCTCTGGTGTCATATCAGCAAAGTTGCCGGTGCCAATATCTCCTGACCCCATAGGGTCAATAAATCTGCCCATAATGGCCTCGTACTGGCCGGGTCTTCGTGTTTTCAACTCCTCTACCGCTTGCTCAAACAAGGGCGCAGAGGAGTAGCCGCTAACGCCGCCAAAATCCACCGTTTCTGGCATAGAGAATTCGCCAGCACCGGCCATTCCGAATGCTTCCGCCATAGCATTGACGTTAGACCGAGCAGCCCGGTCGGCCGCGTTAAATGCTGCAACGTCAGGGCCGTATTTCGGAACGTATCCGATCTTTGAAACCGCTCTACCTTCTTTTAGGTTTAGCCTTGCCTCGTCTTCCATCCACTTCGGGATCTCGACCTTAGTAGTTTGGCTACCGCCTTTCCCGCCTGACATAGTTAAATCTCTTTAGTTAAACAAACCATTGTGGGCTTCCAGTCAAACGACTCTAGCGCCTTGACCCAGCCCTTCCTTCCAGATAGCGTTAATGCGGAGCATCCTTGTGCCTTGGCCCACCAGATAACGCTCTCATGCATATCAGTCAGTGTTTCTAGCTTTCCCCCAGCTAAAAAGATGTGCAGCACCTTCTTTTTTGGATACAAAAGCATCTCAGTAACAAGACAGCCATCATCCGCAGGCCATAGCTGCATTTGACCTTGAAGTATAGCATAGGCGACGTCGTCATACTCATGCGTACCGCCCGAGAACCTAAGCGCAGCCTCAATCCACGGCTTGCATCGTTCTATCTCATTCATGCATGCATCCGGGTGATATTCAGCGTTGTCGATGGTGCCGAAGGGGCAAATGCAGTCGCAGCTGATGCGTCTAGCGTCCCACTTGTACTATCTACCGCCCACATAACCTGGAGGTAATCGCCTGCACTAAAATCTATCTTGGCCGATCGAGACACAACCAATGTCGAGCCGTTTTGGTGCAGTGCATTCCTCATAGTTGCGTCGCTAAGGTCTGCTCCGTTTACTCTCGGCCAGAAGTAAAAGTTCACCGTACTCGATGAGCTTGACGTTATCTGAGCAGAAAACATCAACAGATACTCGCCCGCCTCTTCAAAGACAATTTTCGTAGGGTCTGTGCCATCTAATGTAATACCCACATTTCCAGTAGGGGAATCATATTGGATGGCATAAGCCGTATTGACTGCCGCAGCGGTGACGTCTGTAGTCCTAATCAGAGTGGCGTGACCATCTTCCAAAATGATCTGCCTAAATACGCCATTCTTAGATACTACGGGGTACTGGTTCTGCGTATCCCACATCAGGATCCCGTCTTCCGTTGCAGACTCCCCGGTGCCCTTATGCTCCAGAATAGACCGTATTCGGCCTAGATACTGGACTAGCCGTCTAGCCCATGTCTGCCATGCATAACCCTGCGGTTGAGGTATGTATTCACTCACCGACGCCCGCCCGGGATGATGTCAAGCCTATTAACGCCTACCCGCCAGTTAGCAAGCCTTTCCCCTTCCACCCTGATACGGACTTGTCTTCCGGTAAATCTCAGCGATGTAGGGTTAGACATTGAGTAAGGCCCATATGACCGCTCGGTATCGTTAGGATAAAACCGAGTCTTGAATATCGCCTGAACGTCACCCTGAGTCTTCTCGTCAGGGATCATCTCCACCACAGACGCCACCTCATCACCAGACGCCAGCATGATCGGGCCAGACTCTGCAAATGGCGTTAATGAGCCATAGTCAAAGCCAATCTCATGCTCATAGATATGATTATCGGCAGGATCTGCCCACATGGGATGTCGGAACGCGCCGTGATCTACCGCAGCCGTCCTAGCAAGGTTGCCAGTTGACCAGGTATTCTCTGCGTAATTCCAGACAACATATCGGTCATTCTCAGTAGATCCACCGCTGGGGTAGAACCACCAGACTTCTGAATACCGAGCGTTTGTTGTGGCGTAGACCTTAGACTGCTGGGATTGGTTAATGTCGCTGAAAACGTAATCAGAGACCTCTGACGGCACCTTTGATACCGCCCCACCGGAGTAGGTGTAGAACGCCTTCCTGCCCATCCATACCGCACCCAGATCGGTAACGGCCGCAGCCTTCCTTGAGATGATGCCGCAGGACGTCCCCACGCGCTCTCTGGAGTAGACATAGGGAGGGCCAAGGTAACCCATTACATGGGCGTCAATCGTTGTCAGAATGAGCGTCTGCCCCCTCACACGAACCGCACACATGATGTCGCCAGCCGTCTGGAGCTCAATATCACCCGCCTCGTTTGTGGCAGCTGGAGTCCAGACGGTATTGTTCTCCTTGTCGCACCATTGGACTTTTCGAGGATTGCCCCCAGCACCCAGTGCGAACAGGAATCTCTCTTCGGTAACGATCAGTCCAATACAGTCAATTGGCGCGTTAGTAATCTGCGCTGCCGGGACTCCCGTGTTTAGCTGCCACTCATAGAGCTTGCCGTCATCCGGGCTGCAAGCAACAAGGTACTGACCAAATGTATCCAAAAACCATGTTGTGGCTGGTAGGATCGTGAGGTTATCGAGGCGCTCAGTGCCGTAGTAATCCTCACCATATGGCCCTGCGCTGTAGCCAGTGAACGCAGACGCATCCTCTCGCCCAGCTGTAAACCCTGCCGGGGTGATGTCGGCTTGTGCGCCTGACTGAGTATATGCGTAGAGCTTGTCATAAGTACCCGCAGCAAAGCGCCTGGCTGATGTGTTATCAGTCCATGCGAGCATCGCCCGGATCTTATTGGTGGCAGCTGTCTGAGTCTTTTGACGCCAACCGCCAACAGGCCCCATCGTGCCATCAGTCCAACGGATTAGATTGGCATCACGCCAACGGTTCTGACTTTGTAGGTCAGTTCCGTTCCGGTAGAGCCCAGCCTGTATTTGAAGCGGAACAAGCGCCATATCTTACTCTGGCTTTGTGGGCCATGTGATAGTCTGCGGAAACCCTGCTTGCTGTGGTACATCTCTAAGAGCCTGTCTGTAGGCCGTCATAGCGTCTGTCATGGTTACATCAGACAACCCGTAGTGGTCTGTAGCCTTCAACAGATCGTCCCGTGTAGCTCGTTCTGTGGCTTCTAAGACGGCATTGTCTGCGGCTACCTTGGCGTCTATCTGATCCTGTACGGTTACGGTGGTTTCTACACCGTCTTCGTCGGTTTCAGTGTATTCGGTAAACATCTCCTGAGTTACCCACTTTTCTTGCCACACACCATCGACTTGCTCTACGCCATCTTTGACAGCCACTTGCCATTCGCCAACATCAGGTGCATCAGTCTTTGTTACTCGTGCTACACCCAAGGCTTCTAGGGTTGCATCAGTCCACGCTTCAGGCAGAGACATATGCTTGTTTTCTTGTCTTAGCTGGACTTTTGTTTTTGGCGTTCCAGTAGCCACTTCAACAAATAACATATTTGTCTCCTATTAAAACTTGGGTAGTGCCGCATCAGGCGGTGTAAAGTTAGATGTGTATCTAGCTACGCCTTTGGTAATTCGAAGGTCATCAAGGTAGCCAACAAACGGAAGGCTAGAGCCAGCCTGAATGCCAATATAATTAGTAGAGTCTCTGCCAAAGGTGACATTCATGGTTCCATTAGCACTAGATGTCCCATTAACATAAATTTTTACATTAGTACCTGACTTTACAAAAGCCAAATGCGTCCATTGGTTATTTGGGACTGCGTTTCCTCCAGTGCCTACGCTAATGCTACTGCCACCCCCATTAGCGTGTAAAATTTCTGCGTCTTCTCCGTATATGTAAATTTGCCAAGAATTTGTTGTAATATCCCAGTTATTATCTAAAATTATGCGATAGCCTGTTGCCGTACAATAACTCCAAAACTCAACCGTAAAATCTCCTGTTCCCATAGACAGTGTGCTGTCATCTGTAAGCACAAGGTAATCACCAGTACCATCAAACTCCAATGACCCTGTGCCGTACTTTTTAACGGCTGTGTCAATCTGAGCGTTACCTACAGTATCTATGTTGTTGATGCCTGACCTGTCGTAGATGCCAGCGTCTTGGAAGTTAAGTAGTAACTCTGTGTTTGCTATAGCGGTCAACGGCGCTGTAGGTGGAGTAAATGCTGACGTATATACAGCAGAGTGCGTTTCTCTCAAATCTGATATATAGCCTTTAAAATAATAACCAGAATTAGCAGTATTTTCTCCAATTATTCGCTCGTCTGAAGTGCAATTAGTTGTAAAAGAAACAGCAGAACCAGAAGCAGAGCCGTTTATATATAACTGCATACTTCCAGAATTTCTTACTAACGCTAAATGCATCCATTCATTTGGTCTTATAACAGTTTGCTCTATTAATTTACTACTTGTCCAAACTTCAATATCTCCTCCGTTTTGAAAAATACCTACGCCATCAGGTGCTATTTCTCGCCCATCGTACAAACAACGGAAACCAGCAGAAGCGTCGTTAGAATAAAACCAACATTCAACAGTAAAGTCGCTTGTGCCGATAGTTGGAACGCCACTTGTTTTTATTAAATAATCGCTACCACTAAAATACCCAGACCCACCATCAGTCGTTATGTCCCTTGCGTCATCATCCTTGAACGGACTAAACGGGGTTACTTTGGGGGTTCCGTTTAAAGTTACTGTGTGATTATTAGTGCTTTCGTCTACAAATCTGTTGGACTGACAGGTTAATAAAACAGTATTTGTTATAGCAGTAAAAGGAGAAGTGCTAGGAGTAAATGCAGAAGTGTAAACCGCAGTGCCTTTTACAATTCTCACATTAGACAAATAACCATTAACAGCATACGTGCTTGCCTGTCCTATATTTAAACTGCTTGTAGTGCTTAAATTTGCAGAAGATGTGCCTGTAGCAACTGAAACACCATTGCGATAAATAGTAACCGTTGTTCCGCTTCTAACAATAGCAATGTGATACCACTCTCCTACATTTACTGTTGATCCTGACTCTGTTGCTATAGCAGTCCCACTAACAGCAAAAACCATGTTACCGTCGCCATTGCCAGTTTGAACAACATAATCCCCTGACGAAACATATCCTTTAGCAACTAGAGTTTGATAACTACTTTTAGAAGACTGATTAATCCAAAATTCTATTGTAAAATCACCTGTTCCTAACCTAAGCGATACATCATCGCTAAAAGTAAGATAATCTCCAGACCCGTCAAAGTAATTAGACCAATTATCCCCATACGGACTAAAGCTACCCTGTACTACAGAGCCGTTTTCAGTAACCGTAAAGCTGTTGGTGGACGAGTCAGTAAAGGTGTTGTTAGCGTCACCGCTAGTACCATCACCATCTAACAACAGGACAACATTGGCGAAATCATCGTCACCAGTGTCAGCCGCACCAGAAGCCTGAATCAACTTTTTAGAAGCTAGACTCATCCGAATGCTTGCCCCGCTGCAAATCCGTACCAGGTAGTACCGCCGTCATGCGTGATGAATACAAAGTAATCCACCGCGCTGGCAGTAGCCGTCAATGTTGGTGCTGTGGCCGCAGGCCAATCCACTGCCGCAGGCCATGTAACAGCAAAGCCAGATGCGCTGGCATCCTGAACGATCTTTAAAGTAAAGGCCGAAGCCTTGCCGCTCGCTGCTGGGTTGCTGAACGTGAAGGTCGTGTTTTCTGTCAGCGTATGGCTGAAGTTAGTGCCATCTTGGAGGTTTACGGTTGTTGCGTTGCTCGTTGATGTAACGGCCGTGTACTCCTCAGAGATGCCGTTATCAAATGTAACTACGCCGTTAGCGTCAGCTGTTACGGCCTTACTGGCTTCAGTAGTTCCTAGCGTAGTAACGTCAAGGTAGTTAATTTCTGCAGCTGTGGCAGTAACGCCATCGAGGATGTTTAGCTCCGCAGCAGTAGATGTTACCCCGTCGAGAATGTTTAGCTCTGCGGCTGTGGAGGTAACGCCGTCTAAAATGTTGAGCTCCGCTACCGTTGCGGTAATCCCGTCCAGCACATTGAGTTCAGCGGCCGTTGATGTAACAGCAACGCCCCCAACCTGCCATGATCCTGCCGTGAGGTTTGGCGCAATCGCTGTAGTCCCATCCAGCAGATCATCAAGCGTATCAAGGTTGGTGTTTAGTTTTGTTCCCCAGGTGTCATCAGATGCGCCGACCTCGGGCTTTGTGAGTCCATATGTAGTGGTAGTTGTGTCGGCCATGCCTAATCGCCCCTATACGATGCTTCTGTCCATGTATCCGTTGGTTGAGTCACCGGGATCCACTTGTATCTAGCGTCCCTTTGAGACACCTCACTGGTCAAAGATTCCGATGCTGAGAAAGGTCTAATTCTAACATATGAGTCAGTCATAGAAGCCGTAATCATTGCTGAAGCCTCCCCTACAGCACTGAAGTAGCCGTTAGCAGTAACTGATGTTGATGCGCTATCCGATACCGTTGGTTGTTGTATTCGTTGCGCTGCGTCCGTTGTAGCGGAGGCGGATGAGGCTGACGCGCTGCCTAAATGTATACGCTCTGCGTCTGCCTGAGAAACTACTGAGGTAACGCTTACGGCTGAAGCCGCAAGAAACACCTCTGGGTAGCCGTATTTACCAGCACTATACGCACCAGTGCCATACCCAGTACGCAAGGCCATATATTAGTCCAGAGTTATATCAAGATCGCCGGTTGGGATGCGGAAAACGTCTCCATCCGTAATTACTTTAGATGCGCTTAATACGGCGTGTACCAGCATATTGCCACCAGTAGACGCGTCATGGATGCCTATATGGCTTACAGTGCCCCAGTTGGCTGTAGCGGCAGGAAACTCTACCGCAGCGGTGTTACTTGCCGTATCGCCCGTTACAGAGAAGGTGACAGCGGTTCTCGCATACGACCCGCCAGATACCTCGGTTCCTGCAGCGCCGGTCTCGGTTGGGTCTGAGGTAAACAGGCCAACGTACCAGGTTGTTGGTCGAGTAACTGAATCCGTAGTCAGCGACCATTGGAGTACAGTTGTCTCAAAAGCATTTACAAAGCTCATTAATAGCTCCTAATTTTGAGTTTTAGCCCAGAGCCACCACTGCGGATTCTACGGCTTTCTGTGTTGATGGATTGGACAGCGTTAGAGTATAGCACAGACCAGACCTGCATCCTCTGATCGTCCTTTAGATACGGGGCTGATTGCATCAATGACCCGTAAAGATATGCGTCTGGATTGCTAGTCAGTAGCCAGTTCGTTGTATTGCTGTCTGACAGCGCCGGGATCGGCTTGTAGTACATCAGTTCAGTCGAATACGTTGTGTCTGGCGTGGGGTAAACCTCAAAGCTCTCGCCAACGATGGCGTAATACTTTGGCTTCCCGGTCGCGCTATTCTCATTGCGGAACTTCAGCATCTCAGCGAGGCTGATCAGTTCGATCTCAGATGACTTGTCATCGTTGACATGGAAGCGGATAGACTCAAGCCAATCAGCTGGCACCTGAGAGAAGCGGGTGTCTACCTCGCCCTCTGCCCGCTCAATCATCTTGTGATGGCGGATCTCTCTACCCATCTGGGCCTCTGCAAGCGCAATGAAGTCGCCAGCAACGCTAGCCAGGTCATCCCGGTTGAGGAAGTCAGCGATTGACGCCTTGAGCTCACTGTAGTTTGAGATTGCCATAACTTACTTCTTTTTTCCCTTCTTGCGCTTCTTTCCGCAGGCCATTATTTGCTCCTTGATTTAGTCCCCGAGCACTTCCATCGTTTTCTGGACAGTCTCAGGGGTGAGTTTGGGTCTTTCGCAGCCTTCGGGTGACTCTTCATCTGACCGGCCGATCGAGCGCAGTATGCGTCACCCTTCTTGGTTCCCGGCTTTACCTTAGCGCCCTTCTGGCCGTAACTGACCTTCTTGCCAGACGCAGTCTTTTTGACTTTCGCTTTGCCTTTAGCTGGCCTCATCCAATTATACCTTTTCCCATAGCCTCACAGGAAATCTAGTAGCCCCATAACCCTCGTCAACACAGTAGGGTCTTCATATGGCCTGTTTACTGTTTCCAAATAATTCACGACACCTTCGGGGAACAACAGTGACGCTGGGCTACCTTTCAGCCTGCGCTCTACACCCCTAAGCCCCATAGTGATGTCTTGGAGCGTATCGCTGCGCGGGGACGCTGCCATTGCCGTGTCATCTCGGTCGCCTGCCGCTATCGCTCCTAAAATCCCCGCAGTGCCTAAAGCCGTGCCGCCAAGCAACCGGGGGTCAGCAGCACCCCGCTCTGCGATGTTAATTAGGCTGTCGTCAAAGATGACGTAGTTGCTTGTGCCATCGCCCACGGCGCGGCTGTCACCGTCGAGGTACTTGATGCCTTTGATGCCCCTATCGCGCAGCATTTTTGAGGCTCTTTCGTCATTTCCAAGCCACCAATCCTCCCTAGGTATTCCTAAAGACTCTGCCTCGCTTCGGGTCATAGCGGCCTTTAGACCCCAATAAAAATCTCTGCCTGTTCGTTCTTCGCCGTCGTATTTGTAAAACCCCCTGGTAGCTGGGTCTAGTGAATCCAGAGCATTCCTCACCGTCTCACTCTGCTCACTCAGCGGCTTGTCCCAATCCAGCAGGGACTCGGGGGTTACGTCTATCTCTACCCTTGAAAGTGAGCCAGCGCCGGGATTGGCAGTCAGCGCATCAGCTACCTCCGCAAAAGCGGCCTGAGAGTATTCATCATAATCAGGGTCTGCGGCAGAGGCGCGTAGCTCTATCGGGGAGTCGTGCATCATGGCGCGTTCCCACGCATCCATCATGTACTGATCGCCAGCCTCCTCTGCGGCCTTGTACTGCTCGTACATCCACTGCTCATGGTCTCGATCTCGCGGCTGATATCCTTTAGCCACATCAATCTCATCAGCAAAGTACAGCCCATGCCCATAAGCCTGTGCGCCCTCGCCAGTGCCGATCTGATCCATTGAGAATTTATCGAACTTGTGGGGAGAGCCGTGCCATGCCTCTAACAAACCTCTGCCGCCGCGAGTTATAAAGCCTGCCTCTGCCTCTTCTGGCGCAGCTAACAGCCCGGCTAACGCGGCAGTGCCGGCTGCACCGCCCATGATGTTGGGGCCGGTGTACTGGGGGTCGAATGCGGCGTTGGGGGAGCGGATTAGCGAGTCATTTCCCACTACTACATTGTTCGACTCGCCAAGAAGCTCACGGCGCGCCATAGTAGACGCTTTTCCGTAATCTTCAGTGGTCGCGTCCATCGGGTTGAACTGATAGTCAGGGCCGTGTCTGTCCCTCAAGATGTCTTTTAGATATTTACGAGCTAAGTCCTGATCGCCATCAACAGATGTGGCGACATCAACAATGTCTCGGAACTCAACGGCGTCCACACCGCGATCAAAAGCCTTTCTAGCAATGTCGTTAGTGTTCGCGCCAGCGCCGATTACGCCCTCTGGGGGATTGCCCCAAGCATTTCCCTCGTAATTGTACGATTCAGTTTGTCCTTTCTTAACGCGGAATGGGTACAGCGTCCCTCTTCTAAAGTCATCCGCGTAAGTGTTGGATGTTCTGGGGTTGTCTGACACCCAAAAGCCTCTTGACTGGTCGTTGGTTCTCCAGTCTGGGGACATATTTATTTCTTTTATGTCTCCCTTGTTCGTGCCGTGGTAATACGTCTCCGGCGCTGACTGCGCCTCTCGCCTAGCAACCCTACTCGCCTCGTCCATAGGAAGCTCGCCAGTGGCGATACGCCGGGCAACAGACTCAGGGAAGCCGCCCATGCGGACAAGCTCCTGAGTAGCGCCGTCGATGTCGTCGCCGAATTGCTTTCGGATTAAATCCACTAATGAAGTTGCGCCCTTGGTGACAAAGCCAGCATCAGTATCCCTAGCTATTGCGCTTAATATACCCACTACTTCCCCGCCTTATTCCTAGCGTACTCTAGCGCCATCTCAATCAGCTGCGATGTTGGAACTCTATCCCCGGTGAATGCGTCAATGCCTGCTACGTTCTCGTAGTAGTCCTGTATCGAATCCTCT
>Ga0208767_1002899_pt1 | contig 12711 bp, 18 predicted proteins | sample VirMetDEL_Mar_21_FD_184514 | JGI IMG/M metagenome (GOLD analysis project Ga0208767, IMG submission 184514) | Aqueous microbial communities from the Delaware River and Bay under freshwater to marine salinity gradient to study organic matter... | ecosystem: Environmental > Aquatic > Marine >... | reverse complement strand
GGGAGGTATTCTCCAGAATCTCCGACAGCTGTCCTACTATGTAGGCTGCACAATTCGGACATACCTTCAACAAATGCTCGTGGGATGTCGTCGAACTCACAGGCTCCAAGATTGATATGCTGTAGTAAACAGGTACCTCGTGATGGCAGGTATACTTCGAGACAGACGTTACCTCTGATGCGGTTTCCTTCATTGTCATATTTTACTTTGTTGAGCCAGATGTCACCTGATTTGATTCCATATAGTAGTTCTTCCTTGAACGTACAATCCTTCCACCACTCTTCAGTGATGTTGATGCATCGTTTAACCCAAGGTAGCTCGGATCTATTAGCATTGATAAACTCCCTAGCATCAGGATGGGATAAGTCAAGGTGAAGAACAATGGCACCATTTTTGTAAATCCCCCCACGTCTAAGTATTTCATTTAAAGAAGAATAAATTTTACCAAAACTTACCGGACCAGAAGCAGTAACACCTGACTCTCTTGTGTAACCTTTAGGATCAAGTTTAGAAAGATGAATAGCACAACCTGCACCATACCTAAGAGCATGTGAGGCAAACCTCCAGCTTGCTTCAATACCATTTGGTCCTTCCATTTCATTTTCAACTACAAACACTGTGCAGCTGACTGGTAGGCGATGTGTAGGATCATCAATCCATGATTGTACCCGTCCTGTACGGGAGATTAGATTAGTCATTGAGTAGATCAGTTAGATTTGGAGGTTTGTAGTTTGGTCCTTTTAAGACCTTACCGTCTTGGCGGTAAATAGGTTGTCCATTTTCATCTAGTTTGGACATGTTTGATTTATGAACACGATCCATAGCTTCATCTAGATCCCAGCCTTCATTAGCAGCAAACTGATAACACACATAGACAAGATCACAAAGTTCCTTTAGTTGTTCGTGTTCATCTTTAAAATGAAAGGCTTCGTGAAACTCTGACCATTCTTCATCGATCAAACATTTCTGGGTCTGCCTCCCACTCTTCCCACTCTTCCCAGATACTGGCAGATTGTAAGCGTCCCGGAACTCTTTTGCTTGACTTAAGAGAGTTGTCCCAGTCTGATTGTGTTTTGTCGAGTTCATGTTGTAGGTAGTGGATTGCTTTGGCTAGGTCTTTTCTTTTATCGCCTTTGTATTCACAACGGCAGATGTATTTAACAGCGTTAGCTTGAAAGAAACTTAAGTTTTGGTTAACGATAAAGTCTCCTACTTCCCAGTTGTTTCCGTAGTGTTCAGGTGATTGGGCCATTGTTTAACTAGGTTAGATACAGTGTTAGCAAGTGCAAAGTTTTGACGTTGCAGTGCCATGAATAAAGTAATGATATCTGATTTATCAGCTTTCGGTAGAAGGTCTTCAAGCCTTCTTATTTTGAAGTCCTGCTCCACTGTCAACTTTATAATCGGAGGAGGGGGTAAAAAGGATGGGCTGTTTTGCTCTCCAGTCATAATCATCGTTAGTAAGGATCTTTGCAAGTCTTGCGTTTTGTAGTGCTATGTCTTCACCAAGATCCTTCTCAGCAAATGCATTAACAACTGTTTTCCAAGTGTAGCCTTTGTCTTCAAACAAAGCAACTGCTCGTTTGATTCCTATACCAGGTACACCACTGTAGCCATCTGTTTGGTCACCTGAAAGCGTCTGTACGAGGTGCCAACGTTGTCCCTCAGCTTCTTCCACATTCACGGTTTCATCCATGTTGTAGAGGGTTCCAGGTATCTGTCGCATGTCCTTGTCAGGACTAACGATAATGTTACCAGGATATTTAGTAGCGTAGATACCCATACTATCATCAGCTTCAAGAGTCGGTAGTATTACTACTTCATACTCATCTTTGAGAGCATTGATAACACGTTTGTATCCACAAGGTTTCTTACGATTACGATGTCCCTTATAAGCAGGCATAATCTCCTTACGAAAGTTAGTACTATCACTAAAGAAAAGAACTACTTCAGGTACATCCCACATGAACTGATTTTTAATTTTATTTAGTTCACGTTTGACTGATGCGTATGCTTCACTGAATTTGCTGACAACTAAAATTACATCATCACCAAAGTCAACTTCTGACTCTGCACCGGCACATGCCTTATAAACAATGTAATCTGCGTCAACAAATAACTTCATTTACCTTGGCCTCTATATTTTTTCTTACCTTTTCGTGGTTTACTATGCAAGCCGTTACCTTGACGGGTTTTCTTTGATGTAAACGGGACTACGGTTTGTACTCCCATCATTGATTTACTTCTCATTAGTGGGTTTCACTCCAGTTTTTTCCGGTTTTTGCTTCTGCGTCGATTCTGATTCTGAGGTTGTAGTATTCTCCAGCTGCGAGACTGCTAAATACCAAGGATGTTGATAAGTCAGCTGCCTGTTCAGGGGCACACTCGAATTGCAATTCGTCATGTATAAAAGCTAGTTGTGAACAACATAAATTTAATTCTTTGATGTTTTGTTGATTGATAACCATCCAACGTTTAGCTAGGATGGCTGAGTTACCTTGAAGGCAGTAGTTTAACGCTTTATGCGGGCTATCCACCATAATTTTTCTGCCATCGATAGCTTTGATAAATCCTCTCTCTGAAGCTGTCTTGATAGACGCCAAGAGTTTATCGAGTCCATCAATCGCGTCAATATATGCCGCTCTGATTTCCTTACCTTTTTTCTTGGCATCTTTGGATGAAAGAAGTTTGTCATAACTGTGTCCAATTTTTTCGTCACCTGCACCATACAGGAATGCATAAGTTACAGTCTTTACTAGCTTTCTAGATATTCCTATCTTGTCAGCATTTACTTGGTGTATATCTCCGTTGAGTAAGATGTCTGCATACCGTCCACCATCATATCTGGCAAGGAAATGAGACAACATACGTAACTCAATCCCAGACAAATCAGCAGCGACCATGACTTGACCTGGAGATGGTAAGAAAAGTTCTCTAAATCTTGAGTCACTTGGTACTTGAGCAAGGTTGGGGTTTCGGTGGGCACATCTAAAAGTTGAAGTAGCAACAGAACAATGATGATGTATCCTACTAGCACTCGTACATAGCTTCAGCCAAGCGTTCGTGCCTTGAGAGAGGAGACCAAGCATTTTCTGAACCGTCAAACATCTCAGGAACATCATAGAAACTTCTGACCCAATCTCCTTCAGGATCGGTTCGTCTATAATAGGCTTCCCAGTTGCTGTCATCTGGGTCGGTTTCCATCCATAAAAGGTCGTAAATATCCATGCTTGATGCTCTCGTGATGTAGGATTTAATTCTTTAAGGCGTGTAAGTGGAGCGTCTTTGACATAGCCTTGGGTCCGATTATCTCGCTTAGGAGTAAATACTGGTCCGGCAACGTAAGGATGCCTGTCACGTAATAGTTGATAAGTTTCTTCAAGCTCTTGTCTGAGAGTTGATGCAAGTTGCCATGCAGAGCGTTCATCAAAATACCATCCATGTAGTTCTTGAGTTGTGAGGATTTCGGCTGCTTCATGTTCTAGCGTAATCCATTCAGGTATGGTTGGAAGTGTTTCCAAAGTTTTTTAGTCACAGTAACGTCTTGTATCATGTAGTCTTCCATTTCTGGTGACCACTCTTTCCAATCGGTATCTTTACAGTAATCACCTTTAGCTTCGTCAAGGCGATAACCCCAAGCAGCTAGTGAATGTGACCCGTAAAGTTTAAGTGGCATACCAGGCCAAGTCTTTTGTTTGTCAATCTCTATTAAGTTCGGGTGATAAAGACGGCTAAGCAAAAGAGTGTCCAAGCAATCACCAACACGTCTAAACCATGGATAAAACTTGTTGATAATGCTAAGGTCATAATTAATAATGTTATGACCGACAATACAATCAGCGTCTTCGAGGTATTGGATAGCGCGGACGATAGGTTCCGTTGCTGATCTTTCCGTAGCTGACGTAAACGATTGGTCATTGAAGACCATTGTTTTTTTAGTTTCGGTGTCGTAGATGCAAAGACAGTGGATTTTGGTAGCATCATTTAATAGTCCGTCTGTTTCTAAATCAAAGAGTAGCATTCAACGTCCGTGCCATTGGTATGTTTTATCAACAAACTTAGCACGTCTTACTGCCTCCTCAGTAGGAGGATTAGGACGCTTTAGATTAGAAGTCTGTTGCGGCGTTGAACTGTTCAAGCCAAATGGCGTCATCACTTGTGTTGATTTCATTGAATTTACAGGTAGATAGGTTATAGTTTAATCGACAAGCAATGCCTGTTTCCCCAGAGTAGCGATTCTTGAGAACTCTAACAATTGTATCAGAGTGTTTAGTTTCACTCTGTTGATTTCTTTCGAGTCCAATAACTGCATCGCTAAGTTGAGCGATTGCCGCACTTCCTCTAAGTTGTCCGAGTGTAACACGTGCACCTTCTTCATGGTTTTGATCGGATGATCCCCGTTTTAAATGTGATACTAAAAATAATACAATACCAGTACGCTCAACAAGTGAACGTAACCGTGTCATTGTTTGATCAATCATCCGACGTTCATCACCATCAAGACCACTCATAAGAATGGATAGGTGATCAAGAAAAATGATCTTACAATCAAGTCCTGAGGCTAAGTATTCAATCCTGTTGTAAATAATATCAGGATCAAAACTACCAAAGCCATCGAAAAGATAAAGGTTCCAGTTATTAATACTGGAGTCAAACGCTTTTGTAAGTTCGTCATGACTATGTTCTCCTAAGGCTAAGTTTTTACCTACAGCAGCAGACATCAAACCTAAAGCTGTACGGCGGTTTGACTCTTCAAGTGCCAAGTATCCAACCCGTTCTCCGTTCGATAACAAGTGAGCAGCCAAGTCTCGACACACGGACGACTTGCCTTGGCCTGATCCTGAAGTAATTGTGACAAGCTCTCCGCGCCTAATCCCGTGAAGCTTTGACTGTAATCCTTGAAATGGGTAGTCATAATCAGCTGGTGGTTGTGGTGTTGTAACTAATTCAAGTAAAGATTTAGCATCTACAATACCATCAGGTCTGAATTCTTTACGTTTAAAGAATGCATCATCAATAGCATTGTAATCGCTAGCTTGTAGTGCGTCTGAAAGGTCTTTGTAAGCCTCTAGACGGGCGATGTAAGCCCTACCAGGTGGTAATACACTTGCAGCCTCTTCAGCAGCCTTCTGACCGGCTTCATCTGCATCGAACCAGAGTAGGATCTCTTCATAACCTTGAAGAAACTCTAGGTTCTTTTGAATTGCTTTCTTGGCTCCCGCTGCACCACTAGGTAATGATACTACTGGCCAAGTTGGGAACAGCTCTGCATAAGACACACAATCTAACTCACCTTCTGTGATGATTATGCGCTTACCACTACTGCCCCATAAATGTTGACCAAAGAATGTACCAGGTGTTTCTCCTTCATAAGTAAATTGTTTGTCTTTAGTTTTTATCTTAGCACCTTTTACAATGCCAGATGGATCGTGATAGTAAAACCTTAGCTTGTCCCCATCACGATATACTTTAAATTTCTCACAAGTCTTCTGACTGATCTTGCGTTTCTGCAACCGTTCGGCTGAGCCTTTGATCTGCACAATAGAATTAGTGTGAATGTGTGTTGTTATTTCTTGTCCATCAGTGTAAGTATGGCATACAAAACAATAGCCATGGCCATCTGTATAAATACTATTACCATCAGATGAGCCACAACTATTACATGATTCATGTCGTACAAACTCAGAGGAGCCAGTCGATTGGGATGTTATGGAAGGAAGTCCACGGTATGTTATGTTTGTCACACCATTTAGCGTATGTCGTCTTTGATCCTTTACTAATTTTATTATATGGTGCTTGAAAGACCATACGTAAATCAAGTTCAGGGTGTTGTTCTTTTACGTTCTTGATCTTACGTCTGTCTTCAGCTTCCCAATAACCTTTACATTCTAAATATATCCCATTAGGTAATAGAAAATCAGGAGTGTAGATATGCTGGATGATATATGGAACCTTAGTAGATTCATATTCATACTTAACACCCAGCTCACACATAAGATCAGCAACGCGCTCTTCAAGTCCTGATCGGAATACCACTAGAAGTCATCCTCTTCAACAGCAGATGGCGTTACATTAGGCTCACTAGCCTTGAACCCTTCAGTCTTACCAAAGAGTGCTGCAACGTTTTCTGCAGACATATCACCAGTGTCTACACCAGCTGATGCATTGAGAGACACCAGTTGTACACCAACCAATTTAAGGCTTGTTCCATACGTAACTCCATCACGGAGGATGTAGGGTTTTTGGTAGAACGCAAGCTTAACACGACTACCAGCATACAAAGGTGTATTATCATCAGCAATAACTGTCCCTTCAGTATCGACAACAGGTGGACGAGATTCTTCATTCCAAGAGAACTTAACTTTGTATTGTCCTTCAGTAACTTCTTCCCAAGGTTCAGGCTTAAGAGTAGAACGCTTAGGGTTCTTTAGTTTAGTTTCAGCCCACTTAAGGGATTCAACTCTATCATCTTCTAGTGCATCAACCATTGATTGATCAACTAGAGCAGCAAGTGAATAACCAAACTTGCTTGGTTTCAGTACAGCTTGATAACCTTCAAGGATTACAGGCTGTGAGGTTTTGTGGATTAGACGTGGCATTAGCAGAAAAAATAAGTGGAATCAATTACGGAGCTAGGTTCTAGATCTCCAATAATCGGTGGGTCAGTCTCCGCGCCTATCTGGTCAGCGAAGTCTTGCAAGTAATTGTGTTCGGCAAAGAGGTGCATATATGTCTCTCGTACAATTGCACTGAGAGAAGACATGTCGGTAGCACGACACAATACAGAATCATGAATGAGAGCGATCGGTGCATTGAAAGCCAATGCGCTGAAGTGGAGAAGGGAAGCATCGAGTGAATGTATTAAGTTAGGTGCTGTTGCATTCTTGTGGTGTTGTTTGTCAACCGTGTCACTATCTTGTGTAGCAACTTCTAACTCACAACGACCAAGCAGTTGTAATTTAACTGTTACAACTTCTTTTTTCATAAGTTTTTGATTAACAACAAAACCTGATGGTGTAGACCAAGTCAGTTCTGTTTTACCCAAGTCGATTGCTTTAGCAACCTCCTTTTCAATCCAACTCATGACAGCCATAGGACCAGGTACGACCTCATCCATAGCATCTCTAACAGCTATGACAGTCTTTGTCAAGTCATCTTTATCAATCTCAATACCTTTTTCAAGTAGTGCTTCCCTGATGTACCCACGATTAGAGAAAGGCTTTGCATTGTAAGGTACGGTCATTACAACACGTTTTACTACCTTTCTATCCATATGATTACGGATAAAACTAGGGCAGAAAGGAGCAGCAGTACTAGCTACGACAGCATAAGCATCCTGTGGTTTATCAGACGGTAAAACATTAACAAGACTAGCAGTATTCTTATCTTTTGCAAGACCTGCTAATATTTGTAACCCACTACAAGTAGCATCTGTAGCTACAGGCAAGCTTGTAAAGTGACGATCACACTTAAGCACACAATGATAATACTCATCACATGCTGCAAGAAATTGCCATGGCTCATCTGCTGCTTCCCATTCGTGAATGTGTAAGATAGGATCACTAGCGACACAAGTTATAAGATGAGTATTATTCTTTACCCAATCTAATCTTTCTTGCATCGTAGCTTTATCTAGACCATAAGTAGTAGCTACTTGAAATGCTAACCAATCTTCAGCTTCAGGAGTCATGTAAGCTGGTTTAGCAAAAGACAATAAACTTTTTCCAAAGTCTGTGTCTTGTGGTGTTAAGAATGCAGGTATTGGGTAAGCTCTACCTCTGTAATCAAAAGACCAAGGAATAAAGAATTTATCTTTACCTTTAAATCTTTGTACAGCTTCCATTGTCATTCTTGTTCTACATGACTTCTTAAACTCTTGCGCTCGTAGATTGTAAACAGCAGCAGCTTGTCTATTATAATTATGACGAGCTTCTTTATTATCTGCTATATCTACAGGCTTAGGAGGTAAGTCATGATGAATAATAGGGAGAAACTTACCGACAGCTCGTTCCAATCTATCTAGTTCTTCCGCTACACCCACAGTAAAGGGATTTAGACGGTAAGCAACCTTCTGAATTCGGTTCAAGAACTCAATAGGTCTCTCTCCCTGTATACATCCGCCCGTACCGCGTCTAACCATATCATGGCCCCGCATCACCTCATTTAGGATGTAACCACCACATTTTTCATGCGTCCAGTCATTAGGTTCAATAAGCATTGGCCATGCAAGTGGGCTGAATAACTCAGCATCACGCATTACTGAGTCCTTGATCTCAAGAAATTCTGGAGTTGGTACAACATAGTGGACACGTTTACTTCCTTCTTGTTGCATGTCTTTTGTGAACCACCCGCTGCTTTGCATGATGCAGTCAAGTAACCAGCCTCCAAGTTTAATGCGATTAGCTCTGCCCCATGCACTCCATTGTTTAACTTCATAGCGATTCATTAAAGTACGAATCACAACTATTTTTTGTTGTGTTCCAATTGAACGATGCCAATAGTTTTCTTTTAGTGTGTGCAGTAAGCCTGGTGCATGTTTTTCATAGTGTCTCATTTGACACTCTTGCTCAACAGCAAGACCAATAGAATCACACACATTTACTGCTTGATTGCTTTTATCTTTGTATGAAAAGACTTTATCAAAGGTCAGTTTAACAGCTAAAGCAGCAGCAGCTAGTGGTTCTACATCAGCAAGATACTGTTTTATTTCTTTGAATGCTTTACCTGCTTCACCTTTAGTCAGCCTAGTTGTAGTGCCTTCAATACGTGCAACCACAAGAGGCAACAAGGTATCAATAGAAGCAGCTCCGTATACAGTAGCAGACGCATAAGATTTGTTCTCTAAGTCATAGGTGTTCTTATGCAGACGCTTGAGACCTTGTGCAATAGCATCACGTTCAAGCTGGATCTGTTCGTCGATCTGTGCTGGTGTCGGCAAATAAGTCCTCCGTGTCAAATACTGACGCACCTGTAACTGCGTCCTTGATGAATGTGTAGCATTGTGCTAGCTCAGGATAATCTTCACTAAACTCTTCAAACTGTTCAATCGTAATCAGGCTCATCTGTTCTGGGTGAAATAAAGTGTAGTTGTTCGTCAGTGCAGACAACAAATTCGTTACCGCTCTTCATTAGTTTGCTGATCTTATTCTCAGCAGCATGTTGCTTTTGGTAGACATACTCTTTGATCTTACCTTTAGCTGTTGTCTCTCGTATCATACAACATATTGAACTAGGTAACTCCCAACCACTAAGTTTCCAATTAGCAAACTCTTCAAAGGTTGGGGCATAAAGAAATTCATCAGGAACTTCTTTCCATTGTCTCCAATTGTGTGGAAAGTAAGGCTTTTTACCATTCGTCATTGTCTAAATAAACATCTTTTAAGTACTCAGAGCCGCCGGACAATTCAGCAGCAGCCCATGTAGCGTGCTCTGAATCGGGTGCAAGTAACCATCGCACCTGACCATCTGTTGTGGTGTAACGCCAAGTTTTAATCGTCTGTCTTTTTAGCATTTGTTTTGGAACGTGTGCGTGGTTTAGTGGGAACTGCGTCCTTGATGAATGTGTCACGTTTAGCTAACTCTTCATAAATTGCAGTCCATTTATGATTAGGATAGTGATGAAGAAAACATAAGATAGCATTTTTGATGAAGTAATCATCATTGAATGATTTAGATTGCATAGTTAAATAATCTCGTTGGGTTTGATGTACTGTGCCTTCAGAGCCTCTGTACGCTCTTTAAGCTTCTTTAGTTGTCTTTGTACCCACAGCGTTTGAAAGCCTGCTGTAGGGGCATGTGGACGTGTCTCAGGTGTCATTACTTCTTACCGTAGTAGCGTGAGGTGATACGATTGGAACGTTGAAATACTGTTGCCGTGGCAAATAAGCCTAACATGCCGACAACAGCTAGGATGATAGTGGTTTCAGTTGGCATTAGTTAAAACTGCGTCCTTGATGAATGTGTTGTGTATGTGAAATTTCCCCAAATGTATTACTAATACTGAGGGATTACGATTGCAAAGTATAACTATTAAACAGTACAATGTAATTATAATTAAATAGTACTGAATAATAATAATACACAATAAAAAATTGTAGACTACAATAGTAATCTACAATAAAAAATGTTAATAATTAATTAGTGTTATTTAATAATAATTAATTAGGGTTGTTTGTAAACAAACCACAGTGAGTTAGTAATAATTAACACTAAAAGTTACGATTGAAGAAATAGTATCCGCAATCATGATAGATTGCAAAGAAATCATATTGCATTGTTTGATGCCATACTAATTCCCAATCGATTGCAGTCTGTAAGAATACTGGCATTGCCTCAATCTCCTTAGCGTAGATGCCACATAACATGTCCTCACAGAATGTTGACTCGTCACGATAACAACCATAGTAGGCATCATCTAATCTCTCCTCAGTATCAATACCATACCCTTCAAGTTCTTGAATGATAGTGTCAACTTTAGACACGCTGTCGATTTCAAACAACTCGCTTACGCGTTGTTGCATGTCAGTCAAAGTAATAGCAGTTGTCATGATGTTGTGAATGTGTTGTTTAATTAAAGACAAAGATTAGCTGAACGTTAGTGAAGCATTAGCCAACAACAGTAGTTAGATTGCCTTTGCAGTATGCATTAACAAACTTACCGAATGATGTAATCTCTCCAAAGAAGACATCAATGATTGCTTCCTCGCTAACATTATCATAAAGATAAGTCTTGTCATTACCTTTGAATTGTACCATCACTTGATTGGTTGATGGGTTCAAAAGGATGTTACGAACAGTAGAAGACTCGATGGTGTTAGGCTTGAAAAACATTGTGGGTGTGAATGTAAAATAGTGTGATGTAGTGATGAACACTACAGAGAGGGATGAACCCTCAGTGTAATGATCTAAGTTAGCTGTAGTTGTTAGCTAGCCCAACCGTTAACAGTAGGGATAGCATCATACAACTTCTCACACTTAACACGTGACGGTTTGATGCAGTTAGCATTGACCCAAAAACCAAGGCTCATGTTATCTTGAATGTTGAAGTTAGCAATAGCACGACGTGACACGTTAGTATAACGATAGCAAGAGCCGTCTTTTAATAGAACTGATACACGACCATCAATAAGATCTGTCGTGATGTACTGAATGAATGAAGAAGTGCGCATGTGGTTGTGTTGGTTGAACTGTGCTAAGTATGGCAGAGATGAGGCAGGAAGTCAAGAGGTTGGTGACACTTCGTTATGTGTCACACCGTTGATCTTTGCTGGTTTGTTACGCTTACCCTTTGGTACTTTGTTACACCATAACAATGTCTTCATAGGTTTGTCGTTGAGCGTGAATGTGACGTTAGATAGTTTCATTATTGAATGAATAGTGATGAACAAGGGTAACGATTAGAGTATGCATCAAGTGCTAAGTCTGCTTCATCTAATGTAGAATAACAGCCAAGCAATTGTGTTACATCATCATCATTTGGATCTGTTGCTTTAGCAATGATTCTGATTAATTCATACATGACTTAAACCCTCGCAAAGGTGTAACCATTCTCAAACTGATGTATTAACTTATCATCAGTAATAAACCATTCAAACTTATGTTGATACACACTACATGTAAACCCATCACACAATCCATTGATGATAGCGTTTAACCTTGACTTGGTTGTATTACTTTGACAACCACCATCATATACTTCAACTTGATTAGTACCGACAACACCAATAAGATTGTCATGTAAGTATACATTAGAACACACATAAGTATCATTGTATTTGATAGTCTCAATGCGTGTGTTGTCTTTCTTCCAATCTTTTCGTTGCTTGATTGCATCGATCATCTGTTGTTCAATGAGTCGCATTAGTTTGTGTTAGTGAAAGGTTTTGTGAATGTGTAGTGAGTCTAAAGAATTAAACTAATTTCATAATTTCTTCTTTTTGATCATCTCTAATTAACTCTAACTCATCGACAACATCATCGACATAATGTTCAGCAATGTCACGCCAATCAATCTCACTAATCGCAGCGTTTAATATGTCATGAATGAAACCATGTTGATCACCAGGTGACAATGAATACTCTACAAACTCTTCGACATACTCTTTGATGTAGTTCTCAATGATATCTAAGACATCACAGTTGTCCTCACAATTGTCGAACATGTCCATCATGTCAGTAAAGTCAAAGTTATCAAACCACATGTTACATAACCATGTTTCATAGTTTGTCCAGCCGTTGTACTTTTGATTGTTCATTGGGGTTGCTCCTTTGTTTGTATTAGTTTGTATTCAATTTAATGTTCTGGAATAGAAGCCGAGAACTTCATTCCTGTCAAACTTATTCAAAGCATTTGGATTCCATTTACGAGCAGTTGTCACAAGAACCCTGATCTCATCAGTGCTCAATTTTTGAGCTTCTTTGTAGGTTTGAAAGTTTTGTTCAGTCATTGGGGTTGCTCCCTTGATTACTCACGTAGTATGGCACCGCCGCTGGCATTCGTCAACGGGCTAACCTATAAACAGTGCTTATCACTATATATAAGTTTTACTAATAAGGCCGGACAGATGTTTTGAGAATCATTATCGTTATCGTTAATTGATACTGATACGAATTCGTATCGTAACACATAGATCGTGTAATCCTGTCGCTATCTAACACTAACCCGCTCGCGCTACGCGCTCGCTCCCCCACGATTCACACCATAAAATATTA
>Ga0208767_1002897_pt1 | contig 12717 bp, 11 predicted proteins | sample VirMetDEL_Mar_21_FD_184514 | JGI IMG/M metagenome (GOLD analysis project Ga0208767, IMG submission 184514) | Aqueous microbial communities from the Delaware River and Bay under freshwater to marine salinity gradient to study organic matter... | ecosystem: Environmental > Aquatic > Marine >... | reverse complement strand
AGAGCTTCTCTGTACCAAGCGTCTTGTGACAAAACAGGTTCTTTAAAATCACCAGGATTTTTTACACGCATTTTTACTGAGTTGCCGTATAGTTTTACCAACTCAGAATGTGCGCTAACCCATTCTCCATCCATAATTTTTGCTTGTTGGTAAGTAGATGGACCTTCTGTTAAACCTAATTTATGTAAATTTTGTGAAACCCCACTATCATGAGCCAAAGTTACTATAGCTTTTTTAGCCATATCTGGGTACTTACCATTTAAAATTCTTTTTAAAGGATTAGTGATTAAAGAACCTACCCAACCTCCTGCAGCAATATTATATTTATCTGTAAATTCAACGCCATCATCTTCTAATCTTCTAACAGCAAGTTCTTCATCAATTAATTTATTACGTTTTATTAATTCTTCTTTTTTTGCACCAATACTTAATAGATTTTCTTGTTTAGCAGTTCCTTCATTAATAATTTTATCATAACCAAAAATTGTTTTAGAGTTTAAAGAAGATTCATTTCTTAAATCACTTCTAGTTATATTAAAAAAAGGTTTTCTAGCTGGTGCAGATTGTGCTATTCTTATTTGTTCATTATTCATTTGCCCAAGGGTAGTAAATTCAATACCTTGATTGTAAGATTCATTGCCAGTATCTATCATTTTATTAAGAGCGGCATTTCTTCTTATCATAGGGACTGAAACAGCACTTGTTATTAATCCACCAGTAACAGCAGCAAAACCAATATTAAGAGCAGATTCAGTTATATCAGCTAAAGGATCAACTGGAAAACGAGCAGCTTCTAATCCAGTTTGCAAAGAACCAACTCCAACAGCACCTCTTACAAATGTTTTGCCAATAGTAAGTGCTGGCCCACCTAAAGGTAATGCTATTATATTAATTGGATCAAAAACTCCTGCACCTAATTGCGCCCAAAAACTAGAGTTAGATAAAACTTCTCTTCTTGCTTCGTTTTCATCTATCCCTCTTTTCATGCTAATCATATGATTTTTATTTCTAGCATAAAGAAGATGATCTTGATATTGCTCATATCCTTTTAGGTCTTCTTCAGGAGCATATTCTAAATCAATATTTGGAAATTTTAATTTATTATAAATTGATTCTAATATTGGATCATAAGCATAACCAACAGAAGCCTGAACTGTACTAAAAAATGGAACAACATCATTTCTTAAATCTTCTGAAATATTAGTTTGATTAAGAAATCTTTTTACAGAAACAACCATTATGGAACCGCACTCATTATTGAAGTTGGGGTACTAGTTTGTATTCTTTTAAAAAGCGTTCTAGCACTTTGTGCAGTTGCTGCTTTATTTTTATCAATTATTAATTTTTCTTTTCTAATTTCATCTAATGTTACTTTTAAATAATTTTCTCTATTACTAAAAATTAATGGTTCTGTATCTCCTAATTCATTTATTTCATGTCTTATTAAAGTTAACTCTCCAGTTTCTACATCTTCTTTATAAGCTATATACATAATTTCTTGGTTGCCAGTATTTACAGGAATAAGAATTGCTTTATTTTTTTTGCCTAATCGTAAATCTAATCTATCTTGTCTTGTAGCTGGTTCTCCAAAAACATATCCAAGAACAGAAAGATTTTCTGATACTTTATTTATAAATGTTTCTCTTAATTTTTTTTCTGGAAAAATTTTATGCAATGCGTGTCTTGAATAATTAGAATTTGAATTAGCAAAATCTTTTACATAACCTTCTGTTTTTACAAATGTTGCTAAAAACTTTTCACCTATTAATTTTTCTATTGCATCTGGCTTCATGCCTGATAAAGCAGCATATTTAGCTAAATTTCTAAAATTTTGTTTAGCCATTCTGTCATTTAAAATATCTTTTCCAGCTTCTCCCATAATTTTTACATCTATTTTACTAATATATTCATCAATATCTTCGTTACTTGCTGAATCTATTCCTAAAGTATTTGCAATTTCTTCGTTAAATTCACCACTGTTTATTAATTGAGCTTTAGTAGCAAAATCTAAAGCTTTCTCTTCGCCTAAAATTTCTGATATACTAGATGCTACATCAAATATAGCTAGTGTTTCTGAATCTAATAATTTTTCCATAAAATCTACAGGACTAACATTTTCTAAATGTATTCCTTTACTATATCTACGATATAAAGAAAGAACATTTCTAACCTCTTCAGCTTCATAATCCCCTAAATTACTAGCAACATTTTTAAAAACAGAACTTACAGCATCAGGTAAAACTTGTTTTGATACTAGATAATCTAAAGCATTTATATAATCAGCATTGTTTGCTAAAGTTATATTTTGTCTATGTGTTTGATTATTAGATACTTGATCTAAAATTGAAGTAGCAAGTTTTTTGTGTTTTGCTTCGTCCCCATAACCTTCATCTATTTCTTTAAAAGTTTGTAATCTAATTTCTTCTTCTTCTTTTCTTGCATCATTAGCCCTGTGAATTTCTTTTCTTCTAGCAAATATTTGATTAAAAGAATCAGGAGTAAAACCTGACATTTTTTTAGATTCATCAATTATTTTTTTAATTTCTGGAAGTTCATTTAATGCGTTTTTATCTTCAAGCAAATAAGCTTGTGCAGACTCAACTTCTTGCAATGAAGAAAATTTCATTCTCCTACCAGACTTATCAATTAAAATTTGTTGAATAGCATTTTCATATCTAATTCTATTAGTAGCACCTAAATTTTTTAAATCAGTATTTTTTAAAGCAAAAAGTTTTTTTGATTTTTCTAATGTTGTTTCGTAATCATTATTGTTTGAAAATATTTGAAAATCATTAGTTATATCCCAAGACAGATTTACTTCTTTTTTAACTTTTATACCCTTTGTGCCTGTATATATATTTCTTGCCGCACTAAATATTGATGCAAAATTATCTGTTGTTAATTGTTCTTTATGAAAAAGATTAATAAGTTCTTGATCATTAATGTTTAAATTAGAAATATCAGCACTAGGATTTTTTAAAATTGCTTCTATTTTATCAATAGAAGTTTTATCTTTTCCAAGAACTAATTCATTAATTATATTTCTTGATGTAATTTCTTTAAGATTATTTAAACTGTTACTAGCTATACCCACATCTTCTTTATATGTTGCTGAATTTACTCCTAATATTTTACTTATTTTTAATTCTTGGTTACGCTCATTAAACATTTGGCTAATAACTGATATATTTCCTTTATGTAAATTTTGACCAAACAAACGATTAATATCATTAGTATCTTCTTTAATTCTTTCTGGAAAAGAAGATAAGGTAATAGCCATAGCTTGAACGTCTTGATCAATAGCTTGTTGGTTTTGATTGGTAATAAAAGATTTAGTTTCTTGAACAATATTTTTTAATATGTCTGGTTTTTCTTCAACAAATTTAAATATTTTATCATAAACTAATTTTTCTGTTGGATTTAATTCATCTGAATTTTGAGTTTCTAAAGCCGCTAAAATATTTAATCTATTTTTATTTCCATCAGAATTTAAATTAATTGTATTTTGAGGATTACTAAATTCATATTGTAATTTTTTAATTCCAAGATTTGTAAGATAATTTTTTCTAAATACTTCTGCTGTTCCAGCTTTAACAATAAAATCTTTTCCTGCTGTTTCACCATCTTTTATATTGTTATACTCTTCTTCCATTTCATTTAAAGCAAAGACAACACCTTCTTCAAATCCATGTACATTAAGTATGTTAGACATATTACTTAATGTATCATCAGCTCCATTTAGAATAGATTGACCAAGAGCGGCATCTGATTTTATTTTTGCCTGACCTTCAATGTATAAACCAGTAGAATTAACTATTGCAGTACCAGCTACTTTAATTGTTTCCTTCCATTTTCCTTGTGCATTTTTGTGCATCTCTCCAACATACCTAGACATTTCTTCACGAAATTGTGAAGGATTATAAGGATGTTGTATTTGCAATTCTGCTGCTTTATTTTTTAATTCAGTTTCTATAGATTTTGCAAATCTATTTTGAATAACTTTTTTATACGCATCTCTAGCAATTATACCTCCACTAAATAAAGAAGCGTCTAAAGCTTTAGGTGCGCCTGTTTCTGCATCAAAAGCTACTAAATTAGCTTGGTCAATAGCCATAGCTGCATCAAAACCACTTTGCTCTGCTTGTTTAGCCCCTTCTCTTAAAGCTATTTTATTTAACTCAGCAGCAGTATTGGCAACAGTTCCCCACATTTCATCTTCACCAGTTTCAAATCTAGTAACACCTATTGGTTGATTTATGTAGGATCTTTTTTGTTTAGTAACCGCCATATTAATATGCCTTGCCAGTTGAATATGTTGTTGTTTTAACAGTAGTAGGTTTTGAAGCTGGCATTATACTTGCAATATTATAAATGCCTGTGAGAGCAGTACCCATCATATTAGCATACCCTGCACTTAAAGCATTAGCACCTCTTTCTCTTGCCAATCCTGCTTGCACAGTCCTAGTTCGAGACTCATAATCAGCTTGAAAAGCTATAGCATTTAAATCTTCGCCAACAGTAACAGCATTAGCTTCTTGAAAAGCTTGTATTGATGCACTGTCTACATCAACGCCACTTGCAGAAAATACAGCCATATTAGATTTTTCAGAAGAAATATATTCTTGTACACGCGAATTTTGATTTTGCATTGCTTGCACTTTTCCTACTTCTCTATCAATTTGTATTTGTTTACCTTGCCTGTCTTCAGCTCTTTTTTGAGATTCTGCTTGCTTTCTTTGAGCATCCATTTGAATCATAGTGCTTCCAGCACTTGCAACCATTGCTATAATTTCAAAACACATTAGAATACTAACTCCGCTATTATACCATTAACCTGCATTGGTAATGGTGCTGATTGACTTATTGTGATCTGTGGATCACGATTGTATCCAAGTAACCTAAACTCTTTTTTGCCTGTAACTGGTTGTTGCTGCAAAGAAAAGTCATCAGTAACTTGCCTAATTAAAAGATTAGTTCCATTTACACTTACAGATAGAGTAGTGTTTAAGTCAACAACTACACTAGCTAAACTCCTTGGTTCACCTGTAACTGGCCCACTTTGTGACACCATATCTATTGGATTTGTTATTAAGTTAACATCAAACTTTAATCCTATCTCTGCTACAGTAGCCAACTCAACAGCAGAAACATCTACATTACCACCTGCTACAGTATATTGACCAAGATAGTTTGTGCCATTAACTACATCAACAACAGCACCATTAGCGTAAGTAGCAGACACATCAAACACACCTGCACTACCAGTATAGACTTTAGACACATCAGTATTTAGTGCTGCTTGGAATTCACATAGAAACATTGTGTGCGTTCCTGCACCAGTGTTAATAACTATGTTAGCAAATACCCTGTCATCTATAGTTACAGTAGACATAAATCTACCTTGACAAGTAAACTCTGTCCAACCTGCTCGCTTTTCATTTCTGTTAGAATTAAACACAGCAAGAGTACCATCATTGTTTACAACAAATATGTAACTTTCTGTTCTATCTATTGCACCATAAAGTATGTTCATTTCTTTTGGAGCTTTAATAAGATGGCTAGATAAAGCAGATACTGACCCTGCTGAATAAGCTAACTCTGAGTCAGTAAATAAATACTCTCTAACAATAGCTCCACCTTTTTGTACAAAAACAGTAGCACCATCTATTACTTGTGGTTTAATAAAAGCACTACCAAAAGGCGTTTGTCTTTTAACTGTAGTTGTAGTTGGTGTTAATGGTTTGTTTTGAAATGAAGGCACAAACATTTCAGATGTAGTTGTAAATATTTGTAAATCACGATTAGATACTAAATGTAGTATTTGGTTTATTTCACCGATACTTGCTGTAATTTGTATTGAGTCATTGTCTTCCGCTGTACCTACATCAAAATTATAATACTGAGCAGACTTACTCATAAAGATAGAATCTGGCTGAGATATAGTACCAGCAAAAACTAATCTGTTTTCATGGAATGTAACAGCCGCAGGAAATCCTCTAAGAGCAGAAAACGATTGCTCTGACCAATTAGCAGAAGCAGCGTGTGTAGTCATTACTGGCGCACCACCTCCATCAACACTAGCATTTGCAGAACCACCTGCATCAAAAGTATAATGATTATCATCAACAATAGATGTAATAGTTCTTGAGCCATTAAGATTACTAGAAGCTATATTACCTACTGCTGCTGCTTTAGAAACAACAACAACGTCACTAACAGACAAGCCATGTTTAACATGAGTAACAATAACTTCAGCAGAACCATCTGTTGTTCTAAAAGCATTTACATCTAATGTTTGCTCTAAAGAATCAAGTATAGTTCCTGTTGCTTGAGTAGAAGATTGCACAGAAGTAATCTCTATTTCAGATCCATGATACCTAAGAGTAACCCCAACGTGTAAAGAGCTAGCATAATTACCACCAGATTGAGTTCCTGTAGTGTCAAAGTAAGCAACACTAGTAGTTAATGTAGCACCAGTACCACTTGTTTTAGAAGGATCAAGTGTAACACCTAGAGATTGAAAAGAAAAATATGGTTGGTAGATTAACTTAGAATCAGACTTAACATCAAATGCAAACACTTCTACTTGGAATGTAGTAAGACTTGTTCTAACTAACTGCCTTGGCATAAACAATGGATGGCAAATAAACATAACATCACCTGCTTGAGCAAATGTGTATTCGTGCATAAAGGCATCTGAAAAAGGTAAAGCTGCACTATCAGTATCTGCTGTTACTGTAGCTACTAAAGATACCGCACCTGTTGTTGGGCTTATCTGAAAGCATCTTAGCTTAGCGTTTTCTAAAGATATTATATATCGCTCATCATCAGAGAATATAAAAGGTAATAGTCTTGATTGCACCTTAGAGCCACCACTAAAATTTATAACAGTTAATCTTGTAACGTCTGTGCTTTCTGTTGCTAAATATGTACCGCCATTAGGTTTGTCTCTTGTTACAGTAACAACTGCCGCTGCTGGATTAGCTACAGTAAAACCATCAATAGCATTAATAGCAGTAAAAATATTATCTGCTGTTACATTGTTTGAAGTGTTAGGTCTAAAAAAATGTATATTACCAGAAGAAGAAGAGGGCGCACTACTTCCTGCTGTTTCTGATTGCAGAGTAAATAAGTTGCCATCCGCATCATAGAATTTTATTTGTGTTCCTGCTGCTATATTAGCATAGTCAGATACAGTAATAGTAAACGTAGTTCTTTCTATTGTAGTATCATACTCATATATATTTTCTAATCCTGCACGTTTAATAACTCCACCTTCTGCTCTAAGAAAAAAATTCTCTACTCGTTGGGCAGAAGCAGTGTAGATATCAGAATCAGTTCTTGAATATAAAGAAGGACTTACTTCGCCAAACTGGAAGTTAGTAATAGGTACTCGTACTTTTTGCATCAACTACGCCTTTGAGTTATAAACCTCGATGTGTTTAGAGTACGATTTGTTTGTTGTTGTGAATCTAAACCTCTAGCTTTAGCCATAGCCATCAAACCTTTTTGTTCCATTAATTGAGAAAGGCTTGCATCTCTTGCTAGAGCTACTGCAAATACACTAGCTAAAGCATACTCTACAGCTATTATAAAATAAGAAGGCCAAAACTCTTCATCAACTCTAAATGTATAATCTAATATTAATGAGTCATTAGAACCAGCATCACAAAATATTTTATCGCCATATGATTGATATAATATTGGGTAATCATTTACTGTTACTGCATGAAGCATTAATGAGTCACTTGGTATCTGGTAAGCTGAATCATATCTCCCAGTAGGAGCATCAGATAATTTATTAAGAACAGCTTGGTTAGTTGCAAATCTCCACCTTGTATTAACAAGTGATGATCTGGCAACATCTTCATACATATTAGAAGCAACAAGTGCTTCATTGTTTCCGTCGTCAAACGAAGTAATAGGCTCTGCGCCTATCAAAATTAATGCCCTGCTAGATACATCTACAGGGGAGTCTGCTGAAGTGCTTGTTACTGCCATATAAGTAGTTGGGGGGTTTTTACGCCCCCCATCCTTTTAGTTATTAATCGCCATCAGTTTCTACGACGACAGTACCATCACTGACATCGACAACTCCAGCGCTTGAAATAGACAATACGTTTACCCAATTAGTGCTAGGCACATTAGTATCTTGAACACAAATTATGTCCCGAACACTTAACATATCGCTTGCGTCATTAAAATACGCTGCTGTGTTTACAGTAGCAATCGCATCTGCGGTTCTATAAACCCACATACGACAACCACTTCCACCGCCAATCAGGTGCAATCCTGCTGCTGCATAAGCCATTTTAAGTTTCCTTTCTTAAGAGTTGTTGTCGAGAACTTCACAGATACCATTGGCGTCAATAGCGACAGACCCCATAGACATCATTGAAGTTGCAAGGTGAGAAGCTTTTTCTGCTACATAATTTACTTCTGTTAAAACATCAGCATTTATGCCTAGTCCAATAGCACTAGTATGATAAGCAATATTCTTACCAGCCGTTACAGCAGAGGTAGAGAATACTTTAAAGCCCATGAATTCCTTCATGGTCATACCACCAGCAAAAGGTAAACTAGCTGGTCCAACATAGTCAGAAGAAGCAAACTGCTCGATTGCGAACAAGTCAGCAAACCCTTTAGGGTGCATTGCTAAATACCGCTGTCCGTCTTCTGGGACATTTTGTGTTCCCATAGTTTCAAACAATGATAAAACATCAGCTACTTGAAGAGCAGAGCTAGTATCATGTATTGCAGTACCACCAGCAGCGTCCATAGCTGCATAGATAAGTTCATCAGTCTTTCGACCAAGAGCCGCAGCAGCGGATTGGGCAACAGCTTGACGCTCGTTAATATTGATTTTTAACTCATCTAGTTTGTCGATGTATTCAGCAGCATAATAGTCACCCATTGTTACTTCAACAGTTGTGTGAGCTAGTTCCATTGGAGTTATGTTACCATTTCTTGATTTAGTTGATGCTGAGCCAGCACCTATTTTTTGAAACCTTGCCACACTTCCAGTAACATTAGAAGTACGAACAGTGTTTCGCAGCTTAGAACCCATACGTTGATACGCGAGATGCACATCAGATTCAAACTGCTTAATAAAGGCTGTGTCGATTGTATTAGCCATTTTTTCAGTTCCTTATTAAAGTTGCATTTTGAGTATCTTGAGTGTCCGCTCTGTCATATCAACGCAGGTATCCTTACGGGCTGCTCAATGAATTACGGGTCTTGATGAGAAAGCGTAAACATTCTTTCTGTGTTGATTGCAACGCACAAAATGAGCCATATTAAAACCATTTTCATTAGCGTACATTTCTGTAAGTTCAAAACCTAGCCAACCTAACCATTGAAGCATCTTATGATTGCCCTCCCAAGTATTTACAACAATCTCATGGTAGTGGGTGTGTAAAAAATCAATTAACTTAGGAGATGCTTTAACAAAAGAAAACCAATTATCTTTCATGTTCTCAGAAAAAACAGTCCACATAATACCTTTTTGATGTGTAACACCTGTAACGCCTACAATAGCTAAAGGCTCTTTATCATTTTCTATAACAAAAACATCTGGTGTTTCAGAGTATTGTATTAATGTTTTCATTAAATCTATTTGATAAACTGCTTCAGCTTCAAATAAATTTTCTACACTCATTGTGCTATACATAGGAATAATATGGCGTCTTTGTATGGGAACCATTCTCAGGCTCCCATGACTTATAAGGACTTTATCCATATAATTTTTTAAAGCCATCTTCTACTTGCTTAACAAAATTATCATCACGCGTATTTGCGTCCCAATATCTTTTGTCTTTCATCATAGTTTGAAGGTCTGCTTCTCCAAAGGTTGCAACAGGATTAGATTCTGCGCTTATTTGAGTGTCTTTGTTTTGAGCCATAACATGTTCAATAAGCATTATGCCTTCTGCTGTTTCACCAAGTCGTTCTACAGCACTGCTTAACTCATCTGGAAAAAACTTATTAGCAAACATACTAACAGCTTCTATCCTAGAGTTTGCATCATCGCCAAGTTTTTCTGCTTCAGCTTTTAAATCGTTTTGAGGAATAGACTGCTCTATTCCCTTGGCATACATCTCTATGCCTTCTTTAAACTGATCTTGACTAAAACCATTATTAAACGAATGTTCAGACCACCATCTAATAAGCTCATTATCTGTTGCTTCTTCTGAGTTTACAATATCAGGAAGTTCATAATGACCTGCGCTTTCTGGTCTATTCATAAATCTTTCTGCATCATGTTCTTTAATAATATCATCTCTTTTAGCACCAAGCTTAGATTCTAACTCAGTATAAGATTTAGCTAATTCTGCTGGATCATTAAATTTTTCTGGCAGCCACTCAGGTCTTTCTGGTGCTGCTTCTTCTGGTGTGCTTTGTATAAGTGTTTCTGTTTCTGCTTCTTCAGCCATTTGATTTTGTCCTGTGTGCATGATTAATTCTAGTTTCTATTAAACCAACAACATATCTTTGACCTTCAATATGTCTTAGCTCCTCAGTGCTTACATTAGCACCATGAACGATTTCAATAGTTATGGTTCTTAGATAACGTAAAACTTCTTTACCAGTATCAGAACTAAATAAATGAGCAAAGTTTTGACTTATTTGCTCATCTACTTCTTTTGTTCTTTGATATCCGTCTACTCCAATGTTTACTTGCTTAGTTTGTTTTTTATTGCTCAACTACTTGCTCCTGTTGTTGCGGCTCCCCTTGCATCATTTGTTGCTGTTGAGCCATTTGTTGTGCCATCGCAACTAACTGCTTACGCTCTTCTTCGTCGCGAATCAAGGTATCAGGTACACCAAATTTCTTAGCAAGGAAAGCGGCAGTTTCCTCAGAGTTAACAAGAAGCTGCATCATCTCTGGCCCAAACCTACCTTGGATAAGCTCTAAGAACCTAGCAACAGAAGTAATATCTTGGTTAGCTTGCGCTTGTGCTAGTGGAGATACAGACTTAATTTTTACTTCTCTGCCATTAACAGTAGGTAAATCTATTCTTCCTTGTTTCTTTAGTATGTAAATAACTCTTTGCAATACTGGCTGTACTAACTCTGCTTGCAATCTACCAAATGCAGAGCCAATCCTTCTTGATAAATCAGCCATACGTTCTGCAACCTCAGTAGCAGATGCAGGAGTTCTATCTGGATTACCCAGCATATCGTTATACAATGCACGTTTAATATTTAATCGCATATCACCAAGAACAAGTTGAGCTACATCAAAGCCACCTGCTGCTTGTATTGGCTGTAGTCCTGCTGATCCAATAGCTTTTGGTATTATAGATCCTGGGACTAGCTGTATTGTATCAGGGTTAACAACGCCATCGTCATCCATTTGGTATATACCAGAGATAGACATCTGTGCGTTTTCAAGTATTAGTTCTATTGTTAGGTTAGTTGTTTTAATTGCAGAGAGCGCATTCATTAATGGCCCACGCCCATACACTTCACCTGCACATTTAGACCAACGGAAACAAATAAACGGATTAGAACCCACACCTGACATCTGCTTAAAATAAATAATAGACTGTGTAGTCATACAAAAAGCATAGCTTAAATACGCTTCTTCGTTTCTTTTAGAATAATCACGGCATATTAACTCAAGAATAGTAGTTGTATTATCTGTACCATTCATCATCATGTTTTGTATTTTATCGTTTAGGATAGCATCAGGATATAATATCTGTATCTGATCAAACCTAATACCTTTTCTTTCTCTAAATACATGATCAATACGATCATCAGGCCCAGTATCAAGTATTACATGTGGTAGTGGTATCGCAGAAAACCTTATAGGGTTTAGCGAGTCACCTTCTTCCGCAGCCAAGACGCCAGTCCCGACAGCCAAGTCCATAAAAGACTCATGCACTTCTTGGGAAAAGTTAGAATTTTGGAGTATTTCAAAAACATATTCAGTTACCTCATCTAGTTCATTGTTAACAAAATCTCTTTCTGCTTTAGGAACTTCAGAACCAGAAGTAAGATCAGCCCATCTAGCAAAGTTAGGAACAAGACCTGATTGCAAACGCGATGCAAACTCTTGCACACCTACAACAGCAGTTTCATCAAATATCTTATCATCTCTGCGTTGACCTATTGTTTCACTATAAAAAGATTCTCGTTGAGGTAACGCATATTCGTAACACTCTTCAAACAATGGTACAAAATTTTCTCTCTTTACCTTGGCTCTTTCATATTGCTCAAGATATTTTTTTGCTATTGGATCTTCTATCATAATCTATCCTATGTGAAAAATCTACTGTAATACCCAATGCCGCCACCAGACTTGCCAGTAATTAAAGAACGCCTACCTCTACCCCTACTTCTTTTCTTAGAAAGGCCAGAAATTAAATCCGATTGTTTTTGTTTACGTTTTTTTATTAAAGAACCTTCTGGGGTATCTGCCATTGCTTCTGTTGCCATTGGCTCTTCTACTGGTTCTGGAGCTTCAATATTTACCTTTGTTTCTTCTTGTCTTCTTTTTGCAGGTGCGTCTGGTTTCATAGTAGATACTGGAGCTGTTACTGTAGCTATTTTTTCTTCCATAGCTTTTTCTTTTACTTCAGCAGCTTTTTCTGCTTCAGATTTTTTTTGCTCTTCTACTTCTTTTTCTTGCTCTTCCTGTTCTACGTCAATTACTTCTTTTTTAGGTTCTTCTTTTTTGCCACCAAAACACATGATATACCTCTTTGTTGT
>Ga0208767_1002886_pt1 | contig 12741 bp, 19 predicted proteins | sample VirMetDEL_Mar_21_FD_184514 | JGI IMG/M metagenome (GOLD analysis project Ga0208767, IMG submission 184514) | Aqueous microbial communities from the Delaware River and Bay under freshwater to marine salinity gradient to study organic matter... | ecosystem: Environmental > Aquatic > Marine >... | reverse complement strand
GCCGCTGCGGTGCAATCGGCCGATGGTCTGCTCGTAAAGCTCCAGCGACCATGGCAGCGACAGGAAGATGATCTTGTTACCCCCAAGCTGAAGATTCAGTCCGTGTCCGGCGCTTTTGGGATGGATCGCCAGAAGCTGAATCTTGCCTTCATTCCACCGGTCGATGGCGTTCGGTTCATCTATTGTAGCTACATTAAACCGGCGCTTCAGTTCGGCTAGCTCTTCCTTGTAATTGTAGACGACGATGGTGTTGTCGTGCTGGTTCTCTTCGAGGATGTCGTCGAGCATGTCGAACTTGTGGTCTGACAGCCATTCTGCGCCGGCTTCGCCATAGACAAACCCGCCTGCGAGTTGCTGTAGTTTTTGCGTTACAACGGCCGCTGTCGGGGCTGTGATCGTCTGGCCCAACTCCAGAACGAACTCGCGTTTCATCGTGTTGTATGGCTCCATATCCATATCGCAGCGCATCTCGACGACATGAAGCGGCGGTAGCTTGTCCTTATATTCGCCCGGCTCCAGCACGTAGGTTGCCGGTTTGATAGCTTCCATAACCTTCGGCAGCGCGCCCGGCAGCGGCTCCCACTGGCCATACTCGCGGTTGATGCAGTAGAAATACTGTTGCAGGAACGCGCCCTTGCTGCGCCCGAGCAGCGACTGATCGACGACCTTGCACTGGCCGAACACATCCTCAAGACCGTTCGACGTGAAAGATCCGGTTAATCCCCAGCGGATCTGGAACTGATCGAGGATCTTTAACAGGTATTTGAACCGTTTGCCGGACGGATTTTTCAGCCGTGTCAGCTCGTCGAAAACAATACCGTCGAAGTTCTTCGGATCTATGGATGGGATGTTGTCATAGTTGGTGACGACGATATCGGCGTCTGATTCGAACGCAGCCTTGCGTTGTGCCGGCGTGCCGACTGCAACCGCCAGCTTCATATGCTCAGCCCACTTCTTGACCTCGACCGGCCAGACCGACAGACACACGCGCTTCGGCGCAAGCACAAGCCAGCGATCACAGTGGCCGCGCGCCGACATGTCCGACATGGCCGTGAGCGTGATTGCTGTTTTTCCTGCACCGACCGGCGCAAGGATCATGGCTCTGTCACGGGAGAAGAGGAAGTCGGCGGCTTCATGCTGGTAAGGCCTAAGCATCCATAAACGCCTTTATGACTTCTGCCGCGAGCGGCGGGACAATCGCGTTGCCGTAGGCGCGCAGTCGTCCCACGCGATTGGGAACCCCATCAACCAACAAACAAACTCCGGATTTAACGCGCCTCGTTTTTCCATCGGCTCCCCGTCGCCACTCCACGCCACTCGTCCAAGCAGAGCATTCTCCGGGACGTTCGGACAGTAGCTCCCGTCCTTCCCGTCCCTGGTCGTCGGCGTCGGCCATGTCGCTGCCGCTGCCGCCGTCTGAATATTCATCCCGCCGTCTCTGCCTGATGCCCCTGCGCCTGTCGTGCAATTCGCCGTCGGCGTCGGCCACGTCGCGATCCAGGCCGCATCCGCCAATGCCGTCTGCACCCCGCCCTCCTTCATACGCTGCGGGTTCTTGCTGTTCTTCGTCGTCTTGTGCGCTGTTGGCGTAGGCCACCCCCATGGCTTGTTGCCGCACACCCATGTTTTGCGCGACCCAATACAGTCGCTGCCGGATGTGCGGCGCGTTCGCGGAGCAAGCCGGGATATCAACCGCCCTTGCGCCGTAACCTTCTCCTTCCAGATCAGATCTGACTCCGTCGAACCAATTGTAGCCAGCCGCTCCCGCAACCTGCTCTCCCATGACGACAGCGGGCCTGCAGGCACGGATGAGGCGAAAGAAGTCGGGCCATAAATGCCGCTCGTCGGCGGCGCCTCTTCCCTTACCCGCGACACTGAACGGCTGACACGGGCAGGAGCCTGTCCAGACGGGTCTGTCGTCTGGCCACCCCGCGAGGCGCATGGCGAGGCTCCACCCGGCGATGCCGGCGAAGAAGTGACATTGGGTATAGTCTGCAATATCCATTGGCTGAACATCGACTATTGATCTTTCATCTACATCGCCGTCAGGGATATGTTTGGCTTTTATCAGGTTACGCAGCCATTCCGCTGCGTAAGGATCTATTTCGTTGTAGTACGCTCGGTTGCCCATCTGTCAACGGCCTCGATAGAATTAAGACATGCGTAGTTCTGGTTAAGCCGACGCATGTCGCTTGCGAATATTTTCTGCAACGCGGACAGACGCCCGCGCTCCGTCTTCAGCTCGATGAACCACGCCTCGCCGTTTGGCAACACGACAATGCGGTCGCTGACGCCCCGGTTCGACAGGCTGTTGAATTTATACGCCAATCCGCCCATAGCTTTCACGGACTTAACGAAATACGCTTCGATGTCTTTCTCAAGCATAAAAATATTTGTTGCACGAATCATAAAATTTGTCTAGGCTCGAATCATCGAAAGGTAAGGTAAAGTCAGATGAGCCAGAGAGACAGCGGTTACGCCCGCGTTGCGTTTGATCAGTATGAAACCCCCGAGTGGGTTACGCAGGCACTGCTTCCGCACATACCTAAACACTCGACTATATGGGAGCCTGCTTGCGGCTCCGGTAGAATGTCTAAAGTTCTTAAAGCGTATCACTCCACAGATATTCAGCATGGCGAGGATTTCTTTACCCAAGACTGTCCATACAGAGTAAACGCCATCATAACCAACCCTCCATATTCTGTAGCCACTGAATTTATTGAACGGGCGTTAAAATTAACGCGCGAGAACGGCGGTTTTGTCGCCATGCTGCTTCGCACCGATTTTGACCATGCAAAGTCGCGGCGGCACATATTTGCAGATCATCGCGCGTTCACGCGTAAAGTGATTTTGACCAAGCGTATTCAATGGTTTGAAGACAGCAAATCATCGCCGTCGTTCAACCACGCATGGTTCATGTGGAACTGGTTTAACATGACACCACCTACCATAGCCTATCACTTCGAGGACTAACCGTGTCACACAGCAATATCGTTGGCGGCTCGACCGCCAAGCGGCTTATCAACTGCCCCGGTTCGCGGGCGCTTGTGGATAAAGTTCCTCCCCGTCCATCAACATCATACGCTGAAGAAGGAACGCGGCTGCATAACGCTATGCACGCGATCCTGTCACTGGACGCAAAAGTCGAGGACTTTGACAACCACGAGAAATTGCAGTTTGCTCTCGGCGCTTTGAACGAAATAGATCCCAACCGTGAACTGGAGTTTCAGACCGAGTTGACGGTGCATTATGGAGGGTTTCTTGCAGGCGTATTTGGATCAGTCGATCTCATTGGCCGAATCGGCCGCCGTGCAGTGGTTCTTGATTGGAAGTTTGGTGATGGGGTGGCGGTGGACGCTGAAGAAAACCATCAGCTTCTGTTTTACACCGCTGCTGCTATGCGCACACCCGAGGCACGTTGGGCGCTGGAAGGCGTGGATGAAGTAGAACTTATCATTGTCCAGCCGCCGCGCGTCAGCCGGTGGCTTACTACACCCGGTCGCGTAAAGGCTTTCGAGCGCACGCTGTATGACGCCGTGCAAACGTCGTTCAGACCTGACGCGCCCCTTAACCATGGCGATCATTGTCGTTGGTGTCCTGCGAAGCCGACATGCCCTGCAATCACGGGGCAGTTGGAGCGCGCGATAGCAACGAAGGTGAAAGCTATTGACCCGGAGAAGATGAACTATGCTTTGGCGATGGCGCTCCTTGCGGAAGAATGGGCGAAAAGCGTGCGCGAACTTGCGCAGACGATGCTTAAAAATAAAGCGCCAATCGACGGATGGAAGCTCGTGCCCAAGCGCCCTACACGACAGTGGGTCGACGAGGGAAAGGCAAGAGCAGCTATTGCAGAAATGGGATTTAATCCCGAGGATTTGATGGTTATGAAGAGCCCGGCGCAGGCCGAGAAGATCTGCGGCAAGCTGCCGAAGGAACTCTTCGTTTCCATCTCCACAGGTAACACCATCGCGCCGGAGAGCGATCCCCGGCCGGCGGTGTCTACGCTGGGCTCCGACATTCGTCGGGCCTTCTCTAAACTAGAGGTAAAGTAAATGAATATCGTAAAGTTCGGTAACGCTAACCTTCCCACGGCGGCGTCGCTCGCGGCGGCGTTGCGTAAGACAGCCGAAGAGGCCGCGTCGGGTCCGGGCGTCATCCTGAAAATGGATAAGACCGGGCACTGGGTCTATGGCGCTGACCAGACCGAAGTTGACCGTAGCGGAATCTGGGCGGTCAATCCGCTCTCATTCATTCACGGTTACATCGCGTGGGGTGAGGGTGAGGTTCTTGGCGAGCATATGGTCCCGATCACTGATGAGTTGCCGGAGCTGGATGCAGCGCCGCCGAACGCCAAGCGTGGTTGGGAGCCGCAGGTCGGCATGAGCCTGAAGTGCATCAGTGGCGAAGACAAGAACGTGGAGGCGCGCTTTACGACGACTGCGGTCGGCGGGAAGAAGGCGATGCACGCGCTTGCGATGAAGGTGGCCGAGCAGGTCGAGAAAGATCAGGAAAAGCCTGTGGCGCTGGTAAAACTTGGTTCCGATCATTACCAGCACAAGAGCTATGGCCGGGTCTTCACGCCTGTGTTCGAAGTCACTGACTGGATTGGGCTCAACGGCCCGGTCGAAGAGGCTGACACGGACACTGGCCGTCGTCGTCGTAGCTGATACAGAGCGGGGGCCTAGCGCCCCCGTTTTCTTCGAGAGGGTGAGATGGAAAAGGTTAGCTACTACAAATACGACGCTAAAGATCAAAGGCACATGCTGATATCGCTGCCCCGCGTCAAATGGCTGGAGCGAGATCCTGACTACCGGCCGCCCGCGCCGCCTGTTGAGATCAAGGAAGATCGACGCAAGGACGCGCGGATCGGCAATAAGGCTGGCGTCAAGTATGACAGGCCAGCGCAGAGAAGCGACGCGCTGTCGCCCGCGCAGAAACAAGCGTGGGATCTGTATAGCGGCGGCATGTCGTTTGTTAACATTGGCGTAGAGATGAACCGTTCGACCAACGCGGCCAGCAAGCTGGTCGCACAGGCGAAAGAGAAACTCGGGATAGGGCTGGAAAAATGACTGAATGGAAACCTTTCAACACAGCGCCTGACACGTTCATTCTGGCGTGGTGCCCGCTTCGTGAGGGTATGATGGAGGACGGCGAGTTTAACCCGACGATTGGTCGGATGATGGTAGGATTCCCAATATTTCCGAAAAAGCGCCGCACAACGAGCCATGGTATTCGCAACAACTTCAAGCTGGGGTTCGACGGGCGCGGCAGACAGTTTTACGCGACGCATTGGATGCCGATACCCGAGAGACCTGCGACGGACGATGTTCGCGCCGCGCTGAATGGAGAGAAGTGATGAATAAGTTTACCGAAGACACAGTAACGCTTGCGTATGAAATTCAGGCCGTTTGTAATAATCACATGGCGAAACATCGGACTAAGGACGCTACCATACAGACCGTTTGGGCGCTTGCCGACCTACTGGGGATTTATATAGCTCTTGGTAACCCGCCCGAAGGTATTCTTGACGATATACTTGAGCATGTGCGTAAGAGTTCTGAGCGCGATGTTAGCACGATTCAAACGCTCAACGTGAACGAACTGCAATGATCTTCTGGGCTGACTTCGAGACAGCCAGCGAGTGTGATCTACCGGAGGCGGGCGTATATAACTACGCCCGTCATCCGTCGACCCGCGTGCTGTGCATGTCATACGCCTTCAACGACGGGCCTGTGATGACGTGGCGGCCGGGTGAGCCTATGCCTGACGTGCGCGGTCAGATCCGGGCGCATAACGCCGCGTTCGAACGGCTGATCTTCTGGCATGTCCTCAAGATGGACATTCCCCTGGAGCAATTCTACTGCACCGCTGCGCAGGCGCGTGCGAACTGTGCGCCGGGCAGTCTCGAAGACGTTGGCCGCTTCGCCGGTCTGTCAATGCGCAAGGATCATCGCGGCGCATATCTCGTCCGCAAGTGCTGTATGCCGCCCTATAACACTGAGCTGCTGCCCGAACTGATCGAATATTGCGAGCAGGACGTTCGAACGATGCGCGCCGCCAGTCAGGCCATGCGCGAGCTGACGCCCGAAGAACTGGAGGACTATCATGTTAACGAGCGTATTAACGACCGTGGTGTTCTTGTCGATATCGCTCTGTGCAGCGCGGCGGTCAAGTATGCGGCTGACGAGCTTCGAGAGATTCAGGACACCGTCGTTGAGATCACAGGCGGCGAAATCACGAGCGTTCGAAGTCCTCGTATGCGACTGTGGGTGCAAGAAAGGCTTGGCCCTGAAGCGTTGAAGCTGATGCAGCGCGAAGACAAGATGTCAATCGACAAGAACGTTCGAGCCAACCTGTTGGCTATGGACAACCCGGAAGAGGTGCCTCCCGATGTCAGAGAAGTTATCCAGTGCGCCGATGACCTTTGGGCATCGAGTGTGGCAAAGTTTGATCGTCTTCGCAGTTTGGCTTGCGCTGACGGCCGCGTTAGAGGCGCTTTTGTTTTTGCCGGAGGATCAGCCACAGGACGCGCGTCTAGTTACGGCGCGCAGGTTCACAATGCGCCACGTAAATGCGCAGATGATCCCGCCAGCGTGCGACACGCGATGGTGCGAGGTCACGCCATCGTGCCGAAATACGGCCGGCGCGTTACTGACGTATTGCGTGGTATGCTGCGGCCCGCTCTGATACCAGCCAAAGGCTCCTCTTTCGTCGTCGCTGACTGGTCGGCCATTGAGGGCCGTGTCAATCCATGGCTGTCCGACAAAGGCCATAAAAAGCTACAGCATTTCCGTGAAGGTCTGGATGTCTACAAGGTCAACGCGGCAAAGACGTTCAACGTAGGCTATGACGACGTGAACAAGGAACAGCGTCAGATCGGCAAGGTGCAGGAGCTGGCGTGCGGGTTTGGCGGCGGTATCGGCGCTTTTGCTGCTATGGGTCGTATCTACGGAATCAACCTGCCCGAGCCGCAGGCGCGCAAGATGGTAAACGCGTGGCGGCTGGCCAATGACTGGGCACCGCCGTTCTGGCGTGATCTGGAAGTTGCATACATTCGTGCGCTGCGCAACAAAGGTAAAGAGTTCACGGCAGGAAAGATAACCTACCTCGCAGACGGCAAGCATCTTTGGTATTGCCTACCGTCAGGCCGTGTGCTTTGCTATCCGTTCGCCCGATTTGAAGACGACGGCGGTATCACCTACGCCAAGGCGTCGTGGAAACCCGCTGCTGATGCGAAGGAGTGGCCCCGTGCGCGTCTGTGGCCCGGACTGGCATGTGAGAATGTCACACAAGCGACCGCCCATGACCTTCTTCGTGAGGCTCTTCGCCGTCTTGACGGTGTGGTTCTGCATGTTCACGACGAGATCGTTATTGAGACTGACGAGCCGGAAGCCGCAAAAGAACGATTAGAGGAAGTTATGACAATGCCGCCGTCATGGGCGGAAGGATTACCGCTCGACGTAGAAGCGAGCATTATGGGGGTTTACGGAAAATGAAAATAGTTCCTTTGGAACTGCGAGAGCTAAATGCTTTCGTAAGCGAACATCATAGACACCATAAGGCGGTGCAAGGCCACCGATTTTCGATTGGTGTAATTGTCGACGGAAAACTTTGCGGGGGCGCATCTGTAGGCCGCCCTGTTGCCCGATTAACGAATGCGAAAGAAGTTTTAGAAGTAACGCGGTTGGTCACTGACGGAACAAAAAACGCTTGTTCTTTTTTATACGCTGCCGCTGCCCGAATAGGAAAAGAACTTGGGTATAGAAAAATCCAGACGTTCATTCTTGACAGCGAAACAGGTGTCTCTCTGCGCGCGTCGGGGTGGTCGTTAGAAAGTATTAGCGCCGGAGGCGATTGGACCAGAGTTTCGAAACCTGACCGAAGACAAGATCAGCCACAATGCCCGAAACAAAAATGGTCTAAGGATTTAACATGACACTCTTCGAATACTTCACAAAGCTCGCGCCGGAAGGCGAGACAGCCCTGATCGTCAAACAGATCGACACAAGCAAGCTGCACGCTGACGGAACGCCGCGCTATACATGGCCCGCCTATTATCCGTCGCACAAGCGACGTGAGGGTGAGAGCTGGTTTATCAATACCGGATCGTTCATCATTGACCGATTCAAGAACGGCAAGCCGTCCGCCAGCGTGGCGAACTGCACGCATGTCCTGTTTATGATGCTGGACGACATCGGCACAAAATCGAAGACGCCGCCGCTTGCGCCTACAGCCATCGTCGAGACAAGCCCCGGTAATTTCCAATACTGGTATGCCTACAGCGATCAGCCGACAGTCGAGCAGCATTGCGCCGCGTTGTCAGCTATCGCACGCGCAGGCTACACCGATCCGGGCGCGACTAATGCCGTGCGTAACTGTCGTCTTCCGGGTTCCGTAAATGTGAAACCGGGACGCGAAGCGTTTGAATGCCGCGAGGTAGAGTTTCACCCCGAGCGTGAGTATACACTACAAGAGATATGCGAGGCGCTTGGCGTCACGCCTGACGAAGAGAGCAGCCGCGCGAATAACATACGTCTTACGGATATCGGAAGCGACGACGTGCTAGCGTGGCTGAACGAGCAGGGACTTGTTACGTCGCGCGTAAACGGTGAAGGCTGGTGCGGCGTTGTCTGTCCGAATCACGCCGAGCATACAGACGGCCAGCTAGAGGCCCGTTACATGCCGCAATCTCGCGCGTTCTGTTGCTATCACGGCCACTGCGAGAACCTCGACAGCAATTACTTCTGCGACTGGGTCGCCGAGCAGGGCGGCCCGCGTCATAAGCCGGGCATACGTGACGAGCTGATCGTCGAAGCGATGAAGCCGCTGAGCGGCCTGAAGCCGACAAAAGAATATCCGAACGTCGCTGACGAAATCAAAGCAGAGACGGAGCGCAAACAGGCGGGGCGTGAAAATCGCGCGGGCTGGCATAATCGTTTCGCCTATATCATGGTTGATGACGCCTATTTCGACCGGCACACCTGCACCGAGATCAGCCGCAAGGCGTTCAATGCTCTGTTCAAAGGCGTCGACTGCACGGTCGCGAGCGCTGACGGTAAGGCGCGCCGGGTCGAGGCGTCAACGTGGTTCGATACATTCCGCGAGGATTACGGCGCTTACGCCCTGCAGGGCATGACCTACGCAGCCGGTGACGATTGGATGGTCACGAACGGCGGCCTTGTCTACGGCAACGTCTGGCGCAACGCCCGGCCCAAGGTAACCGATTCCGGCGACCCGCAGATGTGGATCGACCACTGCCGGCGGCTTGTTCCTGACGAACGTGAGCTAGAGCATATATGGGACGTGATGGCCGTAAAGGCGCAGCAGCCGCGCACAAAGATCAATCACGCGATCCTGCACGGCGGCAACGGCGGTATCGGCAAGGATACGATGTGGTATCCGCTGCTCTGGGCGGTAGGCGGCGCGGACATGAAAAATGTTGCGATTATGGATAGAAATAAAATCAACAGCGATTTTGGTTATCATTTCCAGAGCGAGATAATAGTTCTGAATGAGCTAAAAGAGCCGGAGGCGAAAGAGCGCCGGGCGCTCGCAAACAAATTGAAGCCGGTGATCGCCGCGCCGCCGGATATGTTGACAGTCAACCGCAAGGGCCTGCACCCGTATGAAATGCCGAACAGGCTTTTCGTGCTGGCGTTTACGAATGAATCCATGCCGATTACGCTCGACTCCGACGACCGGCGCTGGTTCTGTATCTGGTCCGACGCGCCGAAGATGACGCCAGCGGAGATTGACAGGATATGGGGCTGGTATCGGTCCGGCGGCCTTGAGGCCGTGGCGGGCTGGTTGCGCGCCCGTGACGTGTCGGCGTTTAATCCGAAAGCAATACCGTTCTCTACCGAATATAAGCAGCGACTGATTCACACCGGCATGAGCCATGGCGAAGCCTACGTTTACCATCTGATTGAAAAAGGCGAAGCGCCTTTTGATGTCGATGTCATTGGCGGCCCCTGGCACAAGATATTGGACATAGTGAACGCGCCCCTGAACGGTTCGACGCGCGTTGTGCAACCGGCGCTGCTTCACGCTTTGAAAGAAGCCGGCTGGGTTGACAAGGGCCTGTGCTACTCAACAGACTTCCCGACGCGGAAACATTGTTTCGTCAAACCGCAAATCGCGGATTGGAGTCGGTCGGACATACGACGCAGACTGGCGGCGCTGACACGCGAAAAAGAGGATACAGCCAATGTCGTCTCAATCGCTGAACGTATATCCAGTGTTCATAAAACATCTGGGTGACCTGACTGAGGCCGTCGAACTTTATCTTGACTGGGCGTCAAGTCCAGGGGACGATGACTGTCCGCCCGAGCTGATAGACCAGCTCTGTGCAGCGCAGGAAGAGGCGCGGGCGCTACTGGATGGGCTCGGCTATGGTTCGGAACCTAATTGATCTTTTGATCTGCGTCGCAGCATGGCTGACAGAATACGGGTGCGGATGGCCTCGTCATGAACCTCAGTCAGCGCCTCTTCGAGCGCGAGCCGCAGCCGTTCGGATTCGTCGAGCGCCCCGGTAATGGTCCACTGGGCTCTTTGACGCGCCTCTTCGTAGCCTTTCAGATAGGCTTTTGAGACCTCTTGCTGTAACGCCTTGAGGCGTTCCTCGAATTCGGCTGCGTTCATACGCGTGCCCCATAAGAAAACGCCCGGCTGATCAGGCCGGGCAGTCGGGGAGAAAACGCGGTACTCTTTAGCAGACGCCCTGGCCCATGTAAAGAAGGTCAAGACGGCGCACGATCTCCTGTTCGGTTAGTATGGGGTGCTCTGGCGCAGATGGTTCTACAGTGCGCCAGAAAGCCCACAGGGGCGGGTTTACGGTGTAGGCCGGTATATCCCTCGGCATGTCAGGGATCACAGCCTGTATGGCTTCGTATTGCTCTTCAAAGGTCATTAGCGCACCCCCAGCAGGATTTCGATCAGCACGGCGATAATGATAGCAGCCATCGTGTCATCTTTCTTCATAGTTTCTCACCGCTCGCATAACCGCCGGGTGCGTCCGGCGCATGACCCGGCCGATCGTCGGGTAGGACGCTTTCAGTTCCTTGCGCGCCCGCCACATGACCCGTTGACGGATCGCGCAGCGCCACGCCGTCCGGTCGTGCGCTATTATCATTCCGGCGGTCGTGCCGTGCGCTTTCGCCTCCTCCTCTATTATCGCCATTATCTGATCTTCTATCATTGAATCTCCCCTCGATTGCGAAGATTAGCGCCCGCGCCGCCTTGAACAGCGCGCGATCGTCAGCCCGTGGAATGTAAACCTGAATCGCCCCGGTTTCGTAGAACAATGTCAGGGTTTTCTTGTCATTTTGCCATGTTACTTTGTTAGGTTGAACGCGCCGCATGTTTCTCCCTCCAGGCAATAAAGGCTTCCGCCATGAGACGCGCGCGGCGCTCCAATTCGACTTCGATTAGCTGTTTGCGGAATGCGTCCGTTTCCATGCTCAGCATGGCCCGTAGCGCGTCCGTAGAGAGGGCTTTCAGGCCCTCCCGGTAGGGTGCTAGCGACTCCCATAGAATTTTCATCTGGCCCATTTTAAAACAAGCTCCACTGGTCACCGTCCAGGTGTTCCCGCGCCGCGTCTACGGCATGGTCGCTGTTAAGCAAAGCCTTAGCTATAAGGTCGAATAGTGGGCCGGGCGGGAGGCGCACATACTCGCCGTCGCCCCGGTGCGAATCGATCTCGATTTCCGTCACGCGCACAAGCGCCACGCCAGAAGGGACGCCGACGCTACGGTCCCCGGGCTCGTATTCGTATTCAATCGTTGCGGCCCCGTAGACATACAGCGCCTGTCCGGGCAGCGGCATGAATTCGTCTAGTTCATATTCGAAGGTTTTCATCTTCCAAGCTCCAGATAGGTATGGGTGCCGGCGCGTGCGCCGGACACGTAAACGTCGAAGCCGTGCGGGTGGCCGCAGGCGACGTGCGAGGCGTTCCGCGAATATTCTGGCGGCTTCGGTGTCAGTCGCGGCCCTGACAGGCCGAAACGAGTCTAGACGCCATTTCATGGGCTCACTCACTGAAATGAGCCGCAATCTCGCGCCAGTTAACGTCGGCCATGAATGCGAGCGCGTAGTCGCGCGCCAGCCCGTCCGATGTTTCCTCTATCGCGCCTTCCGCCAGCTCTTTACAAGCGGCGGCGAGTGTGGCGAGTTCATCTGATTCACAGATATCTTCTCGGCGCATACCGTCGAACATTTCGAGGTTAACGCGCCACGTCGCGTAGTTGGTCCAGCCGTTATATTTTGTCATATCTGTCTCCTGTTAAGTTGTTATGATAGCGCGGGTTTTTGGCCCGCGCCAGTGGGGTTCAGTAGGAGTAGAGATTATCCAGAATTTGCACGGCCCATGAGTTACCCTCACGCACGACGCGGGGGCGGTCGCAATCGAATATTTCGCCCGTCGCGAAATAGTCCTCAATCGCCCAATAAGCGGCGGACTCGGTGGCGTGGCGGCTGTAAGTGAAGTAGTCCATGATCGTTATCCTTTCAGGCTGATAGAGCGGCGATGATAGCGCCGGCTATGGCGAAACAGGCGGTGAAAGTCTGGATTGCGTCGAGCATGGTTGGCATGTTGTCTCCCCTTGTGTCTTATGCTTACAACATAGCGCGATTCGAGACGATTGCAACAAGATTTTTGATTAGGCGGGGATAGATTTTTGTTAGCCTGTAAATTAGGCGCGGGAAAGTCTAACAATAACCGGACCTTAGCCTATATATACTAT
>Ga0208767_1002885_pt1 | contig 12747 bp, 14 predicted proteins | sample VirMetDEL_Mar_21_FD_184514 | JGI IMG/M metagenome (GOLD analysis project Ga0208767, IMG submission 184514) | Aqueous microbial communities from the Delaware River and Bay under freshwater to marine salinity gradient to study organic matter... | ecosystem: Environmental > Aquatic > Marine >... | reverse complement strand
CTGGGCTGACGTTTCCAGCTTGCGCCGCGTCGTAGCCAGTTGCAGCCGTTTGCGCAGCGCCGTAGCCCGTCGCTCCGGTTTGTGCCGGGTTGTAGGTGCTCGCCTGCACGAGAGGCGTGCCCGCATTCATTACGTTTTGCGTGCCCTGCATCGCCTGCTGCAGCCCGCCGGCGGCGGCTTGGTTTACGTTAAAGTTTACTGGAGCGATGGGCGCTGCTAAATTAGGCGCATTCATAGGTCTGCGTTGGAGTGGGTCTTGCATCGCTGTCAGCTCGTTTGGCCCTTGCGACAAAGGCGGCCCTTGGTAAATATCTGACTTAATGTTACCCATTTCGGGCGTTATGCCAGCTAGTGCTGGAGCGCCGAGCGCTGCACCAAGCCCCGTGTCAATCGGGCCGGTAGCGACGCTAACATTGCCCCCCATGTTTACATCGCCGGACGACATGCCGTTTGGCATGACAATGCTTGGCCCGCCGAGCGGCGCACCCATCGCTTGCGGCGCCATTGGCTGCGCCACGCCTCCGCCAAATAATCCGCCCTGGCCAGCCATTATGCGTCTCCTTTAACTAGGCCAACCACAAAGAATTGGACTGATCGCGCAGCAAAATGCAGCGCACCCTTGAGTGTTCGTTTTTTACCCGTCGCAAAATCGATGTAATCGCGAAATTCTGAGTAGTGATTGTGCGCCTTGCCTTGCTCAATCTTGCGCCGGCCTAAGTGTCGGTAGCCACGTCGTATTGCCTCACCCCACCACTTGTCATGCAGGTTGTGCATGCACCATACAACAGCCTCACGCTTAGTCTGGTGAGTGTAAGCTCCAGACGCAACTGCGTGCGTGGCAATGACGCAACCGCCACCTCCACCGCCGCCTCCGCCGTCGTCACTGTCGTTAGATGTAGGGCGAGCGGGCGGGGCAGTTGCGGCTGCTGGTGTCGCGGCTAACGCCTCAGCTTCACCCGCGTAGTCAGTAATGCCTAAAGCATCTCCGATGGAGCCAAAGAAATCTCCGACGGCACCCAATTCCCCAACGCCATCCGCGCCGCCGCCCGACAAAAAGCTATCTGAGCTGGATGCGGGTGCGGGCGTGATTGGATTATCATTACTATTATCTGACGCAAGGTATGCGCCAGTTGACGCGTCATAAGTCATGCCTGGCGGCGCTGCGTCGATCATCTCCGCAACGGTCGGCGTTTCAATAGGGTTATTTGCGCCACCGACGTTGTAGCTATCTCCCAAGGCAATTTGACCAAGCAGGGTGTTAGATGCCATGCCAGTAAGCCCTTCAGTAATGTCATTCATTAATTGAGTGCCTGAGCTCGCAGTGGATGTGTCAGTAATGCCCTCGGCTGGATTGGTTATTAAAGACGAAGCCTGAGCGTCGGGGTCTACTGTCGGCGGCAAAAACGCATCAACACCCGCCGCGTCAATCATTTCCGGCGTTATGCCAAAACCTGTTGATTGGCCCGTCGGGTCTTGCTCTGCCTGCGCGGCTTGATAATCGTAAACTGTTTGGAACGCTTCATTGTATTGCGGGTTTGTGGGGTCAGTTGATACTATTTGCTGAGCAATCTGAACCTCTGGAGGCGCGATGTTAAATATTTGGTCATTAGGCTGCACAGCCAAGTTTGGGTTGGCGGCGAAGCTTGTCGTCTCAAATGTAACATTTTGAGGCCCGGCGCCCGCCTGAGCCTGAGCAATCGCCAAGTCATTCGCTTGCTGCGCCGACACTGCGTCACCCGTCGTTTGGAGTGACGTGTAATCCGTTTGAGGTTGCGCGTTTGCGCCTGGCGCTCCGGTTACGGGGTCAATGAAAAACGAGTTGATGTAATTGTATTGCCCAGGTCGATCAGCAGCAAATTCGCTCATCATGTTGTCGTATATTGGCTTCGCGCTGTAGCCCATCACGCCGTTGCCGTAATCTGTCGCTGGCCCCATGCCGCCGTAAGCCCCAGACGAGCCTGCCGTCGGCGTTGTCATGCCAAAAGCGGAGGCCGCGTTTGCGGTGTTGTCAAATGACGCGTTGGTCATGGGCGTGAATGCCGCCACCGACGGGCCATACTGTGGCACGAAACCAATTTGGCTGACGTCTTGCGCCATGTTTAAATTGTTTTGCGCCGCCGTCTCGATGTACTCGGGTATTTGTACAGAGCTCGTGCTTGAGCCACCTTTACCGCCAGACATTTATATCTCCTTCGTGTAGGACTGATGCAGTGGCTTCCACCCGTGCTTCTTCAAGTGCTTTTCCCAACCAAACCGCCCGGTAATGCTTACGCCCGCGCAGCCCTGTGCTTTTGCCCAATTTATCACGTCCTCGTGCATGCTTAAAATTTCGGTGAGAGAGCCCCTGTCGCCGCCGCCTAGAAATACGTTCAAGACCTTCTTCCGCGGATAGACTATAAGCTCAGTTACGATGCAGCAGTTTTTGCTTGGCCATAGCTGCATGGTGCCTTTGTATATACCTTCGTATATATCAATGATGTCGTGCGTGCCGCCGCTGTATTCCAACGCAGCCACAATCCACTCCCGGCAACGATCTAAGTCTCCCGTCACCATGAGCCGCCCGAGAGCGCGGCGCGCTTCCATATGTTGGAAGAGCCGTCGTGGCTGGCGGTGCACACGTAAATGTAAGACGCATCCCAGCTCACCATGCCCGACACGTCACCCGCGGCGCCGACACTAGATGACGGGGCGGATTGCTTTACGACAACTTCCTTGTAAGCGCCGCTCTGCGACACGACGGGCCGGGCGTTGCCACGGTCAAACATTAAGTAGCCGTCTTCCGCCGCCGTCTCACCGCCAACCTGCTGCACAATCGCTGAGCGCGTTTGCCCCAGGTAAATCATTAAACGTCGCGCCCAGGATTTCCAGTCGTCGCCGTATGGCTCCGGCGCTTTGTATTGCACGCTCATCGACGCCCTCCAGGCACGACGTCAATGCGATTAATCCCAACGCGCCAATCCGCCAGGCGCTGACCCTCAACGCGCATCCTCAGTTGACGTCCGGTAAAGCGCACGCTTGTCGGATTGCTGAGAGAGTAGGGGCCGTAGCTGCGCTCCGAGCCGTTGGGGTAAAACCTGGTTTTAAAGACGGCGTTGACGTCGCCTTGCGTTTTCTCGTCCGGCAAAAGCTCAGTGACAGACATGACTTGATCCCCGGCGGATATGCGGAAGGGGCCAGTTTCGGCGAAGGGCGTCAGCGTGCCGTAATCAAAACCAATCTCATGCTCGTAAACCTTTTTGTCGTCGGGGTCTGCCATTAAGGGCTGGCGAAAGGCGCCGCGGTCAGATCCGGCTGTGCGGGCGAGCGATCCAATATACCAGGTGTTTTCGACGTAGTTAAAGGCGACGTAGCGGTCATTCTCCGTAGATTGCGAGCTGGGGTAAAACCACCAAATCTCGCCGAACATTGAGTTTGAAACGCCGAACGCTTTGCTGACTTGCGCCTTGTTCATGTCGTTGAACACGTAATCCGACACGTCAGAGTTAAGCTCCTGCACTCTGCCGCCGCTGTATGCGTAAAATGAGCCGACGCCCATCCAGAAGGCGCCCGCGTCAACGACAACGCAAGCTTGCGCCGCAGCTAAGCCGCAACTCGTGCCGACGCGCTCTATGCCGTAGACGTAAGGCGGGCCGACGTAATTCGCGACGTGCGCGTCTCTTGACGTCAGAATAAGCGACTGGCCTTGCACGTTGACGCCCGCCATAATGTGGCCCGACGTGTTGAGCTCCAGATCGCCAGCTTCGTTGGTCGTCGCTGGCGTCCAGGTGTTGTTATTTTCACGATCGCTCCACTGCACTTTCCTGGGATTACCGCCGGCGCCAAGGGCAAACAGGAAGCGCTCCTGCGTCACGAGAATGCCGTTATTGCTCGTGGGCGCGTTGCTCAGTATTGCCGCGACGGAGGAGGTGTTCAGCGTCCACTGGTAAATCTTCCCGTCATCCTCGTTGCAGGCAACCAGGTATTGACCCCAAGGCTGTAAGTGCCAGCTCGTGGCGGGCTGTATGCGTACCGTGTCAGGGCGAGCGACGCCGTAGCCGTAATAACCAAAGAAACCGCCTCCGTAGCCCGTGAAGGCAACGGCATCCTCGCGCCCGGCAGTGAGGCCCGCTGGCGTTATGTCCGACTGCGTACCACCCGCATCCCACACGTAAAGCTTGTTGTAGGTGCCGGCGGCAATCCAGCGATCGTCGCTGTTGTCCGTCCACGTCAGCATGCCACGCATTTTAGCGGCGGCGGCGGTGCTTGACCTGGTTCTCCAGCCGCCAACGGGGCGCATCACGCCGTCGTGCCATCTGACTAAATTAGCGTCACGCCAACGCCCCATGCTTTGCAGGTCGGTGCCGTTTCGATAAACGCCCGCCGGGATGTTGAGGTCAAGTAATGACATCTACGCCTCTTATGTATTAATACGGTATAATATTACCACATGTGGTGTGTAACGCAAAAGGACGGCGCAACGGCCGCCCCTCGCATTAGTATCTGGTAGTTGTATTATGCTGCCGCGTCACTTTTGACATTTTCATTCGCTTTGAGCGCCGTATCTAAACGCTCTACAAATGCGTCACGGCCAACCATAAGTTGATCTAAATTAAATTGTGCATTCGCTAATTTGCGATCGAGGTCATTTACGTGATTTAAAAGCACAGATTGTTCAGCCGTGAAATCATCCAGGCTGTATTCAACGTCATTGACCGTGATGGTTTTCTTTTCGTCTTTCGCCATCGTTAGTCTCCTTATGAGTTAGCTGCGATTGCTGCATTAGCAGCAGTCATATCTTCTGTAGTCCAGAAGTCTTTAGCCACCATGAGTGTCAGATGCTCTACGTTGCGTGACACAGTGTCAGTCCAATCGGCATCCTCCATGTCCTCTGGTTTGCCAGCGTTTAGTAGATCAACAGAGTGACCCATTGCTGTGTAGTGCTGTGCGATTTCTTCCGCAGTTGGTGTATCAGTCATGTCTTTCTCCTTTTCTGACTGGTTACGATTAAGCGTTTTCTAGGGCAGTGATCCGTGCCTCTAGTTCTTGGATGGTGGCGACCAAGAGTGGCACTAGCTTGCTTTGGTCAATGCCTTGGTAGACAGGGTTGCCATCTGCATCGACTTCGTTGTGTGTGCCTGTGATTGCTTCTGGCACGACTGATTGCACTTCGTGTGCGAGGAAGCCATCAACAGTTGTGTCTGCATCAGAAATAAAGTTGAAACGCTTTGGCTCTAGCTGCTTTAGGCGTGTTGTTGCGCCTGTCAGTTCGACCACGTTTTCTTTTAGGCGGTGGTCTGATGAGGTGTTGTATGCAGTTGATGAACCATCTGTTACTATGGTTCCGACAACGCCATTTGGATTGCAAAACTGTATAACCGTTCTACTAGCGGTGTTAGTAGCTCCAAAATTAGCAGCAACACGACTGCCATCGTTTAGTGCTACAAAAAAACCTTCCAAAGATACATAAGGTGAAGAATCATAACCGCCTGTAACTCCTCCATTTATTTGACAACCATCAGAAGTAAAATAAGCCCTCGGATTACCATTCCCATCCGACAGCACGATGTTGTTGTTTGAGGTGCGGATGTCCAAGCCGCCTTCGTTGCCGTCGTAGCGTCCAACGATAGTGTTTTGAGAGCCTGTTGTAATTAACTCACCAGACGAAACCCCTAAGAATGTATTATTTGTGCCAGTAGTTACCGCACCACCCGCAGAAGTACCAACCGCTGTATTATTGTTACCAGTGGTTAGGACATCTAGAGCGGAAGCTCCAATAGCTGTTATATTTTGACCTGTGGTATTACTATAAGCAGCTTGATACCCCACAGCAGTGTTGTTGCTTGCGGTGGTGTTTAAATGTAGTGCATTATGACCTATGCCTGTGTTACTGGAGCCAGTGGTATTGGAAACCATAGCATAACCAACAGCCGTGTTGTTAGTGCCAGTAGTGTTATTGTAAAGTGCTTGTCGGCCTAATGCTGTGATAATAGTACCAGTAGTATTACTATACCCAGCCTGATACCCAACAGCAGTGTTGTTGGCGGCGGTGGTGTTGGCTTGTAAAGAACCCTCACCAATACCTACATTATAAGAACCTGTTGTTGTTCCAAACAAACTGTTGTAGCCAACAGCCACGTTTGAAGAAGCTGTTGTAGCAGTATAAAGATTTTCAGAACCAATAGCTACGTTCTTTTGGCCTGTGCTAATGTTAAATGCTGCTTGCTTGCCCAAAGCTACATTATGAGTTCCCGTAGTATTATCATAAAGCGCCTGATAGCCAACTGCTGTGTTGTAGCTGGCGGTGGTGTTGGAGTAAAGGGCAGCAGCACCAAGGGCCACATTCTGAGAGCCAGTTGTATTAAGCCGCAGGGAATAGCCTCCTAAAGCCGCATTGTTTACACCAGTGGTTGTGGTATCACCACTGCTCAAGCCAACAAATGTTGAACCCCAAGTTTCGGTGCCAGAAGTGTTGTAACTTTTACCCGCTAATGCACCTATAGCAGTAATGACCCCAGTTGCATTAGCATACCCAGCCTGATACCCAACGGCTGTGTTGTTGTTTGCAGTGGTGTTGGAATAGAGGGCAGCGGAACCAACAGCCGTGTTAAACTGACCTGTTGTATTAGCGTATAAAGAGGCCGCACCTAATGCTGAGTTATTCTCAACCCCTTGAGAGGCATAACCTGACAGGCGACCAATAAAAGTGTTACTGCCACCAGTAGTAGTTGAATACCCAGCCTGATACCCAACCGCTGTGTTGTTGTTTGCAGTGGTGTTTGCAGCTAGTGCAGATGCACCAAGTGCCGTGTTGTTACCACCTGAAGAATTTGCTGCTAAAGCACTAAAACCTTGAGCCGTATTATACGCTCCACTTGATGTTGCACCCGCCGCATTGTACCCCATTGCTGTGTTGCCATCAGCCGTACTGGATTTAAGTGCAAAATACCCCGTGGCAGTTAAATAAGCACCCGTCTGGTTACTATACCCCGCCTGATAACCCACAGCGGTGTTGCTGCTGGCGGTGGTGTTGAAACGAAGTGCGTACAAACCTTGTGCTACATTATATTGACCCGTGGTGTTTGTCTCTAACGCACCATAACCGACTGCTGTGTTTTCTTGCCCTGTGGTATTGGCATAAAGAGAGCGACTACCAACCGATACAGAATATGCACCCGTCTGGTTACTATACCCAGCCTGATACCCAACAGCAGTGTTGCCGCTGGCGGTGGTGTTGGAGAAAAGTGCAGCATGGCCCAAAGCAACGTTATTAGAACCCGTTGTGGATGTAGACAAAGACGATCTGCCAACAGCAACATTAAAATTACCAGTAGTATTTGCATCTAAGGCTAACCCACCAAAAGCATCGTTACTTGCACCTGTGGTATTTGCGTAAAGAGCATTTTGTCCAACAGCCGTGTTTAAGTCACCAGTTGTATTACTATACCCTGCTTGATACCCAACAGCAGTGTTGTTACTTGCGGTGGTGTTGGAGTAGAGGGCAGCAGCACCAAGGGCTGTATTGAAGCTACCAGAGGCATTTCTTAGCGTAACATCGCCAACAGCTACGTTAAAACTGCCAGTAGCGCCATCCCCAGAGTACGAGCCAACGAAGACGTTGTAGTCTTGTGTGGTCAGTGCCGTTCCAGCAGCAAAACCAATCGCTGTGTTTCTTGTGCCGCCAGAAGCAATGCTATCCAACGCAGTATCACCCAACGCCACGTTGCTTGTACCAACAGGATAATTCCCGTCCAGCTTGATCGTGCCGCCATCTACTGACAGGTTGCCAGCGACTGTAAGGCCAGTCAGAGTGCCAAGGCTTGTTACATTGCCCTGCGCGGCGGTGCCAAGCGTTCCAACCAAGCTTGTGTTGGCCGTAATCGTTGTGCCTGTGATTGCCCCGGCAGAAGCGCCGCCAATCGTTACGCCGTCAATAGTGCCTGAGTTAATGTCAATGCCAGTGATCGCCGTCGTGCCGTCAAGCAAATTATCCAGGCTGTCAAAATTGGTATTGATCTTAGTGCCCCAGGTATCCTCCGACGCGCCGACCTCGGGCTTCGTCAGGCTGTACGTTGTTGTGGTGGTATCTGCCATTGATAAACTCCTTGCTGCTCGCCAAGGCGTAGCTTTCCAACAATTTTAGGGAAAACGAGCCGCCCCAGCCCGTTGATCAAATTATCTCACAAAGCGCGGCAACCGCCAAAAAACGATGCTAAGCAGCCTCGCTCCAGGTATCACTCGCGGCGGCTCGATCCGACCAGGCGTCAGACGCGGCGCTCGCGCCAGTCCATGTGTCGGACGCAGCCGCAGATCCAGACCAGCTCGTGTCATCCTCAGCGGCGTCCGTCCACGTCTCGGCAGTGCCAGAGCTCGGCTCCCATTTCTCAATAGCGTTGCAAGTCGTTGCGCACGCAAACGCAGCCGCCGCGCCAGAGCTTTGCACGCGGTTGCACGTCGCCGCAAAGCTGACGGCGCAAGACACGCCAGGCGCGACGCTGACGATCGTCACCGCAGTCGCCGACGTCGATAAAACCGGCGCAGGGGCCGCAGAGCCAAGCCTCACGCGCAGCCCGGCGGCAGTGATGCTGGCAGACGCGGCAACGGCGGAAGCGCCAAGTCTAATACGACCGGCAGACGCGCTGGCTGAGGCGCTGGCGGAGGACGCCGCGGAGCTCTGACGCACGCGCTCAGCGCCGCAAGTGCCACTCGCTGAGCATGACGCCGTGGCGGCGCTCTGGCGCACTCTCTGGGCGGCTGAGGCGTTGCTGGAGGCCGTCACGGCGATAGACGCCGCCAGGCGCACGCGCACAACCGCCGAGGCAGTCGTCGTGACGCCAATTACAACGCCGGCGCCTTCCTTAAACACGCCATCCACGCCGTATGCGTTGACGCCAAAGGCGCCAGTGCCAAAGCCGGTGCGGTAGGTCGTGTCAGGCATTAGTTTAGAGTGACGTCAAGATCGCCGGCCGGAACCCTAAATACATCGCCGGTGTCAATCGCCTTACTCGTGCTGAGCGCGGCGTAAGCAATCAAATCGCCGCCGGAGCTGGCGGTGTAAACGCCGACATGCGTCACCGTTCCGTAAGACGCCGTGGCCGTCGGAAACTCAATGGCGGCGCTGTTGGACGCCGTGTTGCCCGACACAGTAAACGCCGCAGATCGGCGCGCGTAGGCAGTGCCGCTGGCGCTAACCTCAGTACCGCTGGCGTCCTCCGCGGGATTTGTCGTAAACAAGGCCAAGTACCAGGCAGTCGGCCGCGTGACCGACGTCGTGGTAAAAACGTAGTTTAAAACGTGTGTCTCGTAGGTGTTGGAAAAACTCATATCAATACGCCCTTATTTTCATGCGACGGCCAGATCCGCCATACTTACTTGCTTCACTCTCGCGGTTGATCGAGGCAATCGCCTGCTCGTATAAAGCAGCCCAAACTTGAATGCGCCCGTCGTCCTTCAAGTAAGGCGCGGAATGCACCAGAGATCCGTATAAATACGCGTCAGGGAAATACTGCAGCAGCCAGTTGGACGTGTCGCTGTCGCTCAGCGCCGTGATGCGCTTGTAGTAGTAAAGCTCCGTCGAATACGTGCCGTCCGGCGTGGGGTAAACCTCAATCTCGCCAGCCGTTAGCGCGTAATACGCAGGCTTGCCGGAGGTGTCCAAGTTTTCATACCGGCGGCGCAACATCTCGCCCTGGCTAATCAGCTCCAGCGGCCGAAAATCGCCGGACGTGATGTGAAACGTGATGACCTCCAAGAAATCCGCCGGGATGGCGCTGTATTGCGTGTCAACCTCGGCGGTGGCGCGACCCTCCATACGCCAATGACGCACGCGGCGGTTCATGTCAGCCTCAGCCAAGTCAATGAAAGTCGGCGCGATGGCGTCCAAGTCATCCCGGTTTAAAAAGTCAGTGACGTTGCTCTTCAGCTCGGCGAATGTGGTAATGGGCATGCTATCTCCCTCGCGCCTGGAGGTATTGCAAAACCTCTTCAAGCATTGGCTGTTGATTTACTTGCGTGGGGCGGGGCGCCATCATGCGATCCGCCGCCTGCATGCCGTCCATTGCGACGTCTCCCGCTCGGCTTAGAGCCTTGGGCAAGTTGCGCGCGCCCTTGACTGCCGCCTTGGCGAATGGAGCCATAGTGAGCGCCGCATCCAGCACTCCCATAGCCGTAACTCCGGCGCCCCTCGCGACGTCGCCGTAATTGCCTTGCTGGTAGCTGCCGGGAATATCACGCGCGGCGCGGTAAGCTTCCTCCATGCCAATGGCAGTGCCGACGCCAGGCGTGTAGCCAGCCGCGTTTACGGCCGCCGTGGCTAAGTCTGGGTTGCCGGTCGCCTGCAGCGTTTTGTAGAATATATCGTTGCTGATGTTGCTGTTTGAGTTTGACGCATCCATCGCCGCCTGCAACACCTCGTCGCTGTATTTAAAATCAGGCTTGACCTCGCGGCCACGATTGCGCCCACTTAAACTAGGGTTAATTTCGCGCGGCGTGTTCATCTCATACGCCTCATTGCCAAGCCCGACCGTGATGTCATACTCTCGGCGCAGGGCGTCACTCTGACGTTGCACTTGCGCTTTTTTTAATCCGGCGACCTTGCCGCGGATGCGCTCCTCTGGGGTCATCGCGCGCTCTCCAAATATTTCATAATTTCCATCTCAGTGGGCGCCGCCTGCGCCTGGCCGCCGCTTCCCATAGCGCCCATCAAACCCAACGGAACGGCGCCAGCTCCAGTCAGCAGCCCCTTGTTCATAACAAAGTCAAACAACACTTGCTCGCGGGTTGTGCCACGCTTTTTCGCTTGAATGTCGGCGCGGTCGCGAACTGCCTGCATGAATGTAGTTTGGCTCGTGGGATCGACGCCAGTCTTGCGCGCGGCGCCCATCCACAACGCGGCTTGAGCTTGCGGCCCCGTCAAGCCGAGCTCGTTGCCGATCTCAAACATAAAATCTTCAAAGGCGCCGTATTCATTATCCGCAGGCTTTTGCGCCCAAACAGATGGGTAATCTTCGAGCACCTTGATTGGCACGACGCCATCCTTAACTGCCTTCTTGGGGTTAAAACCCGGCTTGCCGTTGGCGTTTGTTTTGAAATACTCCTTAGACTTAGGAAATTCTTGCAGCATGCGTTGCGCGAAATCCTCGGAAACCTCAGTGCCCGCGACGCCCAGCCAATCTGGGTCTTTCGACGCCATCGCGATGTAACGCGTAAAGTGTAAGTCGGCGGCCATGTTTTTTTCTGAGCCCTTCAAAGACTGAGAAAAACCTTTTGGCTTGGGGTTGTCAGTCCAATTGCCTTTAGCGGGCGAAACTCCAGGCTCCGGCGCGCCAGACCATTGGCCCTGCACTTGCTTTGAAGTGATGTACTCCTGCAAGCCGGCAGTCTTGTGCCCGTAGCCAGGCTTGCGGCCTTTCGCCAAGTCGCGGCCCTCTTGGATGCTTTGCATATTTTGGAGCGACTGCATGTAATCCGCGTCGTTGTACATCCGCTCGCGCACTGCGGATGAGTTGCCTATATTTGGCGGTACTTTTGAATTTGGTGAAGTCGCGCCCGTCAGGTCTAAAAATTCAGACCATTGGCGATGCCCTTCCTCCTCGCCATGCCCGGCAATAAACCAATCGCGCAGCTCTTCAGTGTTGTACCAATCCTCGCCAACCTCTAAGCCAGCCTCTATGCTCTCTAGCATTTCCCGCCGCATTGGGTTGTCTGGCTCGCGCAAGGCGTTCAACGAATTTTGCATCCGCGGCGGTAATTTCGCGGGCTTGTAACGCATAAAAGTAAAATCCGTGCGGTTTGGCGCCGCCCCGCGATACCGAGGGTCGCTCCCCGCGGGCTTGCGAAACATGTCAATTAAACCGCCGGCGGCGTCCAACGCCTGATCAAACTTGCCCATCTATTTACTCACGCTCTTCTTTCCGCGGCAGCCCCAAGCCTTGCGCCGCACCTTCACTTTCGCCGTCTTCTTCTGGCCACTCGATCGGGCGCAGTAATTGTCGCCGCGCTTCGTGCCAGGCCGAGAAATACGCTTGTGCGTCTTGCCGGCGCTGTCCTTGTAAGTCGTGCCGTCGGCGTATTTCTTACTCGCGGGCACCTTCTTACGAGCGGCAGGCATTACCGCACCGGCCCGCCGCGGGCGTAAATCTGCAGCAATTGCGTGAGCTGATCTTGCGACATGTTGCGAACGCGATCCGCGCCAAGCTGCCTCACCATTTGCTCAAAGCCAGCCTTGTACTCATCGCCGGGGCGCTTAAAACCACCAAAAGGCACAGGCTGTGGCTTGGCAGCGCCGCGCAGCATATCCATAAATTGACCCGCCGGCATGTCAGCAACCGAGCTGGGCTGCGACGCGGGGGCGCCAGATTGAGGCGAGCGGTTCAACGTCGCCGGCACCGCGTCATACGTTGAGCCGGGTTGACCCCTGGGCGCCATCGTCACCGGCGCCTCGTCGTAGCCAGACACACGTTGAACGGGGCGAGGCTGGGGTCGCACGCTAGAGGCGACGCCAGGCGCGGCAGCAGCGCCAGATCCGCCGGCAGTCGTCTCAGCCTCCAACGCGTCAAACAAGCCGCGCATCTCAAGCAATCGACGCTTGCGATCGTCATTCTCAGAGCCATACGGCGTGAAAAACTCGTTCGCAATCATCGACAAAATGCCGCCGCCAGCAAAACGATCGCCCATCTTCCCGGCGCCGCCGCCGTCAAAGCGATCAAATATATCCAAGTATTCCTTGGCCATCACTTCCTACCTTTTTTCGCGGGCTTCTTCGCCGTCTTC
>Ga0208767_1002884_pt1 | contig 12751 bp, 18 predicted proteins | sample VirMetDEL_Mar_21_FD_184514 | JGI IMG/M metagenome (GOLD analysis project Ga0208767, IMG submission 184514) | Aqueous microbial communities from the Delaware River and Bay under freshwater to marine salinity gradient to study organic matter... | ecosystem: Environmental > Aquatic > Marine >... | reverse complement strand
TTCTAATAAACTTTTATTTTTTTTAAATGCTTCTTGAGCACCTTTGTCTGTAATAACATTTTTACCAGTAAGATTAGTTTGATCATCATAGTAATCTTGTATAGTTTGATTATTACTACTATTATTATTTCTATTTCCTCCAACCGTGCCTGGAGATATATTACTTCCTTTTTCTCTTGAATCTTTTTCAGCTCCTTTAAAAAACCCACGTCTACCATCAGGGTTTACAACTCCACCCTTGATATATAATTCCCTTGCTATTTGTGCTCTTGTTATGGCCATTTTACTATTCTATTTTGTTTTTCCAAATAAATCAAGGCTAGGCATTACGACATTTACATCTTGAGCCATGTCTTCTTCTTTATAACCTCTTAATTCCCAGTCTTTTCTTTCCTTAAAAAGTTCTCCTGTTTCTTTGTGTCTATACGTTGTCTCTACTTTTGTTGGTTTTATGACTTGCATTTTTCTCCTATGTTCTGTCAATTTCTAATATTGATATTGTTCCTTCAAATATATCAGCTGTTGCTGCTTGTAATTGTAGCTTGTCACTTTCTTCTAATATAATTGTACCATTATTTAATGATCTAGATGTACCTGTATTTATAGTTTGTTCTGCAAATTGAAAAGCTTTTGATGCTGAAGTATCATATACAAAACCTTTTAATTCTACATTAGAGCCACCTACATTTGCAACTTGTATGTTTTGTATAATAGCTCTAGACTCAGAGGGTACAGTATAAATATCTGTAGCATCCGTTGTAGTTAAATCAAACTGTGCATTTTTATATCTATTAGCCATTGTTTACTCCAGAACTTGATGTTGTAAACCAAGTAAATCTTTGTTGTTCATCTCTTAAATCTTGTTGAAACGTAGAGTTTAATTTCTCAATCAATCCATCTAAATCTCTAACTAAAGAATCAGCATCTTGTTGTTTATATTCTTTTCCTGGTCTTGTAAATACTACTGTTACTTTAGCCATTATCTACGTCCATCTGGTTGTGTGTCTAATCTAAATGTACCAAGCTTCCAACTTTGATTAGCTGCTGTGTTAGCTACTTTTAAAGATATAGCTCTTGCTCTTGCTCGTGTATCTACTTTCTCGGTAGAACTTGTTATCGTAAATGGTCCAAGTGGTGAACTTGCTTGAGAACTATTTGGATAATTTCTTAATTGTAAAGTAACTTGAGTATTGCCTGTTTGAGATAAAAAGTCAGGTATAAATCTTCTAATCTTCATAATAAATTCACCATCTCCTCTAAATGTTGCAACACCTGTTTGTTGTCCAGTAGATGATCTTGATTGTGTAATATCAAAGTCTCCTGATTCAATGTTTGAGGTAACTGCATTTATACCAGTTGCTAGTGCTTCATCAGTTCCTTTTTCATGTTCAAAGTATATTGTGCTTCCTTCAGTATTACCAACAACATCAAATGATGCATCGTCACCTGCATTAAAATATGTTGCATGAGGTAAACCAAATACAGAAGAGTCTTGCCATGTTGTACGATTTAATGTTCCTGTTGTCCATACCGGTCTTTGAGGTGTTGAGTCCATGTAATTGTAAGTCACACATCTATTAATAACTGTTGAACTTTCTGTGCAATAGAACCAAGTGATCTCACCAAACAAATTATTTAATCCAACATTAATTAGTTGATTAGCTGTTGTATTTAAATCATCGTAGACAAAGTCTTCTACTAAACATGTCATTGTTTCCAAACTACCAGAATATCTAAAGAAACCATTTTCTGATAACCAGTATGCAGCACCATCAACTTCTAATGCAGCGTTCTGTCCAATCAAACCACAGTTAGTTCCAACTTGTTGAAAACCAAAAGTAAATGGTTGACCAATAAATCTCATAGTAAATAAAGATGTATCGGTCCAAACATAGATCGCATCCCTACCTCTAACCGCACCTACAATTTTAGATCCATCTGCAAGTCTTTGTGTACCTGCTGTGTTAACGGCTGTTGGTTGATAGGTATTAATATCTTCTTGGTTTGAAAATCTAATAAACATTTCATCTTGAGTTGTTGGATCACCAATAGTTAATTCTGTTCCAAAAAATACTAAGTGTCTATCAGGTGTTGATACTAACATGTCACGTGATGCTGTTGGTGCACCACTAATAATAGTTGCTCTTGTTTGAGTTGCTCCTGTTGCATTTGAATCCCATTCAAATACTTGCGCATTATGAATTAGTGCAATTACTTTATCTCCAAAATTATCAATAGACCATAGACCTGGATCAACAACTAAGTCACCTGATGCAGCTTCACCCCATGCAACATAGTCAGAACTATTCGTTACTGTTGCATTATCACTGTGAGAAGCAGCTGTAGTATTTCTAACTCCTCTTGTTACACCTGTTAAAGTATTAGTTGATATACCTGTATATGAAATTTCTTCTGACCCTATTTGAATAAAGTTTGTTCCAGTGGTTGGAAATAAAGATGCATCTGTTAAAACAATTGTAGTTGTGCTGTCATTAATAGCGCCATCTAAAGTAGTGGTTGCTTCACCTGTTACTGTTCCACTCCATTGACCTAAACCCCAACCAAAACCAGGTAATTGTTCTGCTGGTCCAACACTATAGTATGCTTGTACTCTAATACCACCTGATGTAGTAGCACCAGATCCTGTTTCATTAGACGACATTGTAATTGTAATAACTGATGAGTCTACTACAGATGTCACCATAAATTTTTTATCATCAAAGTCTGATGCTGAATAATTAGAATTAGTTATTGTTGTAAAATTATCTAAAAGAATAATATCTCCAGCAACTAAACCATGATCTCCACTAAAAGTTATTGTAACCGTTGAAGATCCGTTAGTTGTAGAAAAAGCATTGGTTAAAGTAGTTGTAGCTCTAATAGGGTGAATGTCATAAAACACACCCCCTGTGTAAGCATATAAAATTCTATTAGTACCTATGATTGCAAACTTATTACCAGATTTATTAACTAAATGATGAGTAGCTCTTGCAGCTCCTGTAAGTTTAGACTCACCTAACTGTGACCAACCACCTATTTTTTCAGGTGTACCATAACGAAATCTTACATTGTCCCCATCAACCCATTGTCCTTCAGCTGTGGTTTCTGTAATTTGTTTGTTGAATCCTGGTTGAAAACCTATTTTTTGTAACATATAACCCCGTTATAACTAATTTGTTCTGAATTAACAGACTCAAGTATCGAAATATTATAAACGATTATTCTTCAAATCACAAGGTAATCCTAGGTGTTCCCTACCATCATACTTGTTTTTATTATCTTTATTATCTATGTTGTAGTGTAGAAAAACCTGACAACAATCAGTGCCATTAAATTTTTCTCTCCAATGTTCTAAGTCTGTGCCTCGATATACCAACATATCTCCAGGTTCTAAATCAACTTTTATACCAGAAGTAAACTCTGAAACGTAACCATCTTCCGTATCATGACCTTTGTTTTTATCAGGCTCTATAAAAATAGGCCATCTATCCCCACCCATATTTAAAGTTGTTGATATCTCACAACTAAATCTATCTTTATGTCTTTCAAGAACATCTCCATTTTTATATACTCTTGTGTAAGAATATGTTGGAAACAATTTTAATTCAGTTTTTTCTTCCATAAGATCTTTAAGATCTGAAAGTAAAGTTTCTGTTGCAGTATCAGCGTAATGTGAATATGTTTCTGGTGCTTGACTATCATTCCAAACACCCCAATAACTAGTAAATGGAGATATGTATTTCTTATCAAATAAAGTTCTTGCTACTTTCTTTTTTAGTAAAAAATACCTATGTATAAAATCAGCTATCTTTGGGTCAATTGCTTTTCTAATAACTATATATCCGTCTTTCTTAAAACTCATATTGCCTCTTCTTTTAAAACATTTATCTTTTTAATTAAATCTATTTTAATATCTATAAACTCTAAATTAAAAGATATAATAATTTTCTCAAATTCATCTTGTTGTTCTGATGCTCTATGTATAACATAACTTGGAAATAAAACAATATCTCCTTCTTTTGCATCTATGGATAATTTTTTATCTTGAGAAAAAGGATCTATTAATTCAGTTTTGGCAGAGTTTTTAAAAAATTTAACATAGTATACTCCAGTATAATTTTCACCATGAACATGCCAATCATGTTTTCCATTTTTATTATATTGTTGAAACCAAATGTTTTTAATTAAAACATCATGATACCCTAAACTATTAGCACAATCTTTAAAATATTTTTTTAAATATGGTTTTATATATTTTACCCAATCTCTTAATTCATCTTGTGAATTAGCCCAATCTAATTTATGAATTAAATTATCTACATAATCTGTTTTATCTTCTAAATAATTACAATCTGCTTTTTGTAGTTTATTAATTAATGTGTCTTTAATATCTTGATGTTCTTTTAAAGAACCTAAAAGACAAGCACTATTTAATTTAAACTTTTTCATATATTAACAACTAAAGCTATTCTTTTGCCTTTCTTTGGAAAATATGCTTCGTGATAATTTTCTCCATCAAACATAATTCCTGTTGCTTCATGACCTTTTGTTTCTTTTAAAATTTTCATGTGACTATTATCGTTTGTATATCCTGATGTAGCATCTTCTTTTAATTTATCTTCATATACTACCGTGCCTAAATTATGCTCATCGTTTTTAAAATATATAATTATATTTTTATGACTTGTTAAAAGATCTGCATGCGCACCAGATTTTTCTAACTTACATGGATAAGTTAAATTATAAGCCATTCTATAAACTTTTTTTATTTTAAATTTATATTTTTTTGCACAAGCATATAAAAAATCCATTGTTGGTTCATATATGTCAGAATTAATTTTACCTTCTCCTCTCCTTACAACTACATGACATAAAAAATTAAAAGTATTTATAGTATTTTCATCTCCATATTTTTCAATATACCATGGAAAAGTATTCGACAGTATTGCTTTTTTTAATACTTGATATTCTTTTATGTCTCTAACATCTAATTCTATCATTATTTATAAGGTGGTCCTATGTTCCAAATTACCAAAGAATATCTTGTTCCTTCAGTTACAGGTTTTACTCTATGCCATACAAAACTAGGAAAGACCACTATACTTCCTCTAGGTAAAATTTGCGTGCATGTAGTGGTTACATCTTTTTCTAAATTATTTCTTTGACTAAATTCTAACTCTCCTCCTTTATAATCTTTTGCATCTGACAAAGAACAAGTAACAGATAGTTTTCTTATTTTTCCATTCATGTTAAGATCTTTTTGATTTTTGTAAGGTTCTTGCCAACTATCACAATGCCAACCATAGTGTTGGTTTTTTTTATATTTAGTAAACTGACATAATTCGGAGTAATTCCAATCAAAATTCCAACCAGCATTAGTATTTGCAGTTCTAACGTATGGGTGAATTTCTTTATAAATCCAAAGATCATTTAACCAAACAACATTAGAATTTCTTTTTTTTTTTAAATCATTTATTTGTTCTTTTTTTAGATTAAGAGTATCACCTGTTAAACCCAAAGTTTCTTCTTGTTGATTTCCATATTTTATTAAGTCATCACAAAATTTAGGAGTCAATACAGACTCAAAATACCAATACTGATGTTGTAAATTCATATCTTTATATGTCTGTTATATAACTACACCAACCAGTTGCAATATATTTTTCTTCTTTTTTACTTATTATACCTCTATGAGTATGAGTAAAATCTGTAGGCCACACTAAAGTTAAACCTTTTTTAGCTGGAGCTTTTATTTTTTGATACATAAATTCTGTTCCACCATTTTCTAAAGTATTTAAATATGTCATAAAAACCAAAACTCTATTAGAAGGTTGTGTTCTTTCAAAGTGCCATTTTTTATAACCACCTCCTGGTTGATAATGTTGCAAGTTTAAACATTCTGTTATTCCAAAGTGTGTGTTTTCATAAACTGTTGGATACTCTTTTTGATATAACAAAATTACATCTTTTAAAGATTTTAAATATTTTTGAAATATAGCTAAATTACTTGTTGCAAAATCTATTTGTATATCTGTTGAGTCTTTTATAGATTTATCAACTATACCTTTCTTTATATTATCTGATATTTTTCCTTTAATCTGTAGGTCTTTATTTGAATTAAAATAATTTATTAATGAATTGCATATATCTTCATCAATATACCAACCTCCTATAAAACTTTCATAGGGAAAAGAATGTTTGGGATACATTAAGGAGTGTAGGAATTCCAAGATGAATCAGTAGGATTCCAATAAGAATAAATAGTGCTATCATTATTTCTTGCCCACCATCTTAAATTTTCTTCGTCCCAATCTACAATATAATTTTCACCAGTTCCTGAAACATCTACATTATTTGGATAAGCTACAGGTGCCTCCCACATAGCTCTTGTTTCATTTAGAGTCCAAGAAGTATAAGGCTGTGGATGATAAAAAGCATCTCTTGTTGAATCATAAATCATACCAGGTCCACCAAAATTTTTTCTTCTCGCTTTAGTTTGATCACTATGCACTTGATTAAAATTTCCTGAAACATAGTAAACGCCTCCTGAAGTATTAAAGGAAGTTTGTTTCCAATAAGTATCTGGATAATTACCACCATACTCTTCTAAAATTAATGGAGCGTTAGGAAAATGATTAGCTACCCAATTTTCAGATTCAGTAGTATAATCACCACCATTATCAGCTACGTCTTGGTCATTAACAACCATTGTTCTTAAAACAATGTTATCAGAAGTTTTTATTTCACAAAAATGCGCCATTACGGTTGTATCCATTCCCCTTGTTTAATGTATTCAACTACGTCATTTAGTTTCCAAATTCCATCTGCAACCATAGTTTGAGGTACTGCTGGTACTGCAGGTATTGCAGGTTCTTTAATTCCAACTCTTCCAGACCCACCTGGTCCACCGCCTCCACCGCCGAAGCCGCCTCCGCCTCCGCCACCGCCAGCGTTTGTTGTTCCTGATGAACCTCTACCACTTGATCCTGCACCTCCACCGCCAGGTCCTCCGCCGCCGCCAGAGTTTCCTCCACCGCCGCCTCCGCCTGCGTATGTTCCAGAACCTACTATAGGTGATACACTTTTTCCAGATCCTCCAGATGTTCCATTTCCATCACTTGAAGAAGGTGAGCCAGCACTTCCGGCACCACCGCCGCCACCGCCGCCACCATTATTAGATTGTGTTGCTGGAGGTTTAGGTCCTCCTGCATTACCAAAACCAGATGATCCAGAAACTCCAGGTTGTCCAGGTTGTGTTGCAGATCCACCAGAAGCTGGAGGTCCGTTTCCGCCACCACCATTTCCACCGGAACCACCAGGTCCACCACCTACAGCATTTGCTGAAGCTCCCTTTCCTCCGCCTTTAGCAGTTAAACCAAAAGCAGTGCTATCTGAACCATTATTTCCAGCAGCTCCTCCACCTGTTGGTGCAGGACCAGATCCTCCACCTCCAATTGATATTGGATAACCTGTTCCTGATGATACTGGGAAAGAATTGTCATCTATAAAAACCATACCGCCGGCTCCCGCGCCGCCTCCGACATTGGAACCTCCACCACCTCCACCACCTACAATAAATAAACTTATTGCTGTAGTTCTAGGTTGAGTAGTATGTGTTCCGGGAGAAGTAAAATTTGCTATTACTTCAGATTGCGCTGGGACAGCAGGTACCGCTGGAGTTAAGTTAGGTACGTTATCTGGCCCAATGACACCTCCGTTTGAAACTGACATTAGTTTTTAACCTCCTATGCGTCGTCTATAACTTCGTAAGAAATTATTAAATCTAAATCAGATGCTGCATTTGCACCACCTTTTAAGACATCGCCTTCCATTAAATAAATTGCTGAACCCCCACCTAAAATTTCTAATGTTGAGTCTGCGGGAACTGAAATAGTTTTTGCTAAAAAGAAAGTTCCTGAAGTGTCAAAGTTTGCAACACCGTCTGATGTAAAGTTTGATTTAACAACTGATAGAGATACATCTGCTGCGTTTGAACCATCTACGTTTGCAGCTGTAATCCTGTTTACTTTAAGAATTTTATCTGAAGATACAGTTAATAAAGTTGTAGTTGTAGTTGACGTTAAGTTATAACCTAACGATTCACCTTTAATACTTGTTACTGATACTATATTTGGGTTTGCCATAATTTTTTATTTTCCTTCCTTATTTTAACCGAAAACTATAGCCATTGCAATAGCTTTTCCTGTTGAAGCTTTAGTGTCTATTTGTGTTTGAATAGCTGATGATACACCATCTAAATATCCAATTTCTGTGCTAGTTACAGCACTTACTGAGACATCCCCGCTACCGTCAGATACCAAAGCTCTAGAAGCTGTTAAGTCTTCCATTTTACTAAAAGCAATTGCAGCACTAGCTTTTATGTCTGCGTTTACAATATTTGTAATTGTATTGTTATCTGAATCTATTGATTTGTTTGTTAGAGTGTCTGTTGTTGCTTTACCTACTAAAGTATCTGTAGCTGCTGGCAACGTTACAGTAACGTCTGCTGTTGATGCTGGACCAATAAGAGTTACCGCATTTGTTCCGTTATCCGTATCTTCTTTAAATAAAACAGAACCTGCAGCGCTAGAGCTACCTGTTAAAATGGGAGCCGTTAAACTTTTATTTGTTAAAGTCTGTGTTCCAGTTAGTGTTACATCACCAGCACCAAATTCTAAAGTTACAACATCTGGGTTTGTACCATCATTTGCTGATGCAAATACTATGATATCACTTTTATCTGTTGCACTGAAAGTAAACGAATCACCTGATCCTGACACGTATTTAAATTGTACTGTGTATGCTCCTGAAGTTGAATTTCTTAAAAAATAAAATGTTTGAACATCTAAAGGAATAGTTACAACTTGATTTCCTGTAATTGAACCTGTGAACTCAATCATTCTGTGAGATAAAGTTGCTCCTGTTGATCCATCAGAAACTGATAAAGCTGTAGTTTGTGCACCACCTGCTATTGATTGTTGTGTAAAACCACCAGAGATTTGCTCAATGATATTTAAATTAGTATTTGTTTTTGTTCCCCAAGTACCGGCGTTTTCACCGGTTGCCATTAATTCAACGCCTAAAGGTGTGTATGTTGATGCCATAAATTTTTTCTCCTATGCAGCTTCAGTATAACTTGTATTTGAACCAGTTGCAACAGAAGAATAACTACTATTTGATCCTGTTGCTACGCCTGTATACGATGTATTTGAACCAGTGTCAACATCTTGATAATGAAGAATAAATGGTTCTCCAACTGTAGATGTAATGGAATCTGTTACCAGACCTTGTACTACATCAGGTATTGTTGAAAAAGATCCTACATTAGATGTAGAAGATTGACCAGATAATTCATATGCAAATTCTAATGTAACAGAACCAATTGAAGATGTTGCAGAAACACCTGTTGCATTAATTAATTCTATAGATGCTATTGTAAGATCTCCAACAGAAGATGTTGCTGATACACCTGTAATAGCACTTGGACCAAATTCTAATCCAACAGTTCCTAAAGTTGAAGTAGATGCTATTCCTGTTATTGGTTCAGTGCTTACACCAAAATTTAAACCTAAAACCCCCTCGTCTGAAGTAGCTACTTGTCCAGAAACAGCTACAGTAGGACTAATTACAAAACTTAAACTTCCAACACTTGTAGTTGCAACCTGACTAGATAATTCATATGCAAATTCTAATGTTGGTGATCCTAAATTAGATTCTATTTCTTGACCTACCAAACCTATAACTTGATTTGGTGATTCACCCCAACTTAAATCTCCCCATCCATCTCTACCCCAACCAACTAATGTTCCAACATATGATAAAGTTGGAGTTGCAAAAGTTGCCGACACTCCTGTTAATGGTACACCTAATTCTCCAAAAACTTCAGGACTACCAACACTTGTTGTCATAGAATGATTGGAACCAATCATCTCTAATAAAACACCTATACCAGTTGTTATAGATCCAGGTGATGCTGTTATTCCTAAACCAGTTACAGATATAGTTTCATCTGCACCTTCACCCCAATCAGCTAGACCCCATGATATTCTTCCCCAACCTGTTTCATTAAATTCTACTGAATCACCTAAAGAAGAAGTTAATTCAATTCCTGTTAGAGTTACTTCACTATTTATAGATATAGATCCTAAACTCGCTGTTAGTTGTGATTCGGTTGGTTGTATTATTTGACCATTAAATACAGTCGAAGATCCAAGAGATATTGTAGCTTCTTGACCTGAAACAATGGCTGTAACTGTGTCATCAGCCCACTCGTTTGATCCCCAAGTGTTATTACCCCAGGTAGATGCCATAAGGAGTTCCTCCTTACGCTATACGAATGATTGCGTTACTTGCGTCTGCTGTTGGAAATTGAATTGTAAATGTTCCAGAAGAAACTGTTTTATCACCGCCGAAAGCAATAACTGCTACAGCTTTGTCAGATTTTGAATCATTATAAATTAAAGCACCGTTTGCTGTAAAAGATGCAGAAGTATAACTAACATCTGCAAAATCACAAACTGCAGTTGATGAATCTAGAACTGGTGTTACACTTGTAAGAGTTGCACCACCTGCAGTATATGCAGATCCAGATGTATTTGAAATTTCGTTTGATGTTGAATAAGCTGTAGTTCCAGCACCTAAAGATGCAGAGCTTGTGTATAAAGCTATTTTAAAAGTATCACCACTAGAAGCGGTAAAATTGTGTGTAGCAACTAAAATTTCTTGTTTAAAGCTGTTACATATTGCCGATGATATTGCCATATTTTATCTCCTATTACGGTGACGGAGAAGGGACTTTAATACGAACTGTACCATCAGTATAATCGTCTCTTTTACGTCTACCAAGTTGCTCTGCAGCAAACTTTTGTACCTCTTGTTTATATTTATTTTCATATAATGTCAACATATCTATTGGACCTTTTAAATAAGAAAATGCCTCTACTAAGCAAGCATATAATAATCCATTTCCAAAGTATTGACTTATGTAAGTTGTTGTATTTGAGCCAGAAAGACCAGTTGGAATAGCTTCATAATGTATTTTAAATACATAAGTGCTATCTGGTGCAGGAGATAGAAATAATCTTCCTGAAGTCGTATCAGTTATACCTGTTGCTCCACCAAACATAGCGTAGTATTTTGGTTTAGCTCTAGCATCTGATTCTGTAGATGGTTCAAATTCTTGTAGGTATGTTTCGTCTTTTTTCTCTAACCAAGTATTTGCACCTGTAGAAGTTGATGTTGAATCATAAACTTGTACACCTTTTACAAATAAAGTTTGAGCAGGTACGTTAATTGTATTTTGTCCTGTAACTAAATTACCAATAGATTGTTTTTTATATGCATCAATTGGTACATCTCTTAAAATTCTAAGTTCAGAGTTTTCAATAAACTGATCAGTAATAGTGGCAGTTAAAACATTTGTATCTGTTTCAGTGTAGTTTTGAATTGCTGTAGTTAATGTTGCGTATGTGAATCCAGCCATTACTTAATATTCCCTTTATGTTTTAAACGTATCTTTTTTTGTTTTGCAGTTTCTTCATACATTTCAAGATGAGGATCCTGTTTTTCAGGTTTAAATATATTTTTTATCCAATTCCAAATTTTATTTATCATGCGCTTATTGTTATAGGCCCAACGGAACAACCGTAGCCTCCTCCTTTTATATTACCTGTTGTAGCAGTATTTGTGTCAACTGTAAAAAAGAAAAAATTAGTTGCTAGATAATCATTTGATGCATCTCGTGCACCATTTTTATATTTTCCAGTTCTTATTGTGTATCCAGCTGCTTTTGCAATATTAGATCCTGATATACCATCAAAACTTTCAGGGTCAGCATAAACAAAACCACTTCCTGCAGAAGTAGTTGGTGGTCCTCTAAACCTATACGTTGTTGAATCTGTTAAACCATGACCTGGTGAAAATACATTTATAATTCCTGATCCTGCCTGATATGTTTCAAAACCATTATCTACTATTCTTACCGTTGTAGCAGGTTCTGTTCTATCTGGTCTTACCTGTAATAATGCGATACCGTCTCCTCCTACAGGTTTTGGTTCAAGTTGTGGTTGTTTAGGTTCGTATTCTGTGTAATGCACAAATGAACCATTCCATTCTCTAACCATTTCTCTATATGGAAATTCAAGTCCTGATCTATCAGAAATTGCTTTTGAATGTTTTCCTGTTGCGTACTTAGACATTAAGTTCCTGGGTAATAAGCTTTTGGTGTAATAAATGTACTAGAAGCTGAACCATCTTCTGCAAGTGCTCTTGCTAATTCATCTTCGTAATATAACTTCATTTGTTGAACTAATTGTGGTTGATATTTTTGTGCAAGATAAAAAGCTAAACCTGAAGTCATACAAGGAACAAATCTAAATGGAATATCTGTTGCATTTGTATAATCTCCAACATCTTGAATTCTTTTTATGTAATAGAAATGCATATCTTTAGATGCATTAGTTGAATCAGGTGTAGGGTAAATACTAATACTAGTGTAATCAATAAATCTTTGAACCCAATATTGATTAGGTGTCCCTTGTGAAAGTTTATTTGAAAAACCTGCATAAGTTGATCTATCAACCTTAGTCATAGGACTATCTGATTGAGTAGTTTGAGTTCTGTTGTTTCTTAATTGTGCTTCAAGGACATCGGACATTCCATAAATACCGTTTGGATTAGAAGTAGCACTTGTACCATCTGCAGCTGATCTAAAAAATTTATATTCAGCTTGTCCTTGAATTAAATCAAGATC
>Ga0208767_1002883_pt1 | contig 12753 bp, 12 predicted proteins | sample VirMetDEL_Mar_21_FD_184514 | JGI IMG/M metagenome (GOLD analysis project Ga0208767, IMG submission 184514) | Aqueous microbial communities from the Delaware River and Bay under freshwater to marine salinity gradient to study organic matter... | ecosystem: Environmental > Aquatic > Marine >... | reverse complement strand
GTTGCCCGCAATGGTTGCGGGGTCCTGGGCCAACATCTTAGGAAGCTCAGACTTGGCGATGCTGTTAATGAGGTCATCCTCATTACGAACACCAGCTTCCCCAGCGATCTCGCGGAGCCCCATCTTATCAATCAGGGAAACCGCCATATGAGCTTGGTCAGCACTGGTCTGCTTCTCAATGTTGAGGAGACCAGCGATCTTTTCTGCTGCGGGATCCTTAACCCCCTCAACACCCAGATCAGCCATGCGGGTTTCACCGCGAGCTTCCGCGTCACGAGCCAGCAGAGCATCCGCAGCTTCCTCAAGCTGCTGCTGGGTGGTGCCCGTAATGTCACGGGTCTTCTCCACCGGATCATCCTTGACCAGAGGACTGTCAGGGTCCCTCTGTTGCTGCTGGCGCTGGCGCTCCTTCTTGGCAATATAGCCCGAAGTTGGGGCTACTTCAATCCGTTGAAGAACGGCGCTGTCATCAAGAACATGGGCTACACGACGGCCTTTCTTGGTTTCGATGAGAACCTGATAGCCACGACCCTGCAAGGCATCCCGCCGGTAAGCCAGCCACTCATCATCCCCCATGCCTGGGGGCCGCTTGATGCCTTCTTGGCGAGCAGTGTTGCTCTTGGCGACCTTGAGTTCACCTTGAGGCTTCAATTGCACCAGACCCAGACGGGTGCCGGGTAGCTCCGCGACATCTTGCAGGTTGCTGAAGCCACGCAGGAGACCGCTGGGATCCTCGGTGTCGATGACCAAGACATCCCCGCCGTTGACATCAACAGCACCGGGCTCCGCTAGGTCTGCGGGGTTCTCCGTGATCGACTCGGGCTCCGTCTTTTCCTTGGTGCGGGGGTTATAAAAATCGGCGTCTGCCTCCGCTTCCTTTGCCGCATCGGTTGGCCCCCCGCCGTCACGGGCCGAATCGACCATGTCATCAAGATCAGGGTTCTCACTGCCGTTTACGGCATCCTCAGCAGCACCTTCAATGTCCCGCTTGGCCAAGTCCATGCCAGCTTGGTCACCACTGCGGCTAGCCTTGTTGAACCGCTTCATGCCCTTCAGCATGGCGAAGATGGGCTCAGAGATACCGCCCAAGAGAGCGCCCTCTAGCACGTTCTTGATGCGACCCTCGATCTCATCATCTTCCTGATCGGATGCCAGCCATTCCGTGACCGGGTTGGCCAGATCAGGCATGTCTTGGATCAGGTTGGACAGACGGGCATCGTTGCCGTCGAACACCGCAAAGTCCGCGAACGCACCAGCAGTAGCACCGCGAGCGATACCGGCGATCTTGCCCGTGCCAGCCATGACCCCGCTGACCTTGGACAAGTGGCCGACACCCCACATGCCCGGTAGGAAGCCGACCATGAACTGAGTGGTCCCCTCAAGGAATCCAGCGACAGCCCCGGTAGACCGGCCCAACCCGAAGTTATCTTGGATGTCAGCCCCGAAGAGATTGGCCACACCCGCAGCAGCCCCAGCGACACCACGGGGAAGCCACCACTTCAAGAATGCAGGGGCATCCTCATCTTCTGCTGCGAGTTCCTGCTGCCGTAGCTCCTCCTCTTTGCGACGGAGGTTGCGCTGCCGCTCTTCGTATTCCTCTAGGAAGGAAGTGTATTCGCTCATTACTTAGCCCCCATGACTCGGCTGCGGAACTCGGACTCCAGAATGTTCACACCCAGAAACTTGATGAACCCACCCTCAGTCCGTAAAGCAGACAGATCAGGGTTCCGCATTCGCTTAAGGAACTCCTGCTCCTCTGGTCTGTCTGCGGTCATCTTTGCTTGAGCATTGTAGAAACGCTGGATCGTTTCCTGCTCAGTGTTCAGCTTGAAGAACCTAAAAGCGCCTGCGGCTTGCTCACTAAGTTCCCACTGGCCTTCCTCATTCTTAGAGATATGGCTTTGCAGGTCTTGGAGTGACTCAAAGTATGGACTGGAATCCCAAGTCAGTTTCATCTCTGCCAAGTCTAGGCCGAGATGCTTGCCAGTGGACAGGGATTCCAGAGGCACACCGTAGTTCAGGGTATGCAGACGCAGATACTTCTTTGCGCTGTCAGCATCGGGGAACTCGTTGAACTCTGGGATCTTGATACCATCAGTAACACCAGCAAACTTCGCCAAAGCTCGGACATAGATCGCATCATCCTTGCGAATTTGCAGGAACGATCCAGTAGGAAGTCGAGACGACATATCGCCGCCCGTCTCCACTTCGCTAAACCGATTGACCATTTGGTGGGCCGCGTCGGTGTAAAGATCCCGTCCAAACCTAAATGCAGCGAAGTAACTGTCTTGCTCACCCAAAGCAGCCAATGCTTCCCGACTAGCATCTCGTATATTAATCTGGCCGATTCCTGAAATCGCCCTACCTTCTGTCAGCGCCTCTTGTTGACCCGTTATCTTTTGTCGGATAGCAGCCGTCTGTTTAGCCGTTCTCTTTTCCTTCAGGTATGCTTCCAGAGCTTGCCGAGGCTTAGTTTCTCTAAGTTGAAAAGCATATCTTGTAAGCTGAATAGCCTGCTGGTTTTCAGGCAGACTGCGGAACTTGCTTCTCTCGGAGTCGCTTAGGCCGTCAAAGATGTAGCTCAGAACATCACTAAACAACTCATCTGATTCTTCTACAGCATACTGGTCAATATAGCTTTTGACGGTATCGTTCAAGACAGATCGGATAGCGCCCGACCTGCCAGACCGGCCCTCGGCTAGCCAATAGAATGGCTTATCTGTCCGCAAGCTATCAGTTTGAGTCTCAAGTAAATCACTAATAGCACTCTGGTATCGCTCCCTAAGAGCAGTGCTCTTTTCTGCCGCAGTCCCTGGGGTAGTTGCAAATACTTGTTCTAGGTCTCTCTGGAGATCAGAAGGCTGGATGCCCCCAGGAATAGATTGACGCTGTAGGAACCGCGAGACTGTTGAAGATATCTGCTCGGGATCCGTTTTCCGATCGATATCACTTAACTTGCGGTCTCGGGTCTCTTTGGTAATCAGCTTGTCTACATATGCTTGGTTGACGTATTTTTTGGCTTCTGGGTCCATTTGGTCAACCATCTTGTCCAAAGACACCACAACATTACGGTCATCCGACCTACGGGCCTCTCGGTCTGAGCGATATAGCCGTTTGGCTGCGTTTATAGCCGACTGTGTCCGCTCGATCTGGAGATGAGCTTTTTCGTAGATGCCCTGAATCTCTGCATAGCGTCCGTTTACAACATCCTGAAGCTGCTCGTCAGTCAGCGGCTCACCCCCGTTCTGGATCTCCTGCTGGGCAATGGCCGTAGCCAAGATACCTGCGATATATTGATCTACTTGGGATGACCGAACGGGATCTTGAGCACGTTGGTTGCGGATGCGAAGCGCCGACTCTGCCATGTTCTGAAGGTTGGCAATGTCTTCCGCTGGCAGGAGTTTATTCTCCTCCAGCATAGAAATGACATCGTCTACATCATCTTCCTTCATGTCCTCCGAGGTAATCTCATACTGGAGACGCTCGGACATCACGCCCATCAACTGCTTCTCTGCTTTAGTCTGGTCGGCAGCAGACAAGCTCTTGTGGAAGGAGACGATTTGCTGGACCGCAGCCGCCTTCTGGTCGTCGTCTAGGCTGACAATGGCTTCCGTAGCAAGACCGGCAGCATCGGTATAGATGCGGTTCGTCTGGGCCTCATGTTGCTTCAGTCGGCGACTGGCTAGAACACTGTTGACCCGCTCATCGTAGCCACGAAGCTCTGCCAGCAGCACGGGACGGAGAGACTGAGGGACATCCTGCGATGCCAGCCACTCGGCCTTACGCTCCTGCATCGCCTGCTGCTTTTGATCCTCGGGGAGCCCTTGAACAGAATCCAAGAACTCCGGGTCCAGCATGGTGTTCTCATAGACACCGTTGCTGGGTAGCAGACGGACTTGCTCCCTCTTGATCGCTTGGATCAACTGAGGGTTATTAGGCTCTGCAATGCCTGCCTTGGTGAAGGCAGCGATGAGAGTGGTATTGTCTTCTTCAGTCGCGGTTCCCTCTTGGTATCGCTTGACTAGGCTCTTGTCCAGTGTGTCCAACACAGAGACACCCACCGGAGCATCTGCTTCTGCCTGTGCCCGCTCTCTCCGTGTCTCTGCCTTCTCAACCCGAGCTTCCCGCTTCTTCTTCTCCTCAGCAGCCCTGTAGGCAGCATCCGCCGACATCAGAGAGTTGGACAGTTGCAGGAGCCCATCCCATGTCTGGTTGCTCTGCTCGGGACCAGGGTTAGCCGGGGTAACGAAGGGATCGACCGGAGCGGCGACTGGACGCAAACGCTTACGAGATGCCATTATCGCTGTGATCCAAAGAAGGTGAGGTTGTTGCTTGCTGCATACTGAGCATTAGCGCCAATGCCTTGGCCCAGCGTCCCAATAGCCCTGCCATAGTCAATCCCTTGGATCGGGCTGGGCATCGCAGCATTCAGGCGAGACTGCTGGGTAGCTAGGATCTTATCGACCCCCCGCATGATCTGGTTCTCCTCAAAGGTCAGGTTGCGGGCATCAATGGCTGCATCCTGTGCAGCCTGCACAGCCAGACCGGCCCTCAGGTCGTCCACAACGCCCTCAGAGAGACCCGCAGTCTCCGCACCGACTCTGAGGGTGGCCTTGGCTTTCTCAAGTTCCTGGGAGGTCCTGAGGCTTTCCTCAGTAGCCGCTGCCCGCACCTGATTCAGTTGCTCCAGTTGGGCAACATAGTCCGACTCGGCGGCAACCGCAGCGTTCTGCTCTGTTGCCCGAGCAAGCTGATCCTGGTATTTGGACTGCTTGTTAGCATTGTCAGCCTGCTGGACTGCAGTCCCCGCAGCACTGACGATAGCCAGACCAAGACCAATTAGACCTGGGTTACACATTGGTTATCCTCCCGAACTCGATGAATGGGCCGACCTTCTTGAAGAAGGAGAAGCCCAACCACTTGAGCCATTTGATATGTAGGGTGTTGTCCTGATGGATGTAGTTAGAGACAGACCTGTAGTTCTTAGTGATCTCTTCCAGCCATCTCTCAGACTCCCGAAGGAACTGGATCTTGACTTTCTGGATCCGGTCTGTCCCTAAGAACCAGATGTTCCCTGCAAGCTCGTAGCGGATATCGGCTACGACACCAAACATGCCGCAACACTTGCCATCTACTTCAACAGCTAGGCAGGGTAGAGAGCGCCTAAGCCCCCTCTCAAGAGACTGGCGGGGGCTGTAGCCAGTCGATTTAATCTCTAGGAGGTCAGCCGGACGAAGCCCATCATCCAGCATCTCGTCGATGTCTGTCTGTTTGGCCTCCCGAACCAGCCCCCTCATCGGTTACCTCTAGCTCGGGTGATCCGAGCCACTAGGTCAGCCGTGACAAGCTGGAGCGGCCCAGGGCCATCCGACTGGAAACTGATGGTCCGCTCATCAGAACGACCACGCACCCCGAACCTCAGGGATCCAGAGGACAGCGTGAAGTTCTGGTAGTTGGAGCCATCGCCCAAGAACTTGCCCATCATGGTGGTCCGATAGGTAGTCCCATCGCGCCCCGTGATGACCACATCGAACTCCGCAGACTCGAAGTAGTTGATGACCCCAGAGTCCAAGAAGAGATCCGAGCCCACCACTGGAGCTTGGTTCTCATCGGACCTGTAAATCTTGGAGAGATCGTGCCGGAAGCTGAACGTAGAGCCCAAGAAGAACTCCGAGGACTCATGGTCCCCCTCAAGGGTCACGGTGTTGTTGGCCGCATCCGTGCTGAGAACACGGATCTCCTTGAAGGTTCGCTTCTCGATGCACCGGATGTCTGACGGTGGAGAGAAAGGCATGGTGACCACCGTATTCCGAGTGTTTCCAGCGGTCAAACTCGTGGTGACATCATCCTCATCCACCCGGCAGTCTAGGAAGACCCGGCCACCCTCAGGATCATCAGCATGGTAGGCACAGTCCATCTTCACCAAGCGGACTGAGGACCCGTAGGACAGCACCAAGTAGAGGATGGACTCCTCGAACCATGCAGCCTGGATGCTGGGAGAGTTGGGCCAGACCCACTTCTGCCATGCCTGCATCACCCGCTGCCCCTGGTTCATGTAGTCCGTGTAGACCCACATGGTGTCCGGAGCTACGCTAGACAGACCCACCATCATGTCCGTCTGAGGGCTCCCAGCGACATGCCACAGCGTCTCGATGTAGTCCGAAGCAATCGCTGTGAGATCCAGACGGTCCAACGAGGGACGCCTCTCGCCCACTGCGCGATACTCGTAGACAGCCGCCTTGCCACCACGGGTGTTGGTGGTGACTAGGGCATCCTTGCGCCTGATGGGCAGCGAGGTGGGGCTGGCATCGTATTGACCACCCTCGATAAAGCTGGCCGTCTGAGGGGTCAGAGGACCCTCTGCCCGGACAACGTATTGGCGACCGTTGGAGAACACCACGACATCGGACCCCAAGGGGGCAACGTGGGTAAGCTCATCGTCATCCCGAAGATCAGCCGACAGTTCCACACGGTCGCTGTCCAAGATGTTCAGGACAGTCAGCCGGAAGAAGTTGAAGGGCTCCCGAGTCTCCGAGAAGATCAGGCTGTCACCCGACAAGAGACCCAAGCGACCCTCATGGAAGCAGAGGTCTTTGATCTTCTTCCCAACGAACTTGGGGTTTTTGTTGGTGTAATCAGCGTCCCCTGCGGCCCTGTCGCTCCACTTGGGGACTGTGTAGCTTGTGCCCAGCACAGAGTAGGAATGGCCATCTAGCGGGGTCCACCTCCAGTCTCCATTGGCCTGCCGAAGCAGAACATGGGGCATGGTGTCAGGATCAAATGACCTAGGGATCCCTGGCTTGGCTGACTCCTGCCAGTAGCCCTCAGACCACTCGCCAATCTGCTTGGTGTCATGGGTGTCGTGGAAGACCACCCAATACGAACTATCGACTTCCTCAGGGTTCCCTTGGATCTCAATGGCCATGCCGACCTTGGCATGAATGGGGAGATCAGAGAACAACTGCTCACTTCGGTGGGCAGTCTTCATCAAAGTGTCCCCTTGGGTATCCGAGGGGCGCATCTCAAACTCAGCCCCATCAAGCCGCTGGATACTCAGGGTGCTCTCGCTCAGGCTGACTTCCCATTCAGCGGCAGGCAGTCCAGTAGACATGCCACCAGAGACAAGGGCTGACCCGATGTAGTTAGAGGTCTGGCCCCTCAGCAAATCGTAGAAGGCTTCAGCCAGAACATTTGTTCGGATGCTCTGCTCGGCACTGCTGGCACTGCCCTGTCCTGAGGTTTGACCCGGTGCTAGGCCATCAGCACTCCAGGTCTCCAGCGATACCTCAATATACTGGTTGTTGATGGGGTCCGTAACCTTCAGCCGGTAGACCGTGCTGTAGGCCCCAGCATTCACTTGCAGGATACCAATGCTGGCATCCCAGAGATCCACAGTTTCCTCGGACTCTGCGGTGACCTGAGTAGAGTTCAGGACCACCGTGTAGTCCCCAAGCGTCAGGAACTTCAGGTCAGCCCGAGGATTACTGCTGGTCAGGTAGTCAAAGTCCGCAGTGTCAGCAATGCCACCGTTCTTGTTCCGCAGGGTCTTGGCGTTCTCTGGATCAGCGACATCATACACCTTGATGGTGTCACCATCCGAGGCAATCAGGTAGTCACCGCTGGTGTCCCGAGCTACGTGGGTAGCCACCTCACCTGAGGGGAAGCCCGTGATGATCCCTGCGTATTCCGAGGGGGGACGCTTTCGGAGACCCTCGACCACCGTGGCGACTGCATTGGTCGAAACCTCAGCCTGCTGGGGAAGCCGCAGGGCATCGGGTTGCGAACTGACCCCACCAGTCAGAGTGGGGATAGGGATCGTCACGGATGTCATGGATTAGAGCCCCCGTCGCGTGATGTATTGGGAGTTGAAATCCGCCAGCATGGTGAAGTCAGAGTCCTCTAGTTCATGGGCCTTGAGGGCAGACAGAGCGTTATACTCCGACTCCTGGGCGCTACGCTGACGAAGCTGGTCAGCATCAAGACGCTCTCCAAAGATCCTCGCAGCCCGAGCTTCGATATACTTGCGGCAGACTTCAGGCAGGTAACGCCACTCCAAGTCCAGCGTGATGACCACGGGGATCGCCTTGCTGAAGACGTAGGTGTTGCCCTTGCGGTTGTAGAGGTATTCGCCCCGGTGGGTGATCTGGTAGTCCCGGAACAACTCGTAGTTATCAGGATTCAGGTCAATCTGTAGGGTGTCATCTGGGATGCGGATCTTCCCAATGTCATCCGGGGTCAGCTTCATCTCCTCTCGGTTGAAGTTCCAACCCCGAAGCAGGGTGTTCTTCTTCTCCGACCGAAGGATGTGCTTGGCAAGTTCGACATCAGGGCTGATGGCACCGCTCAAGCTGGAGACCGGAGACTGTCCCACCGTGGACAGCATCGTGTTTACTGCTTCCAGTTCCGACAACATTACTGGCCTCCTGCGTAGGGGTCCGTCACCTGAGGGATATCAAACGTCACGTTATAGACATATGGGTCAATGTCCCAAAAACTGTCCTTATTAGCCGTAGTTACCCTAGTTCCTCCGACCTGCATGTTGCGGATCGTTATGTTGCTAGCTGTGTTATTGGCGTCGTGATCCAGAAGGGAGCTTTTAGGCGGAGAACCTTCCACATAAATGTCTTCCAGAACAACGAAACCTGTGTTTCCATGTTGCTGGCGCTGGTTGGCAGCGTTCCCAGCACCACCAAAGGGATAGCGAATATTACCCCATCCTATTGGCCGTCCTTCCATGTCCTGCGGATACATGCGAATATCCTTGATAAGAATATGTCGCGGCCCGAGGGGCTCTTGGTCTTCCTCACCCTCACCAGAACCATCGTATCCATCGGTCAGAGACTTAATGGCAAACCTAGAACCAAGACAGGGGCCTGGGGCTGTTCCCGTTTCGTTCTGCTCTATACCAGTATCTTGGTTGGCAAGATAGACTAAGTCTACATCTTGCACTGTAATGGTGTTGCTATCGCTAGTCCAAGCTGCGTTCGGCCTTGCGCCAAAATTGATTCCTGAGTTGGCACAAGTGACAAAGAAGCTCCGAGTCAAATATAGAGGGCCAGCAGTTCTTTGCAGCAGCTTGCAAGAATCATCACCCGAAAAGGCGTAGCAGTCTCTGACATACCCTAGTTCACCCGTGGTTCGGGATACCGGCTGAAAACCATCAGCATTGTAGGTCCACGGGGAAATATAAGAACACTGGTCGAAATCACCAACACCATTCAGGTTGAGGTAGAATGGGTGTTTGAAAACTGTGACCCCGGTAACTCTGTTAGTGGTAGGGGGTCTGAGGCCGTCGTATCCAAAGGCAACGCCGTAGATAGCAGTATAATACTGCATGGTGTCATACACAGATCCTGAGATGGGCAAGACATCTGCTCTCCGTGCATAAGTTCCGGCCAAGATGCCCGGACCCTCAAAGACTACGCCAGTGGTAATCGTTTCGTCACCAGCATTGGAAGTGGTAGCGGGTGCCCCGTTGATATATCTTCGGACATCAAAACTTCCAACAACGACTGCACCCTCGTCAAAGTAAAAGCGAGTGTTGCTGCTGGCTCGGAACATGCGCCCGATATGGTGAACCCCCGCACCAAAGTAAATGGTCCCTTCGTTTAGGTCCATCAGGGACATCTTCAGGGTGCCCGTGCCAGCCGAACTAAACTGAAGCGGCACAAGGTTTGACACCAGAGACAGGGTGTCTTGGTTGATGTGAACGGCCACCAACTCATGGTTGGCCGCAAGCGTCCCCTGACTGGTAGTCGGCAGGTCCCCCGTGCTGTTCAAGGCAACACGCTGGAACCCGCCACTAGGAATGCCGTGGTCCGTCACCGTGATGACGTTGTTGACCGTATCGACATTGGATACCGTAAGCTCTCTAGTCGGCCAGTTGATATAGTCTGTCGGTAGTGAAGGCTTAGGTCTCTGCCCTATAATTGAGAGTGTGTGCTTACGGTCCCCGTTGATCTCCACATACAAACTCGTATTTGGGACGACCTTCAGATACAGGGATCCGTGAGCGATCCGCTGGGTGTAACCAGCATTCTTAGGGTATACCGTGGCAGACGAGATGTCCGTCCCGTCTGCCTTGGCGATGACTAGAGTCACATCCTCGTCTGCACCATACTTGATCCAAGAGTGCTCAATGGAGTCCCCCTGCTCCCAGCAGATGGTGGGCATGTCCATGTTCTCAGTGTGACCATAGACAAAGGACTCTAGGTTGTTGATCTTTGCGGTAAAGCGGGTGCTCCGCCACGACTCATCGCCGGGGCCAGCAGCATGAACTTCAACAACCATAGAGAGCCTCCTGGATCAACTAGGATTAGGCGAGTTGGATGAGAGCAGCGCAGTCAGGGCGAAGCGTGTTGTGACCCGCGATGTAGTCGCTGAGGATCAGATCACCACGGCGCTCAACCGAGTGCTCGGCATCCACGCCGATCTCCTTGAGACGGACGGTAGCCATCGCATCCGGCACGAAGCAGACACCAAGTTGCTTGGTGAAGTCCGCGTTGTAGCCGATACCGATAGTGCCCCAGGGGTCGTTACGGACACCCGGAGCCGCCACCAGATCAGCATCATCCGAACGGAAAGCGTTCGACATGACGATGTTGAAGCCCGCGACCGACATGATCTCGCGCTTGGTGGTGTCACCGGCACCGCTCGTGAAGTCCTTGTTCACCAGATCGGTGACGCTCGCCAGCTTGTGGTAAGCCGAGGGCTTCAGGACGCAAGTGCGACCCATCTTCGGGATGTTGTATTCGTCGAAAAGCTCGGCGATGTCGAAGATGCGGGTGGCGATGTTGTCACCAGTTTCCGTGGCGATGGTGGCCCGCTTGTCAGCCGTCGGCATGTTCGTGACCCCCGTGGGGTTGACATCCGCCGGGTCCTTGTAAGCCGACGCTTGCAGAGTGCTCAGGATGTTTTCATCCATCTTCTCTGCCAGAGCCGCGCCAACTTCCGCCGTGTAAATCGACCGCTCGTCAAAGTAGTTCATCAGGCGGTCAATCTCCGGGACGAACACGCCCGAGACCACCGGATCATCAACGAAGATTTCGATCTCCTTACCACGGATGTTGGACAGGTAGGTGCTGGTCTGGCCATCATCAGTGCCGTAGACCGACTCACCCGCAACGTGGTAAGCCGTCGTGGCGACACCCGTGATCGGGAACGCAGCAGACTTGCCGCTGGCGATCGTCTTCACGCGGGTCAGACCCAGGAGCTTGTTCTCCCGGTGGAAAGCCGTCAGGACTTCACCAGCCCACAGCTTGTAGAAAAGAGCTTGCTTGTCCGCGCCGCCGTTGTCGGCACCGGGACGGGTAATGGGATTCACAGCCATTGTGAGTTTCCTCTATGCAAAAAACGTGGATAAAAGCAGAAGGAGCTAAGGATTCCTACGCTTCTGCGGTTGCGGTCTGTTCTCAGCCAGAGTTGTCCTTGCGGGCTCTGGGGCAGACACCGCACCTGCTCGTAAGCTAGGTGCGCCAAGGGTTCCTTCTATACCCTTGGACTTGAATACGGTTAAATACGGGGAGCCCGAGCGGGCCGCTGGTTCATGCGGCGCTGCTGCTCTTCCTTGGCTTCCCGGAGGCTTCCCTCAATGTTCTGGCGACCCTTCATGCGCTCATAGAGTTCATTCAGGCCACCACCGGGAAGAAGAATGTTGCGGATTCCGCGACCTTCTTTGGTCTTCCCGAGCTTCCCCGAGCGATACATCTTGCTAGGAACGGCGCACATTACCACTTCACCTTGTCAGCCCAATAAGCAGCCGACATCTTGCCCTTGGCAATGTTCTGGGCGTGCCTCGCCTTGAATGACTTGTTGCGGGCGGAACCTTCAGGGGAACCTTTGACACCCTGCTGGCCAAAGCGAATCAGCTTGACCTGATCTCCTGACTTAGCCAGGACAGCATGGGACTTCGTCTTGTGACCGGGGGTTCTCTTAGGCTTGTTGTAGCCCGAGAACTTCTCACCGCCTCGCTCGATAGCCACTACTTCCCCCTCTTCTTCGCAGTCTTCTTGGACTGACGGAATGCCTGTGCCGTCGGGGCACCCTTAGATCCAGGCTTACGCATGGTCTCGCCACTACCAGCAGCAATCCGCTTGCGCTTGGCATGAATATTAGCATAGAGACCCTTCTTCTTAGCGGCCATATCCCTTCTTCTTAGGCATGGCCTTCTTGGTGGTCTTCTTCTTGGGGAGATCCATCATGGGCATCTTCTTGGTCGGCTTCTTCTTGCCGTAGGATCGTTGGTTCTTTGCGGGCATATTATCCTCTGTTATGGGAGGGGATCATCAGGGAACCAGCCGAGAGCCTCGGCCTGCTCATGGGTTAGCACGGTCGCGTCCGACGGCAGCAGGTTGCCGAACGTCACGCTGTCGCTTGAGGCGATGTAGTAGGTCAGTTGGCTACGCTCCTCCTCGCTCAGTTGGGGGAACAGCGACACCAGCGCGGTCACGTCTCGCTCCGGGTGCACTGGGATCTCTTGGTCGTGATCCCCGACCAGCGCCCACTGGCCTGCGTTGCTCGCGTTCTCGATCAACTCCAGCGCGTAGATGCTGGTCTGCCCCGGCGATTGCAGGTGACGCGGCAGGGTCAGGTTGAACAACTCGCGGCTGATCGCTTGGCCGCGTTGTTCGCTAGTTAGGCCGAGCCGAGGCACGACCGGCAGGTAGATCGTGTGGCTCATTAGTAGATCGAGTAGTAGGTGTTGATGTTGGACGTGATGCCGGTGCGGTTGGAGGACTGGTCCGACTCATACAA
>Ga0208767_1002880_pt1 | contig 12774 bp, 11 predicted proteins | sample VirMetDEL_Mar_21_FD_184514 | JGI IMG/M metagenome (GOLD analysis project Ga0208767, IMG submission 184514) | Aqueous microbial communities from the Delaware River and Bay under freshwater to marine salinity gradient to study organic matter... | ecosystem: Environmental > Aquatic > Marine >... | reverse complement strand
AAAAGTCTTGGCGTACCATACTTAATTGTATCGTACCCAGAGAAAGGAGAATTTATTTATGACCCACGTTAAATTAATGGGAGAAATGGGAGAAAAATTTGGCTCTGAGTGGGAGTGCGTCGATACAAATATGCGCGACATACTAAAGTGTATCAATGTTCAAACAGAAGGATTACAAGAATATCTTTTAGATTGTCATTTAAAAAATATTGAATTTTCTATACAAAGTGGAGATACTCTTATCGAGGAGTTTCCAGAATTATACTTGAATGTAGCAAGAGATGAAGTCATAATTACTCCAGTACCTGCAGGTTCTGGTAAAGGATTAGGAAAACTAATTACAGGATTGCTACTATTAGCAGCAATGTTTTTTATGCCAGGAACTGCTGGATTCTTCACCAATGTAAATGCAATAGGTGGGGCGGGAACAGGAATAGGAAGTATGAGTGCTGCTAGTGTGTTAGGCATGCAAGGAGCAGGAGGTGCCGTAGTCTCTCTAAACATAGCAGGTTCAGCAGTAATGATGATTGGAGCAAACTTAGCACTTATGGGACTCGCAGAAATGTCAGCACCCGATCCAGATAAAACAACAGATGATCCTTCTTACTTATTTAATGGAGCCGAAAATCACATTGAACAGGGAAAACCTGTTCCACTTCTCTACGGAGAACTTACAATCGGAGGCGCTCCCATTTATCAAGGATACACACCAGGACTTCAAAATCAATATAAAAAAGGAGTTACTTTAATTGATGGAAATGATACAAACCATTCAAGAATTGGAACAAATCCATATAGCGGAATATATACAAATTATGCGACTTCAAATGCAGGAAGTCCATCAAATCAACCTTCTTCAGGATGGGTAGGAACAGGAAATAACACTTTTGATCAAGTAATTGATTATATAACAACCCCAAGCAGTGGACTTGCAAAAACTCCACTACCAGACGACATATTTGAGCAGGCAAAATAAAATGGCAGATAATTCATCAAAATACAGTACAAGAGCTTTTGGTCAAAAAAGCACAGTTGATTTAAAAAGTCCAAATAAAGAACAAACAGCTATTGTCTATGATTTATTGGCAGAAGGACCAATTGCTGGTCTAGTAAATGATCTTTCCTCTGTATACTATAACGACGTTCCCTTAATTGATTCAGCAAACAATGATATTTTAAAACCTCGTAAATTTACAGCAAATACAACAGCAAATAACACTTCAATAACAGCAACTGAATTTGGAGTAATTCGTACTCTTAGTTACAATAATAGATCAGGTCTTGGTATTGGTGGTAGAGTAATTTCTATTACAGGTGCAGGAACAAAAGGGACAGGCATAGCAAGTATTACTGCAGGTTCCTCTAAAGTTACAACTTCTTCTAATTATTTTACTCAAACTCTTATAGATAATCAAGCAAAAGGATTACCAGTTTATGTACGTATTACAGGAGCGGGACCAGGCGGTCAAGATCTTGTTTGTGGGATAAAAAAACGAATAGGAGATACTTCTGCAGAACTAACTACAAGAGCATTTACAACTGTATCTGGAGTGGACATTGTACAAGACCATATTACAGTAATTAATTCAATATCAGGAAATACAGCAACATTATCAAGTGCTCCTACTACCGCTGTAACAGGAGCTATCTGTGTTGTATCAGGACCTAAACTAGACAACTCTGCACAATTAACAAATTTTTCTCATGTCTCCTTTGGATTAAGAACTGGAGAAATTCTCCAGTCTCCGCTAGCCGTTCCAGGATTTTCGGGTTCTTCTAGTACAGTTTATGACGCAAATATACAAATAAGACAATCGGATTTAGCAAGTGTACCAGGTTTATCTGCATTAGGCACTAACTATAATGGAACAGGTGGCGGAACTCTGAATGGAATTGATGACCCTGGTAATGATGGTCAAGGCTCTGCTTCAGATACTGTGTTAACAGCAGCAGCCATGGGAGTTTCAAATCCTCAAGAGGTAGACGAAGTACATCTTACTTTTAGTTTTCCAGAAATGCACGCATTTAAAAGCTCAGGAGCAAAAGGTTCAAGTTTTGTTGAGTTTCAAATGTTTTTTGAATTCACTTCTGATGGTTTAAATTATACGAGTGCCCTAGCTTTTGGACCTTCTAATGCTAGTATACTTTCAAGATCAGATTATAATTGGGGGAACAATGTAACTTACGGAGTAAGAAAGACAAATAGAATAATAAATAATGGATATATAAAACCTTCTAAAGCACAATACTCTGAATATATTGAAGAGTTTGTAATGAATGTTGAACAATTTCAGCCTTTTACTAATTATAGAGTTCGTATACGAAGAATAACAGATGAAGATTTTAAAGATGGTAGTTTTCAACATAAAAATAAATCATACTTAAAAACAGTAGAGAATATAACAAAAGATAGGTTATCATATCCATACGCTGCCTATGCAGCAAATGTGTTTAATGCAAAAGATTTTAGTGGAGGATTACCAAGTAGAGCATATAAACTACGTGGAAAGTTAATACAAGTTCCTACTAATTATTTAACAAGAGATGAAAGTTCCGATGGCACTGCAAAATATACACGATTAGTTGGGGGCTCTGCACCTAATTATACTGTATCAGAAGAAGCTTCTTATCAAACTTGGAATGGAGCATTTCGAGGAGATAGAGATACATGGGCAGAAGGACATCCAAATAGAGATTTAGTATATTGTAATAATCCAGCTTGGGTATTTTATGATATTCTTACAAATAATCGTTATGGAGTAGGACAATTTGTTGACAAATCTCTTATAGATAAATATTCACTTTTTGAAATTGCAAAATATTGTGATGAACTTGTATCAGATGGAGAAGGCGGACTAGAACCTCGATTCACAACTAATCTATACTTAGATAAAACTGCAGAAGCAACAAAAGTATTACGAGATATTGCAAGTATATTTAGAGGAATGGTACTTTGGTCAGAAGGAGAAATTGTAGCGATTGCTGATAGACCAAAAGAAATTGTTTATACTTTTACAAAGGGAAATGTTGAAAACGGTGTATTTACATACGAAGGTACAGGAGATAGAGTACGAACAAATCAAGTAAAAGTAACATGGAACGATCCAAAAGATAACTATCGACAAGCAATTGAATATGTAGAAGATCATCAAAATATATTAAATACAAACAGACTTGTACGAGAATCTTCTGTTGCTTTTGGATGTACTTCTCGCGCACAAGCACATAGATATGGTAAATGGAAACTATTATCTGCACAACTAGAAAAAGAGACAGTTAGTTTTACAACAGGATTAAATGCAATTGGATTAAGACCTGGAGATATAATTGGTGTACAAGATGCGGATAAAGATGGATATTCTTATTCTGGAAGAGTATCTAATACCGGTACAAAAAGTACTACAGTAATTCCACTTGATAGAACAATAGCATTACCTTCATATGCAGCAGCTTTTCCTCCACAATTATTACTTATATATCCTGAAGGAGGATGTTATCTTGAACAAGAAGTCGCAGTTATTAATACAGTAACTTATCATAGAGGAGATCTATTATTAGAAAATCAAAATGGTACTGCACTTGATACTCAAGAAGAAGCAGCAAACTTAAAAGACGATAATGGAGACCGAGTACTTAATTTTTGGTCAGAAAACGTAAGAGTTGAAAAACAGAATATATCTACAAGTGCTGGAAATGTTTCTAGCTTAACAGTATCTTCCGCCTTTAGTTCTATTCCAGATGCAGAAGTAATTTGGGCACTTCAATTATTTAATACTGATGGTACTCCGAAAACTGGAACAACAAAAGAGTTTAAAGTCATTTCTGTAAAAGAAGAAAAAGATGAAAAAGTACAAATAGTAGCTGCAGAATTTGCAAAAGGAAAATTCGGAGCAATCGACAGAGGTTATACACTTTACAGTGTACCTGTAGATGCAAACCCTGATAGGGATGATGTAATACCAGCGCCTACAAATATAGTTGCAAAGGTAGAGCCTATGAATTCCGAATCACCAGATTTAGGAGAAACTGTAGACATTGTAACTTCTGGAGGAGCTAAAGTAACCGTTAGTTGGAATGCCCCTCTTACAAGCGATGGTTTAAAATATAAAAATATAGCAGGTTTTGAAATAAAACATAATTTTAGTGGAGGGTTTGAAACCGAGATTACAAATGGGGAAGATCAGACTTTTGTATATGATAATGTTAGCATTGGCGAATATGAAGTTCATATACGAACAATTACAACTATAAATACATATTCTCGATGGATCGTTCGATTGGTAGAAGTAGGAAAAAATGAAATTCCTTCTTTTTCAGGATTTAATAAATCTCAAATACCTGTTGGAGGACAATTCAATCAAGCTATCTCAATTGATTCAAGTACAGGATTACTAGAAATTGGTTCATCAACTTATAACTTTATAGGAGTAGATGGAACAGAGTATATATTCTCTGGAACTGGAACTGGAAATTATCAGCAGTCATTTGCAGGTATGGGAGCAAGCGCAACAGCTTTTCTATTATTTGATGCAGATGCAACTTCAGATCATTTAAAAGCAGTAGAATTAATTTCAGACTCAAATGTAAGTCCTGCTGTAGAATATTATGCAGAAGTTGGAGCATCTAATAATGGACTTACACAAGCAAGTGGAACAATAACTGTTGCTCAATTTTCAAATCAAATTGATGGAACAAGTACAACTTTTACAAGTGATTTTGCTTCTGGAGATTTAGTAAAACTTGATAATGGTACAGCAGCTCAAGCAACATATGCAAGAGTACAGTCAATTGAAAGTGATACACTTATGTTTATTGATCTTGTCTCTCAACAAGCTTATAGTGGAGACGATATTTATAAACAAAGTTATAAGCCCAATATATCAAAAGATTCTATTATTGCAGAAATTATAACAAATGGATCAACCGAATACTCACTAAATATTATATATGCTATAACAGCTGGTATTGTAGGAGCAGACGGAGCAAACGGTCCAAAAACATTAACACATTTTGTATATTTTCAAACAAGTTCAGCAAGTGCACCTGCAACACCTTCTGCAACAAGCTATACATTTAGTACGAATAGTTTTTCAGGTTTAACAAGTGGTTGGGCAACAACTCCACCGACTTTTGCTGCTGGAAATACAAATAAATATTGGTATTCGTACTTTACAGCAGAAGAAAATACAGCAGGAGGAGATACGGCATCAGGCGGTAATCTTAATTTTTCCGCTTCTGTACAAGGAATAGGATTTAGCGGACTTGTAACCTTTACGGGAACAAATTCAATAGATGATGGTAGTGGTAATTCTTTATCTTTTGGCTCTTCTGGTACTACAACTATTGATGGCGGTAATATTATTACAGGAACACTTACAGCAGATAAAATAAATACAAGCAGTATAACACTTAATAGTTTTACTAATGATAGTGGATTTGTAAATTCAAGTGGAGCTGCTGCTGCTGCCCCTGTACAGTCCGTTGCAGGATTAACAGGTACAGTAACAACTGCGAACTTGAGTTCTGCAGGATTGTATTTAACTAGCAATCCTTCCGGCTTTGTAAATACATCGCAAGCTGCTGCTGCTGCTCCTGTACAATCCGTTGCAGGATTAACAGGTACAGTAACAACTGCTAACTTAAGTTCTGCAGGATTGTATTTAAGTAGCAATCCTTCTGGCTTTGTAAATACATCGCAAGCTGCAGCCGCCGCCCCTGTACAATCCGTAAATGGGGCAACAGGTAGTGTAAGCATTACTGCAGCAGGATTAAGTATAAACACTAGCCATGTTTCAGGACTAAGCGATGCAGCAACAACAAGTGTAGCAACAATAAGGGATGGAACAACAGCAGATGATGTAGGTTTAGGATCTGTTTCAAATTTAACACCTGCAAATCAAGTCGCAACTGGATGGAATACTACAATCACAGCGGGATCAATATCTTTAGGTAATAATACAGGAGCAAGAATTGTTTTAGATGCGACTTCTTCAGCTCCAAGAATACTAATTTACGATTCATAATTATGGCATCACGAGTTTTATTAGGCGAAAATCAAAACGGACTGTACGGACTCTTTATTTCTAGACCAGGAGATAATGTTTTAAGTCCGAGCACCCCTTTACTATTTTCTTCTGAAGTTACTAATTGGTCTGGGCAAGTATATGCAGGAGGTCAAGCTTCTTCCACTACAGGAATAAATTGGTCTGCTACAAAAGGCTCAATTTCAATAGCAAGTACAAATATTATACCTCTTGTAATTTCAGTAGATGATCAAATAGGAAAATATAGAGCTGTTGGACCTTCAAGTTATTTCGGCTTTGATATTAGAGATCTTAGCAATCAGTCAACTTTTGAAACAACTACAACAAACATAAATCCAGTAAGATTTATAACTTTAAATCCAAATTCAACAATTGTAACAGAAAGCATGGGAACATCACGAACATCTACAAATTTAAAATTTTTTGTATTAAAAATGCCCTGTGCATACGGATATATGTCTAGCACATATATGGCACCTTAATTATGGCAGCACGAGTTTTATTAGGAGAAAGCACAAATAGTAACTTAGGACATTCTTCTGGAAAGTATGGACTTTATGTTTCAAAAAAAGGAACAGACGTTACAACTTGTACTAAAGAACAACTACGATTCAATACAGATAATGTGGGCTTTAGTTCAGGGGCAATTGATGTAGGATTTTTTCAAGTAGTAGGTATAAGTTCAGGGGGAACATTAGTTCAATCTGCGAGTTTAAGTATTTCTGCAAGTTCTTCAGGATCTGTATCTATTGACAATATTGGGTCAGGACACTTAGCATATGGAACTGTAACAAATACTTATACTGCAAATAGCAATGCAAGTGCTGCATATAAAACAAGTTTTTCTGGAACTACAAGTGTATCTTTAACGAATTCAAGCTTAGCAGACCCAGATATAGGAAGTTTAACAAATGTAGGAGTAACAGGAACAGTAACAGTCTTTAAAGGCTTCAACTCTTCCGCAGCATTATTTTAATTATGGCATCACGAGTATTACTAGGAGACAATGGGGACGAATATGGATTATACGTATCCCAAAACAATGATAATGTATTAAGTCCTACAAAACCTTTAGCATTTGATAGCCGAGCAGTAGGATCTTTACCTGTACATGATTATGGTCAAGGAATTCTTTCAGCTCCAAATACGACTCAGGCAAATCCCTTTGCAACAGATAATGGATTACCTATATTATTTGCAATTTCTCTTTCTTATAGTCCTCTGTTTGCAGTCAGATGGTGTTACCCGGGTGATATTAGTAATGGAAAAGCTGTAAGAGTTTATAATAATGCATTTTTTCAAAGTGAAGAACCGCAATTTGCAGTAAATCCAATAACTGAACAAGAGTCTGAGTGGACAACATATAAACAACAAGGAGTATCAGTTACCTGCACCTATGAAGGAATTTTTGTAAAAAATAGACACTCAGGAAAAACAGTAGTAGTAGATGTAGACACTCTAGGAGTTGCTCCTAGCTCAGAAACAGGTACAGGAAAAACAGCAATATACTATTCATGGATAGTATTTAAAGTAGAAGATTTTACAGGAGGATTAGGAGTATGACAACTTACAATTTATTTTATGATTCAAATAAAAAAATACATTGGATCACGGATGCAGATTGTTCTGCAGAAATGATATCAGATCAACAAACAAATAACGGACTATCGCATATGACAGTAGAATTAGACGAATTAATACCTTGTGATAATCATTATGTAAATGATGCAGAAGATAACATTGTAGAGTATTCAAACTTTTCATTAACTGTTTCTGCAACAGAAATAGCTATAGATAATACTGCAACAATATCAAATATTCCTGAAGGAACAGAAATTATTATTCAAAAAGGAACTGAACATTTATCAACAGTGACAATGGATTCAACAGAAAGTCTAAATCTAGCAGGCACTATGGCAGGAATTTATAACTTAAGTTTTACTAAAGATAGGTACTATTCCACAAGCATTATTATTACAGTAGGAGGACAAACATAATGGACTTTAATTTAGAAAAAAATTCTGCAACTTACTCGGATAAAAGAAATGCTTTCTATAAGGCAGTAATTGAACAATTAGACGATTTATACCATGATATAGAAAATGGAAAATTTGGAGAGGACGCAAAAACATCAACTTTCTATTTAAATAGAAAAGCAGTAAAAGATAAATATCCTAAAACATAAGGTTTAATGATTTCACATTGCAAAAATAATACTTGACATCAGGTCTGATTTTTTGGTATAATTAATTCATTGGAGGTATAAGAAATAACCATGAGTGCAGGCACTTACAACATAAAAATCGATCAGGGATCAGATTTCTCGTTACAGCTTACTGTACAAGAAGATGGTACCGCAAAAAATCTTGCAGGCTTCAGTGCACGTGCACAGCTGCGACCCACAATCGATTCTAGTACTTTAACGGCTACGTTTACTTGTACTATTACAGATAGTGCAAATGGTATCTTAACAATGGCACTTCCATATACGACTACAGAGAATGTAGGAGTTGGACAATACTATTATGATTTAGAACTATATACTGCTTCTACTTCACAAAGACTAATTCAAGGAGCGGCTACTGTATCCGGTGAAGTAACAAGATGAGCCGAATAGGTAGTAATAGACTTGCAACAACTCAAGTCGTTGCAGCTCATCCTACAATTTCTATAACCGAAAGCGCACTCAATAATGTAGTAGCAAATATTACTACTACTTCGCAAACAATTGCAGTAGAACAATATTATATAAGTGCTATCGCAAGTGGTGTTTTATGTTCCGCACATAATACAATGACACAAGACAATGTTCAGGCAGCAATAGAACAGTTAGAATCACAATTTGGAAAAGGAGAAACTGATCCTACACCAGAAACAGAGCCCTTTTTAGATGAAGGGGATTTATTTTATAACACAAATACAAATCAGTTAAAAGTTTATAGAGGTAGTGGTACATGGGATATCCTTCTTCAAGCAGAAGGAGACATGGACACATTAGATGGGAGTACATTTTAATGGCAACAACAATTACAGTAGTAGAAGATATCACAAATGTAAGCGTTAGCGCAGTTAATCCTATAGCCTCATTCACAGCATCAGGACTAGAATTTACTCCTCATGCAACAATTACAGGCACAAACATTCAGGATGCTTTAGAACAACTAGCAGACCAATTTTTCAGAGGAAATGATGTACCAGATGCCTCAACAACAAATTTAGAAGAAGGAGATTTCTTCTATGATCTGAATGATAATCAGCTCAAAGTTTACAGAGAAACATCATCAAACGTTTTTCAGTTCGTACCATTAGCACAAGCGACAGGCGACATGGAAACAGTAGATGCGGGGAGTTTTTAGAACTCCATTAGGAAAATAAAATGGCAACAACAATTAAGATAAAAAGATCCACAGGTACTTCGGCTCCAAGTAGTTTAAGTGCAGGTGAGTTAGCTTATACAGGCGGAGCGGGTGTCCAAGGTGGTTCAGGCTCCAGACTATTCGTAGGTAATCCTGCTGATGGCGCAAATCTAGTAATCGGTGGTAAATATTTTACCGATATGCTCGACCATGTACATGGTACAAATACAGCAAGTTCAGCACTAATTGTTGACTCTAGCAAAAAGATAAATGAAATATTAAGTGGTAATATTGTAATTACTGGTTCAACTGATACTATTTCTACTTCAAGTGGTGCTCTTACAATTGCTCCTACAGGTAGTTTAGTTATTACTCATGGCGGAACAATTGATCTAAGTGGACAAGCTAACTCTGTAACACTTTTAGATAATTCCGCAACTGCTATTGACTTTAATGAAGCTGGTACTTCATACTTAACAATTGTAACAACAAATGGTGGTGAGAAAGTTGTAGTAGGAAAAGACACAACTTTTGCAAACGATATATCTTTAATTTCTGATAGCGCAGTTATAAATTTTGGAGCTGATGATGATGTAAGCCTAACTCATGTTGCCGATACAGGTTTACTTCTTAATGGCGCAAGTGAATTCCAATTCAGAGATTCAACATTAAGTATTGGGTCAACTACAGACGGACAATTAGACATTGAAGCCGATACAGAACTTGAGATTACAGCACCTACAGTTGAATTTAACACAGACAGTCAAATACTTGCATTTGGTGCAGACGGAGACGTAACACTTACTCATATTGCTGACACAGGACTCAGAATTAATGCTGGAATGGCAGTCCAATTTAGAGATGGTGCTCTTTCAATTAATTCTTCAACAGACGGACAATTAGATATTGATGCTGATAGTGAACTAGAAATAACAGCACCAATTGTAGACATTAATGCTTCAACATCTGTAAATATTAGTAATGATCTTAAACTTGACAGTGATTCTGCAGTTTTAGGTTTTGGTGTTGACAATGATGTAACTCTTACTCATGTAGCTGATACAGCATTATTAATCAACGATGGAATCGCAGTACAATTTAGAGATTCCGCACTTGCAATCAATTCATCTGTAGATGGTCAACTTGACATAATCGCAGATACAGAATTAGAAATAACAGCACCTACAGTTGAATTTAATACTGATTCACAAATCTTAGCATTTGGAGCAGACGGAGATGTAACATTAACTCACGTAGCAGATACTGGTTTATTACTTAATACCTCAAGTCAGATTCAATTTAGAGACTCAGATCTTAACATTAGTTCTCCAAGTGACGGAACATTAGCAATTGCTGCTGATGGTGAAGTTGATATTACAGCAACTACTATTGATATTAATGGTAATGCAGATGTTAGTGGAACACTCGGAGCAGGCGAAACAACTGTTTCTAGCTTAACAGTTTCTGATTTAACAAACAATAGAGTTGTTATTGCAGGAACTTCAGGTGCAGTCGAAGATGACGCCAACTTTACTTTCAATGGAACAACTTTAGCACTTACTGCTGGAATGGACATTACTGGGGACTTAGATGTTGATAACATTAATATTAATGCAAATACAATTTCTAGCACAGATACAAATGGAGATATAACACTTTCTCCAAATGGTACAGGTACAGTTAAAGTTCCTTCAGGTTATGATGATAGAAGTGGTCAAGATTCACTTACTCTTGTAACAAAAGGATATGTTGATGCTGTAAAACAATCTCTAGATATTAAAGATTCAGTAAGAGTAGCTTCAACAGGAAATGTTTCTCTCACTGGAGGTTCTTCAGATCTAGAAGCTGGTGATACAATTGATGGCGTAACTCTTGTCGCAGGAGACAGAGTACTTCTTAAAAATCAGAGTACAGCTTCCGAAAATGGTATTTATGTAGCAGTTGCTTCAGGTGGAACACCTGCTCGTTCAGATGATGCTAATGCCAGTGCTGATGTTACTTCTGGTATGTTTGTATGGGTTGAAGAAGGTACTTCAAACGGAGATCAAGGTTACGTACTTACAACAAATAATGTAATTACTCTTAATACTACAGACTTAACATTTACACAATTCTCAGGCGCTGGTCAAATAACAGCAGGGAATGGTTTAACAAAATCTGGCAACACAATTAATGTAGTTCCAGATGATGTAACACTATCTGTAACCGCAGATGAAATCAAATTAAAAGGTGATGTTACAACTACAGCACTTGGTGATTTATTGATTGGTAAAGCAACAGACGGAGGATATAAGCGTTTAGCAGTTTCTTCTGGGGGTGCAAATTATCTATTACAAATAAACGCTTCAGGAACCGACCTAGAATATACAAATACATTAGACGGCGGTACATTTTAATTAACTCTATATAGAGAACAGAATAAGGAGTCATATATATGGCACAAACAATTAAGTTAAAGCGGTCAAATACTGCTGGAAACTTACCAACTACTTCAGACTTAGCTCTAGGGGAAGTTGCAATCAACACAAAAGATGGTAAGTTTTTTCTTAGAAAACACGTTGACGGCACAGACAGTGGTGACGCTATTACTGCGTATGCTCCGCAGGGATTAAACGTATACGGCACTCAAACTTTTGAAGTAAAAGTAATTACAAAAACTGCGTCTCATCCTCAATTTGGAACTGGAAGTGCAAATGGTTATTCTATTGATGGACTTGAATCTCCTTTTATAGTTCTTGTTCCAGGAAATACTTATAAGTTTGACCAATCAGATTCTTCAAATACTGGACATCCTCTTGCTTTTTATTTAGAAGAAGACAAAACCACTTCATATTCAACAGGTGTTACTACGAATGGTACTCCGGGTTCTTCTGGAGCATACACACAAATTGTTGCTTCAACAAGCACTCCTCAAGTTTTATACTATCAATGTTCTTCTCATGCTTACATGGGGTCAGGTTCTTATACTCTATCAGACGCAATAGCAGATGGCAAAGTAGGAACAGCACAACTAGCAGCAAATGCAGTTACAAGCGCAAAAATCGCAGCAAACTCTGTAGACTCTAGTGAACTTGTAACAGGAAGTATTGATACTATTCATATCGGTGATTCACAAGTAACAGGCACAAAAATAGCCGATAATACAATTGCAACAGGAAATATAGCAGACAATGCTGTTGATGCTACAAAAATAGCTTCGAATAGTATTCTCACTCGACATATTGATGATGACCAAATAGGTATCGATCAATTAAATGTTACAGACGGTACAAGTGGACAAGCACTTACAACAGACGGAGCGGGAACTCTAAGTTTCTCTACAGTAGCATCAAGTTTATCGGGTGCTTCTGATACAGATATAACTTCACCTTCAA
>Ga0208767_1002877_pt1 | contig 12777 bp, 10 predicted proteins | sample VirMetDEL_Mar_21_FD_184514 | JGI IMG/M metagenome (GOLD analysis project Ga0208767, IMG submission 184514) | Aqueous microbial communities from the Delaware River and Bay under freshwater to marine salinity gradient to study organic matter... | ecosystem: Environmental > Aquatic > Marine >... | reverse complement strand
GTACATCAGACGAGTACGAGCAGATGCAAGAGACCCATTGTGTGCAGTCCTTGAGGCCGCTGGAATCCCCGTAGAGGACGATGTAATGTCACCCAGTACCAAGGTATTCTCCTTCCCTATAAAGTCTCCTGACGGGGCTGTGACGGCCTCTGAGATGGGTGCTATGGAGCAGTTAGAACTGTGGGAGATATATCAGGACTATTGGTGTGAACACAAACCGTCAATGACCTGTTACTACAGGGATGATGAGTTTCTTGAGGTAGGCCAGTGGTTGTACAACAAGTTCGATAAGATCAGTGGCGTGTCGTTCTTGCCGTACAGTGAACACACATACCAGCAAGCGCCTTATGAGCCTGTTGATCTTGAGACTTATGAGAAGTTGAAGGCAGAGTTCCCAGAGACAATCGATTGGAACATCTCTGAAAACTCTGATATGACTGAAGGGTCACAGACGTTAGCCTGTACTGGTAACAACTGCGAGATCTAGTCTGTAAACAAACGGCCCCTGCCTAGCTGATCTTGAATGGCGGGGGTCATTCTTACAATCCTATCAATCGTTGCAATACCGGGCGTGTAGGTCTGTGTCGCCCTGAGAAGTGGGTCCACATCACCTTCTGTTAGCAACCTGCTTACTCCTGTTGACAGCTTAGATGCCGCTGCTAATGGTGGTGGAGTAACACTAATAGGATCACCGCCGTATTCTTGAGCGCGTATATTAACAACACCGCTGGTCATGTTAGACGCCAACTGATTCATTGCCGCACTAGCAACACCCTCAGGAGTCAACAAATCTTCTAAATACTTATCATTACTGAAGTCCATTGTCTTACGCGCATCATCCCAAATACCAGCAATCACACCAAACAACGCAGTGTACTTAGCACTATTAAGCATTGCAGCTTTTGCCGCTTCAGCACCTTCTTTAGTGTTTAACCCTTTATCCTTAGCCCTTATTATATTAAGACCTACTTCAGTGCGTAGGTTGTTAGCTTGTCTGTTCATGTATGACAACATGCTGTACATAACACGAAAGTTAGGATTGTCGTTATAAGATCTAGGCATTGCGCTTGCACTAACTGGTTGCCATTTGTTTAGTGATGCACCAGCAAAATTAGTTACCCATCCGTTTGTTAAGTCTTCTTTTTTGAGGGCCTCTACTGTTGCTTTAAACTCAGTAGGAGACAAGCCACGCATACCGGGATGCTTCTTTAACTTCTCTAAAGACTTTGGATCACCTTTTTTAGCTAAATCAATACCTCGACGAACAGAAGAGTTAGTAAGTATTTCTTGACCCATTCTGTTAACAGTACGAACGCCCGATAACGTGTAAGCAGCTTCACCAACTTTGTCTACTAACCTACCAAAAACAGCAGGGAATCGCGCATAACGTGCCGTGTCTAAAGAATCATCAAGAGTCTTCTTAGCGGCATTTTGAACCTCTCCCATATAGTTATCTAATCCTAACTGCTTGTTAGATATCCACTTCCTTCCCGCTTCTTGTCCAAACTCTTTGTTGAATGTAGCTAGAATAGCTTTTGGTACTGTCTTTAAAAAAGGTATAAGTCCGTTTTGATAAACAGGAGATGTAAAGCCTTCGATAATGTTAAGCACAGCGTTTATCGGGTTGCCTAAAAGTGCGGCAGAAATACCACGCCTAGTAACAGCACCGACTGCATCGCCTCCTGACTTAGCAGATATCAATACGCTTCGAAGTGCATCACTCAAGTTATCAGCCACAGCAGAAGGGTCAGATACATTACCTTGCTTTGCCGCTTGTGAACGAGCTTCATCTCTGACTTTCTTAATAACAAACTCTAGTCGAGACATTGGCTTTGCTTTTTCAACAATTAATTTACGGGCTTCGTCTTCGTACTTAGACATGTCAAGATTAAAGCGTCTAGCTACGGCGTTAGCTACGGAAACATCTTTAGCCATGTTACGTAGGGCCTGCATAGGGTTGTCGTAATCAGATACTCTTACTTGACCAGACGTACCAGCTATGTTGATAGTAGGAAAGTAATCGTCTTCAGGCTTACCAAAAGGAACAAAATCATACTCACGTAGGACTTTTGATTCTACTTCCAACATATCTACAAGCTGTTTTTCTTCTGGTGTTTTAGCAAACCGACGCGCCTCACTAAAAGTAACCCTGTTATCTTTTTTAATGCTTTGGTTTATTCTTAAAAAGAAACTTTTAAGAGCGTTATTGTTTTCAAACATTTCTGAAAATTTAGAGAATTCTTCTCCATCAAAGATTTCATCAACCTTAGAATATTCTGTACGTGCCATTGTTTCGGAGTCTTCAACAAGACGAGCAGCTCTTATACCTACATTTTTTTCTACCCACTCACGTGTACCCATAAACAAAGAGCCTATTACTCTACTGCCTTTTTCTGGGTTTTCGTGAATGCTATCTGGAATAAAATCTTCGTCATCAACTACTTCTGTAGCTTTGCGTTTGTGTGTACTAGGATCTAAGTCGCCAGTACCAGAAGATGCTCTGCCTCTGTTAACAAAACCTTGAGCGCCACCTATGTCTACAGGCTTGTCTAATGCCTCAGAAACAGGACGAGAAAAATCATCTACAACTTCGCCAGCGCCTTTGGTTAAAAAACGTCCAGCAGCACCGCTTAAAACACCGCCTACTCCTGCGCCTAAAGCAGCACTAGATAGTCTTTCTTCGCCTTCACCTGCCAAGAAACCATAAGCAGCGCCTTCAGCGGCACCTAAACCGGCGGCTTGAGTAACTCGTCTTGCTGTACTGGCTCCTTGACTTAATTTAGCAAGAGCAGCGCCGGGAATAAACAAACTTCCTGCAATACCTGCAATACTTAAAGCACCAGACATATAAGGATTTTCTTCTTCAAAAACTTCTAGTTGTCTGCGTGACTGCGTTATTGCGTTTTCCCAGTTATCAGATTCTCCTACAAGCAAACGTACAGTAGCATCTAGCTCATCACCAATACCAAGACCAGACTCAAGAACATCAATAGCCCCTGCTCTAAAAGCAGAGTAATCCTCTTCTGTTTCTTCAAAGAGGTTTGCATACTTTCCTGTTGTTGAAGTTTCTTCAAACAAATCAGAATATTTACCCATTTTAGCGACCTCTTTTTTTAAGCTCTGCTTGAATCATAGGTGTGTATTTATTATTATCATACTGTAAAATTTCTAAATCATTAGTAGAAACGCTATCTAAAGTTTTATTTGTTTCTAGTGCGTAGTAAACACGGTCTTCTACCATCGCTTTAGAAACAGATTTTGTATCTAACCCTAAAGGAAGAATATAACCCTGCTCTCCAAACAAAGCCTCTACAATGTCTGTTTCAGAAAGATCAATAGCTTCTTCAAACGATTGTTCTTCTTCAGTGTACTCTGTAGGAATGTCGCCTCTTTTCTTTAAAGCAGTTATAACTTCTGGTCTAGACCTTCCAGTTTCAGCTACAGCATCGTCTACAACACTAGAAAACTCAGACGTTGGTTTAGAAGGTTTTTCTTCTGGTTGTTCTTCAGAAAGGTAACCTTTAACAGCTTCTTGTATTTTAATCTCAGCGTTAATATTTTGATTGTGGTCTCGTAAAATATCAGCACGAGCTTGATTGTAATACTCTTGTTTTTTAGAAGCAGAAACCTTGTCAAAAGGTCTACGCTCTCCTGCTTGTTGTGCGGCAGATTCAGCATATCTATCAAGCATTTTTTGATCAAAAACAGGATTGTCTAACTGAGACTCTAAAGCAGCTATTTTTATATCAGCCTCTCTAATTGATCTACGATCAGCATCAGCAACTCTATCAGAGTGATTTATAATACGACGCTCGACATCGTTTAGCTTTTTGTTAGCTTGGTTTTGAAGCGACGAACTTATCCAACCTGACTCTTTGTAGTTTGTGTCTTGCATTCTTTTAACTGCCGCTAACTCTTTTCTTAAAGATTCTTGTAGGCGTTCAGGAAGAAAATCTATTTGAGAAGAAAGATTTTTAATATCGTCATCTAGCAATTGCATTCTAGTAGCGGCTTCACTCGCTCTGCGTTGAACACTTTCATCATAAGTGTTTAGGCTATTAACACGTCTAAGCATGTATTCTGGCTCACTTCCAGTATAAGTTTTTACAAACTCTTCACGCTCTTTTGGAGTCATTCCTTGTAAATTACTATTTATGTTTTCTTGTTCTATTTCTGCTTTTTGATCTTTAACGCGACCAGCAATAGCTATGCCTGCTGTCATTGCACGAGAATCCCAATTTGAAAATGAAGAAAAATCTACCGTTGGGTTAGCCTCTTGTATTGCTTTTGCTCGTGTTCTTAATGCAGACGCTTCTGCGTCTCTTTTAACAGGGTCTGCAGAGGGATCAGCAAATAACTGAGTGTATCTAGTTTCAATAGCGCTTAATTGATTAATAGCAGATACTTTGTTTTCAGCTTTCTCTTGTTCTCGAACAGACGAACCTACTCTAGATAGAGAAGATCTAATTTCTCCAGCAAGTTCAGGGCTTGCCTGAGCTACTTGTCCGTAAGCAGTAACAGCTTTTTGATAGTCTTCTGGAGTAAGTGTACCAGCCATTGCTTTTTGCTCTAACTGAAACAAACCAGACTGAAGTGTACCCTGCATTTTCTGTTGCTGTAACTGTGCAGGAAGCTGTGCCGCTTGACGGGCAGCAGTAAACAAACCTTCTTGATAAGAAGGCTGTAAAAGTCCTTGTAAAAATGTCTGTGAAAACTTAGCCATTAGCTATTTCCTCCAGTTATTAACGAACCTAAGCCGCTAATTGCGCTTGCTAATGCACTGTTATCTGCTCTAGGTGTTAAAGCACCGCCTAATAAACTAGATCCAATGCCACCTAACAAGTTAGCTCGTGCCTGTTCTGCAACCAACTGAGCCTCAAGACCAGACATAGTAGCTTCACCAAACAACCCAGCACCTTGCAACTGAGCTTGTTGCTGTAACGCTGCCAACTGCTGTGCAGGCTGAGTAGCTGCCATAAGCTGTTGCTGCGGCAAGTAACCTGCGCCAAGGAACTGTTGTCCTAATGTGGCTTGTTGCACCTGTTCAGCTTGAGCTTGTTGCATAGCTCCCAGAATAGCTCTGTTACGAGCCTCTTCTTGTGCCGTAGCCATTGCTAGTTGCTCAGGAGTAGCGCCACCGTAAGCAGCAGAGCTAACACCAAGACGTCCTTGTGCAGCTAGACGTTCTTCAAGTGCAAGACGTTGTCGCTCTTCTTCAGGTCGTTGCGCTCTACGCATACGCTCAAAGATAGCTTGTTCTCGTGCTTCTCTAGGCTGTACTGCTTGACCAAAGAAACCACCAGCACCTCCTAACAGTTGATTCTGCAAAGCAACTTCTTGTGGAGACAAGCCCATAGTAGTTTCAATACCACCTTCAGGCGTTACCTGCGTACCCATACCAGCACCAGTAGCAGTAGTCACAGTAAAGGGTCTAAACTGTGTCTGCTCCATTTGTTGTGCGGCAAGAGCTTCAGCACCTGTTCTTGCCTCTCGTCCTATATCACTAAGACGCCCGTATGCTTCACCTGTTAATAGTCCGCCAACCACACCCGGAAGTAAAACGTCTGGTTGAGCTAGGAATGATCCCAAATCGCCCAAAACATCCATTAAACCGCCAGAGCTTTCCTCTGTTGTTGGTGGTTGTACTGTTGGAAAAGGCCCCATGTCTTACTCCTTTAAAGTAGCTTTCCTATCAAAGCCATTACGTTAATTTCTTGTAGTGACAAAGCAAAGCCGTCAATCTCTGACTCTAAACCTACTTGCACACTTGTTCCATATCCTGTTGTATTAAGTACTCTTGCATTGGTCAACTGACCTGCTGTAAACTCTACGGTGGTGTACTCACTTTCACCATAAAAACCAGTAATCTGGTTACCTACTGTAAACTCTGCAGTAGCATACGTTGTTTCAAAGTCGTAAGCCCACTTAAGAAACACTGTTGCGTTGTTTGCGCCGACCAGTGTTGGCTTCAACTTCTTCAAAATCTTGACTCTAGAGCTATCACCAAATGTCAAGCTTGGGCTGTAGTATTTGAATCTGTAGCCACTGCCGTTGTCGCTGTAACCTGTGTACGTGCTGATACCGTTTGTTGTACCAATGTGCAACGTACCGTTTTCTAGCCGTGTAAATGATGTAAACTTAGTAGACGGCCAACGAGTCACACGGTATGATCCGTTTTCTAATGTACTACGTACGTCAAAACAATATGTTACGTCCTGACCAGTAAAGGTTAGCAGGTAGAAACCTTCCTCAGGACTGTACACAGACCTAAAAAACTCTGTCTCATTCTGTAGTGCAGCAATGATGTCCTTAGTAATGTTGCCTGACAAACTACTGATAGGCATTGACTTTTCTTGTATTGTTCTACCAAAGCTTTTAAGTCCTGTGTGCGACAAGAACAACACGTCTGTACCAGTGTACTGTACAGTGTCTCTGTTGACGCAACCAATACCTGCTACGGTGTCTGACAAAGTCATAGAAGCAGGAGAAGTAGCACCGTCATATACAATAATGCTGTGCTTACCAAAGATAATTAACAAGCCGTTGTGTGCCGCTAAAGCTACAATCTCGTCGTAACCGTCAGGCCACACCTTAGATACATCAATGTTGCCACTAGATCCACCTGACCATGCAACACCGTCTAACAGATCAGACCAATAAATGGTAGACTTGTTAGTGCTAAAGTCTGCAGTCCACAAACGTCCATACGCCGCTAACACCTCATGACCGTACATAGTACTAGCAACGCCAGTAGCGTGAGTGTGTGTTGACATCTTCTCTACAACGCCAGCATGATTAGAGTAAACCAAAGGCTCGTAACCACGTTGAAAGAAAAACAAGTGGTCATTAAAGTTTACAATCTTCCAGTCGTTAGCACTGATTGTATAACTACCGGGAGTTTCGTCTGCCAGTGTAGTTGTACCACTCATGATTTTGTTGTTGCCAACAGAGAATATCTTGGTGTTTCCTGCGTTGTCCTTGTACTCTTTGATAGACCGTAACGAGTCAGTGCCAAGTACAGTTTTGTTTGTTGTTACAACAGTGTGGCCCTTACGTGCAGCAATACGACCACGTTTGTCAATCACAGCGTTGTCTGCAATCTCTGCAAACGACGGGTCTTGAGCCAACGGCGAGTCTTCGGTGTTAACACCTTTGAACGCTGGGGCTACAAGATTAATACTTTGCAGTTGTTGAGCCATATTAAATAGTCCTAAATACCATTTCTTCTGGGTGCTTTGCTGCGTCTATAGCAATAGCGTCAGACAAAAACTTATCAGCAATGCTAAAGTACTCAGCAGTAGACGTACCACCTGTTTCACCACGCTCACGGGCTAACAGAGCTACTGCGTAATGTATTACAGGCATTGCAGGCACAAGCAAAGAATCTGTGTTAGCACTCAAGTCTGCCTGACGCTTGATTACGTCAAACCTTAGACTATATACACCGTCTGGAGTAGGTCCTACAAGAACTTCTGTGTCTCCACTAGAGTCCAATCCGTTGTACGTGTAGTACCGTGGCGCACCTTCTGCTGCACTGCTAATGTATAGCTGTTCGTTAAACCAATTTTTTGTCTGGTAGTCCATGAACAAGTTGCTAGTGTCATTCAGCACACACATAACTTTTACATTGTCACCACCACCAGTCATTGAGTAACTGTTGTCGGAAGCAGTAGTAGTTACAACAATAGTTTCACGTAGGGCAGACCAATCATTAGATTCTTCTACTAATTTTTTAGCGTCATTAATAAAATCACCTACCATCTTAACGTAGGTAGTACTAGTGACTGACGTAGTTTCTTCTTCACGCAGTCTTCGCAGTACGTTATTCATTAAGTTAAGATACGTCATACCAACATTCCTCGTCTGCGCGTCCGCATTAATAATTGTTGTGCTTCTTCGTTGTAATCTACTGCTGGAGTTTTAATAGCAAGCTTAGGTGCTTCTCTAGGACGGTACGTAATACCTTTTTTAAACTCTGGGAAAGGCGACCTAGCAGGAGCAGCACCGCCACCAAACATTCCACCAAAACCAGCGCCTAACATAGCTAGCAAACCAACATTACCTGATGTAATTTGTTCTTGCAGTTCCTGTTGCTCTTCACCGTACACTCTTTCAAACTCAGCTTGACGTGTTAATATTTCTTCACGTTCTTCTTCTGCCAAGCCCAGCCGCGTAGTAACACTATCTCTAAACTGGCCAAACGCTTCAGCCTGACTAATCTGACCTTGCTGTAGACCAACTAGGTTTACATTAAACTCTTCCTGCAGATCAGCAAGAGACAAGCCTAGTTCAGCAAACCGTTGTTGACTGTCTGCACTAAGTGCTTCTACTTGACCACCAACACTAATTATTTCCTGAGCTAGTGCTAAACGATCCTGCTGTGCTTGACCAAACTGTTCTGTTGTGTACTGCTGGTAAGCGTCAAATGCTTCTTGTTGTGTTATTTGACCTTGACGAAGTGCTTCAATGTTTACGTTAGTATCAGCAAACAGTTCCTCTATGCTTTGGTCCTGTTGTTGGAACCGTAGCATCATGTCGTCACTAAGCTGAGTCACGTCACCACCAACAGCTATGATTGCCTGTTGTAGCTCTTGACGCTCTTCCTGTGCCGTAGTAAACTGCTGGCCTATAGACGTACGCAGTTGGTCTAGTGCTTCTTGTTGTGTTATCTGTCCTGACTGTAGTGCTTCAATGTCAACACCAACGCCAGCAAACAGATCAGAAATAGTGCCACCAAAGTCTGCAAACATTTGTTGCATGTCAGCACTTAGCTGTGTAATGTCACCGTTAGCCGCAATAATAGCTTGCTGTAGTTGTTGACGTTCAGTCGATGCAAGTTCAAACTGCTCTGAAGTAAACGACTCAAACTCATCAAAGCGTCCTGCTACGTCTTCTTGCAAAGATACTAGGTCAGTACCTAGCATTTCTAGTTCAGCGCTGAGTCCACCTTCCACTGCTGCAAGAGACTGAATTAAAGAAGCCTCAAGTCCTGTAATACTAGCCAGGAACTCTGCTTCTTGGTCGCTAAACTGTGTAGCAATACCGTTGATAGCGTCATCAAAACGTTGATTAAGATCTTCAAAGCCAGCCTGTACGTCAGCAGAAGTAGCAAACCCAAAGCTGTCTACAATACCACGTACGTCACTTTCTGATAGTCCTTCAGGGAACTCTATGTTAGCGATAGCTTCGTTAACTACGTCGCCTACGTCTTCAAGAGAAATACCCTCAGGTATACCGTCAATAGCCTCTTGGATTAGCTGTCGTACTTCTTCAGCAGTTGCGCCCTCAGGTATAACAATGTTAGAAACAGCGTTGTCAACTATTTCTCGTACTTGTTCAGGCGTAGCATATCCAGCCTCTGCTAAGGCTTGTAACATACGATCTTCTGTAACAAACCCTGAGTTAGCTAGTGCGTTAGTAATGTCGTCTGGAGTAGCATAACCTGCTTCTGCTAACGCTTGTATTACCTGCTCCGGTGTAGCAAAGCCAGCACCTTCAATAGCCTGTTGTACTTGCTCTGGCGTAGCAACACCAGCCAACGCTTCTGTCAACTGCTCTTGTGTCAGATAGCCTGCATCGGCTAACTCTTGACGTATACGGTCAAAGTTCTGCTCTGACAGTGTGACACCGTTGATTTCAAAGTACTCAGCAATGTCCTCCATTGTAGGCATTGCATCAAAGTCAGGCAGTGTCTCAACAAAGTTTTGAATGATTTCGTTGATCTGCTCTTGTTGGCCTGTAAACTCTTCGTCTAGTTGTTCCAAAAAGTCAGCAAACAAACCTTCGATTACCGATGTGTCCACCTCAGGCTCTGGCTCTGGTTCGTCTGTAGGAGGTTCTGGTTCAGGCTCTGGCTGATCTGTAGGTGGTGGTTCTACAGGTGGCTCAGGTTCTGGCTCAGGCTCGTCTGTAGGAGGCTCTACAGGCGGCTCTACAGGAGGTTCTTCGTCACCCGGTAAGTCATCTTTATCAGGGTCTTCAACACGAGTAGGGATGTCAAAGTAGTCGTCTAAGAAGTAGTTGTACCGTGACTCTTCATCCATCTCTTTCCAGTCACCGGGAAGTATTCCTCCTTCTTCTTCGTAACGCGCTACCAGATCTTCTATAGAGTACTGATAGATGTCTTCTTCTAGTGCATGAAACGACAGATCATCCAACAGTGACTGATACGTACCAGAGTTGATTGTCTCTAGTCCAGTGTTTTCTAGCTGCTCTCTGGTGTACTGACCGTTAAACTCAAAGTCTAGGTCTTCACTCTCAGCTAACTGGAAGTACTCATCGCCTTCACTACTTACAAAGTAGTTGTCACCCCTGTTGGTAAACATAAGAGCAGGGTCTTGTTCTACTTCTTCAGTTATAGGAGGAAAATCTTCTTCAGGCGTATTAAAGTTTTGTGTTAGTACATTACGCACTGCGCCGTAAACACGAGGATCTAAAATTAAGGGAGGAAGCCATTGAGGTATAGAAGGAAACGCTGTTCCAATAACGCCACCAAGAACAGTACCTGCTTTGGTAGGGTCTGAAATAGCTCCTGTAATAGTGCCAATAATTTCACTAACTTTTTCTTCAAGTACGCCAGCAGCAGCTTCTCCAGAACGAACAATAATTTCACCAATGTCGTTTAGTACTTCGCCAATGTCACCTTCTTCCCACGCTTCTCCAATACCTGTTTCGTCAATAATGTCTCCTACTTTATTTACAGCTTCTTGTATTGTAGGAAGAAAAATAACGCCAGCAGTAGGCATCCAATTAGGCAAAGACACGCCGGGAATGTACGGAACCATTACGTCCAAAAGACCTTCACGGTATTCTTCTACTGTTACAAGATCGCCGTTTTCGTCTCTTAAAGGCTCTCCTGTTTCTGGATCGTATTGTACTACAGGAACAGTTTCTCCAAAAATTCTACCGCCTGTGTTTTGTATTCTTTCAAATTCTCCTGTTACACCAGCTCCGCCAGTTATTACAAGTGGTCCGCTTGATCCAGCAGGAGTTACAGGAGGAGTAGCACCAGCAAAAGACATGCCACCTTGTTCTATAAACAACTTGGTCAGTTCGCCGGGGTCTTCCATGTCCGCAAGCTCTTCAGGATTGTCAACCATTGTGTTAACAATATCTTGCGCTCTGTCAAAAGCTTCGGTTACATACTGACCTAAAATTTCTCTAGCTTGTGTACTGTCTTCTGGTGCTACGTCAATGTTACCTGCAATTCGGTCTAGTATTTCTTCAAGACTTTCTTCACCTGCTCCCCATATTTCAGCAATGTCTGCCCAACGAAAGCCTGTGTTAAAAAGATCGTAAAGACGAGTTCTTAAATCAGGTCCGGGAGTTCTGCCGTCTTCTTCTGGAATAGGACCGGGCACTTCAATGTTAGCTGTTGTACCAGCATTAGGGTCAAAAGGACCAGACTCTCCGGGCAAAGTCTTAGTCTCTTTAGATCCTGTCAACATTCCTTTAGTAGGTCGTAATGCCATTTACTTTTCCCTCGATACGCCCTTGGTTTTTTCATAAGAGCGCATAGCACCAAGACCAAGCATACCCATTAGTACTGGCATCATAGTCTCTAGGTCAATGAGTGGTATAGTGACTTCAATAGCCAACAGAGCTAGTACAAAGTTGGTAAACGGTATAACCATAAAGTTACCAGTCATACCCAAGACACAACACCAGCCAACTGCAGGTCTCCAACCAGAGACAAACAAAGACTTATGTGCCGCTTCTACTTTGTTAACTTCTAACTGTGCTTTAGCAAGCTCCTGAGCGTGTCTCTGAGCCATTGTAGCAACTTCATGGGCCAGCCTAGCCTTCTGGTCCTTGTCTTGCACAAACTTGTCTAGAAGCCCTGTAACAGGCCCTATGAGCGACTCAATCATCTAGCAAACTCCAAGATAGCAATAGCCATAGTAACGATGATAGCAATAGAGGCAAAGCCTCCTGTCATCATTCGCTCTAACTTGTCAAAGCGTTGGTTATGTGCGTCCAGTTGCATCTGAATCATTTCATAACGGATACTGCACTCACGCTCGTGTGACTCTAAACGCGATATAGCTTGCTCTAGGTCTGACATGACTATTCCTTATTATTTTGCTCAACAGTCATTTGAGCATCTAGTTTACCGATTTCTACTTCTAGTTTATTTAGCTGCCTGCGTAACTCGTGTATCTCTACGTTGCGTTCTTCCAGAGCCATAATCTTAGCGTTCTGTATTAGATCGTCTGGTAACGCACCACGCATACCCAAAGGCCATTCACGAACAAACGCAGAGTTTTCCTGTATGTTCATGTCCTGTATTTCTTGGCTGTGTTCAACCGTAGTAATACGAGTGTCTAGCGTTACGTAAGCAGTAGTAGCCATAACGATGCCAGCACCAAGAGCAACTAAGTTCCTTAGCGGTATAGCTACCTTGGTGTTGTCATCAATCTCAGGCATTACCAAGGCATTCCATCAGCAGACACAGGATTCTTCTGCGCTTCGATGTTAGCTGTCAGTGCCGCTTCAGTAGCACTCTGGTCTACCTCTGCGTGTACCCAGCCCATAACTACTTCTTCTGTCAGGCTGTCGTAAGCAACAAAGTCATCAGCATCAGCGTCGGGTGTAAAGCCACACGTGCCGTATGCAGAGGCAGTGAATGTTTCGTCACCAACAGTTTCAGATTCAGTAACACGCCAGTGTGCAACGGTTACACCGCCGTCTGCCACGTTACGCTCAAGGTTAGCTATAGTCCATGTAGCCATTAGTTTTCTCCTTCAAGTTGTGCAACTCTGGCACGTAGTGATTGAA
>Ga0208767_1002876_pt1 | contig 12778 bp, 7 predicted proteins | sample VirMetDEL_Mar_21_FD_184514 | JGI IMG/M metagenome (GOLD analysis project Ga0208767, IMG submission 184514) | Aqueous microbial communities from the Delaware River and Bay under freshwater to marine salinity gradient to study organic matter... | ecosystem: Environmental > Aquatic > Marine >... | reverse complement strand
ATAGAAATCCACAAGTAAGAGCAGCATTAGATAGAGCAGTAGGTTCTATGTCTTTTAGGTTTCTAGGTGGTGGACCTGTACAGCAAAGTTATACTTCAACTTCATCACGATATGGGTCAACTATACATTCTTTAGTAGTAGAAAAAAATGGTATAGGTGCATTTTTTAAAAAAGTATTAGCCAAACCTGATGGTGAGAGATATTTAGAATTAATGAAAAAACAAAGATATTTTATGGCTTTAGAATACGTGGATGTTAATGGTGTTAGTCATATTATTAATATTGCAGAAGCTGACCATAGAGTTACTGCAGATTATTCACATAGCATTGGTGATGTAAGTGATGTTGTAAATAATAAAAAAACAGGTATAGCAACAAGTTTTGTTACTTTTGACCCACAAGTTACAAATGGTTATTACCCAAATCCTATGGGAGATAAAGTTAAAACGTTAAAAGGACTTGCTGTAAGAAATGCAGTTAACTGGTTTAGAGGTTTATTAGCAGTAGCTGATGCTGATGGAATTACTTTAGTACAAAGTCCTGTTAATGAATATGTTGCAAATATATATCAATTAGGTGAATTTCTAACTGAAAATGAAAATGCAATTGTGGCAAATCCTGGTGGTGAAGTACCTGGATTGCAAAGTTCTATGATTAGATTTCCTAATGAAAGTAATGAATTAGTAAATGGTTGGATGGCTAAATTAGCAAATCAAGAATTTAAATATAAAATTGAAAAAACAGATTATTTATGGGGTTCGCCAACAATAACTTCAGGTATAGCAACTAAAAATAAATTTACAGATATAACAAAATCACCTAGACATAAACAATTAATAGCTTTGTCAAAACTTATAGACAGACACAGTGACATGCTAAATAATCCTGCACGTAGAAAACAAATAAATGTACAAATGTTAAATATGGCTTTAGGTGGTAGGTGGGATGAATATAAAATTATTGAAAATATGAAAGATACACTTTTAAATCAAAATGGTTACATATTTCCAAAAAGTGATTTTAACGTTATCTCAAATTTGATTCTAGAAAACTATGAACCAAAAGCTCTTATGGATTTGTTATTTAGAACAGAGGGATTTGTTGAAGCTACAGGTATAAATATAATGGATGTGCCAGGAGAGGTTGCAGATGAATTAGGAATAACCAAAGCTAGTTTGTCAGAATTAGGATTTGATGTAGAAGTAAGAGTTGATAAAGATGTTATAAGTACAGGTCCTTTAGGAAAAATTGATACAGGTCCAGGTCAACTAAACATATTTAATAATTTATTAATGATGTCAGATGTAAATTTAAGACCAAATTTTTTAGAAGATATGGGTATAAAATATTTACCTGATGTAATAAATGAATTAGGTTCAAATATACCTGATGATGCAGATGTAGATGTAAATGACACAGATTCTTTAAATGAATATTTAAAAAGAAAAATTGAAAACTATGTAGAAGTTGGTGAATTTGAAGTAGATTCTACAGAAGTTCCTCTTACAGAAAGTGAAAGACTTGCTAGGGGTGAAGATATTACGCAACCTGCAACACCTGAAGATAGACCTGTTCTAGAAGGTTCAAGACAGTTACAACAAAGAATAGGAATGTGGGGTGTAGAAGGTACTTTTGATGATATAAATGATGGTTCTGTAATTTTGGAAGAAACAGCAGGAACTTATTATCCTGAAGGTTCTTATGAGTTAGATAGTATGGGGTCAGGTCGTGTAACGAATTATAGAAGTGGTAATGAACAACTAAAACTTTTAGAAGAATTATACGAAGTAGAAAATCGTGGCATAATTGACAATATATTTACGCAAACTACACATGGATATGATACAAGTAGAAATAGATTATCAGATAAATCAAAACATTTATTTGTAAAAAATTTAGAATGGGCAATAAAAAATCAACTTGGCACAAGGACAAATGAAAATGTATTACTTGCAGCAGACATTGAATTTGTAGGAACAGAAAGCCATAGAGGTGATATTATGCCTGTACAGTATTACGAAGCAGGTATGATTTATACAACTACAGATGCAGATGGAACTATAAAATTACACAAAGATTTTACAACTATAGAAGTAAAATCAAAAAGGGGTGCAACTGGTAATATTGTTCATCATATTACTTCTAATATTTCATTTGGAAATACACAAACAACAATAATAAATACTGCACTTGTAAAAATGTTTAAAGAACAAGGAATAGACATTTTTCCTTCAGCAACTACAAGAGATTACCCATCTAGGGTTGATAGTAGAATGCATCCTGTTGGTAGAGTAGCGTACAGTATGGGAGTTACTGATGGAACTATCAGTGATTCTAATTTATCTTTTGGTACAAGAGAAGGGGATATATTAAGATACACAGAAACAACAAAAACTGTAGATGAAATTGTTGAACAAACTCGTTTTATTGATGAAGAATTAGAACTACAACAGCAAGATAGACAAGTTCGTAGAGTGCCAACAGATATATCTCCACAACCACTATATAACCAAATAGATTTAGATATTATGAGAGTAGATGTAAATGAAACAATATCTGATTTTTTTAATTTAGTTGATAAAAATATAGATGGTGCAGTAAGATTACAAATTAAATTGCCTCCTGCACCTGGTGATGAAATTCCATTATTTATAGATGTTACAAACCGAACAAATGGAGTAGCAGAAATAACTAGAGGTCAAGAAGGTATGTCATTACGTGGCATAGAATTTGATGGAGTAAAATTTTCTAATTTACCTGATACAGCAATAGTAAATTATATAGAATTGTTAGCACCTGATGTAGATTTTTACAATGGTGTAGTAGAAAGTAATTTAAAAAGAATAATACCTGACTTAGATTCTTTTGGTGATTCTGTAATAAATTTTAAAAATCAAGATTTACAAACTGGTACGCAGTATGACATAAGACAGAGTTACGACACAGTATTAGTTAATGATGATAATTTGCCACGTATATATTCAAATTATTCTTTATCACAATATTCAACAAGAGATGCAGGTCAATTTTATGGAGTACCATTTAATGCTGATAGAGTTCCAACAAATTTAAATCCTGATAAAAAAACATTAAGACAACTTGGTAAAGCATTTGCACAAACTAAAACTGGTAAGACATTAGGTTACGCTTGGAAAACTATAGACATAGGTGAAACACTAATAAGCAAAGCATTTCAACAAGCACAAAAAACAGCAATAGCAGCAGGTGCAGTAGGTCTTGGTGGAGTTGCAGCAACAGCAGCAACTGTGTGGGCAATATATGAGATTGGTAATTTAATTGTATCTGCTATGCAAGGCATTCCTGAACTACATAATGTATTTAAAAAAAGAAATGAAATATTATTGAATGGTGAAGAATGGGAAAAACAAATAGTTGAAGAAACTTTTTGGCAAGATTATGGACCTGAATTATTAGAAATACTACAAGAAGCAGGAGAAAGGTCACCATCTGAAATATTAGGTAATGCTATATGGAGTTTTACTTTAGATAATTTACGCAGACAATCAGAAGGTGAAGTGTTTGAAGATGCTTTAATTGATGATAGTGAAGAGATAGATATTAGACAGGATTTATGGGATGCAAAAGTACCTGATGAATACAGGGTACAACTAATGCAAGATAACATTGATTATGATAAAGTATTAACAGGATATTATAACAATAGACCTGATGCTAATGCATTTGTAAATAGAACAATAGAGTTAGCTAATAATGTATATAATAGGGATAGATAATGGCAATATTTAAAGAAGGCAGCTTACTACAAACACCTGATGAATTAATAGTCGTAAATGGTGAATACTATGCTGTATATAATTACACTGCATCTAGTGGTGCAATTATGCCATTAGTGGTAGATATTGATTTACCTGAAAGTTTTGCAGAAGGTGCATTAGCACAAGCAACAGAATACACATTTGAATCATTTGCAGACAATTATGGTTATGCATTTTTTCCTATGTTTAATTTGTCAGACCTAAAAGTTGTTGACCCTAAAAATCCTAAGACAGATATAGATTGGTTATTAGAAAATGTAGAGAATGACTTACAAAAGAAAGCAACTATATTTGGTAAGACTTGGTATTTAGATGATGAAGTACAGCAGTTGTTTGCATATGGTGCTATTACTGGTGAGGATATATCACCATACTTAGAGAACCTTACATGGTTTAAAGACCATACACCTGAACAAAGAAACTGGATAGAGCTTGTATATACTAATCCAACTAAAGCAGCTAAGTTAGTAAAAGATAATTACACAGCACTTAAATTACAAATTACACAAATGGGTATATCAGGTGAAGGTGTAGATGATTTAGTAAGAGAACTTGCATCAGATATAGCACAAGGTAACTTGACTACTGCAGAAGCAGCACAAACTATATCTTATCTTATTGACCCATACAGATTAGCTATGGCAGGTGGTACGAGTGCTATGAATGAAAACTACACAAAATATACAGATAGAATAAACGCTACACAGAGTGGTGTTGCAGATGCTAAAAATTTAGTTACACAATATTTAGGTTTAGATTCTGCAATAGCATTTGAAGGTAATGGTGTTATAGAAAAATACGCTGCACTTCTTAGAGCAGATGCTGCACAAGGTGAAGGTGTTACTACAAACAGAGAAACAATTATAGACCAGTTGCAAAAAGCACACGATACAATGTTTCCTAATTATGCAGGTAGTCAACACGCATTATGGTCTGCACCATTGTATAGAACATTCCAAACAATAACTGGTAAAGCTGCGTTATCTAATCAAGATAAGAAAAACGTAGACATTATATCACAAAAAGTTGGTGGAGATATGACATTGTTTGCAGGAGAGATTAGAAGAACTTATGAGAATGACCCTACATATCAAGATATAGTATTAGGGGATATGACTAGTGTATTTAAGCAAGATGTATCAGGTGTATTTACAGGACAAAGTTTGGTAGGTTAATTATGGATATGACTACAGAAGAAATAAAAGCGTTACAAAGAGAACTAGGTGTTACTCCTGATGGAATTATTGGACCTATAACTAGAGCTGCTGCAGAAGCAAAGATAGCAAGGTCTAGGTCTATAAAAGAAGCTACTGCATTATCAGAAAAGTTTGGTTCTGTAGCAAACACTAAAGGACTTGTAAGAGGTAGTGATACTGTAAATGTTACAACTGAACCTGAAGAATCTGAAGAATCTGATGATGAAGAAGAAGTAACAGAAAATATAGAAAAAGAATTTACACCATTTTATTTATACAACGAAAATGGTGTAGCAATATTAGTTAATAGTGCTGACCAAGAATCTATATACAGAGGTCAAGGTTTTATATATACATCACCACCAAAAGGTGAAGGTAGTAGCGTAGATACAAATACTTTATCTGACATACTTGGTACATATGCACAACAACAACAAGTACAAGAAGTTGCACAAACAGGTGCATCTACATACGAACAAGCTAAAGGTTTATTTCCTTATTTAGATGACAGACTTATTAGATTGTACTTAGATAAGTATGCAGAATCAGGTAATGAACGTTTAGCTTTAGCAGAGATGAGAGCAGACCCTATTATGGCAGAAGTATATCCTGGCATTAAGAGAATAGATGGAACTCTTAGAATGACAGAACAAGAATACGTTGCTGCTATAGACAATATGAAAGCTAGTTTACGTAACTACAACTTAAATCCTAATGAGTTTGAAGATGATATAGTAGGTGCAATTAGTGGTGATGTATCTCCATTAGAATTTAGACAGAGATTAGATGCAGGTTACGAAGGTGTTGTTAACAATATTCCACAAGTTAAAGAAGCATACTTACAGAACTTTGGCGTAGATTTACCTGATGAATCTATATTTGCTATGTTTGTGTCACCTAATGTGGCTACAAAAATATTAGAAGGAAACATAAGAGCATCACAAGTTATTGGTGAAGCAGAATCTGCAGGATTTGGTGTAAATAAATTAGTAGCACAGTCGTTAGTACAGCAAGGATTAACACAAGAAGGTGCTAGAAAAGGATTTGGTCAAGCACAACTTAGTCTTAGAGGAATACAAGGTGCTGCTGCTAGACAAGGCAGACAAAATATTACAGCTACAGAATATGTAGAAGCTACACAACTAGGTGCTGCACAAGAATTACAAAGTTTACAAAATGTATTACAACAAGTAGAAAGTGAAAGTTCTGCAATACTTGGTGCAGTACGTACACAACAAGGTGCTGTTACAGGACTAGAAGAAGCGTAATACAATATCTAGTATATATACTTGCACAACCACAATATATGGTATAATCAAATCAAGCTGCGTTTGTAAGTCTGCAGGATAATATGACTTCAATTTTGTAATCGGTCTTGATGCCTACTGACAAGACCTGTCAAATAAAAACAGTAGTGTAAGACAAAATGCAGAGGTCACTCTACACCTCTTGTAAAAATATCGTAGAAGTAAGGACAATAGAATAATGACAGAAGAAATGAACTCTGACACAGGCGATAAGAACTGGAAAGAGATGAGAGAAAAATTATCTCTTTACGAAGAAAAAATCGCACAATACGAAAGTAAAGAAAGACAAGAAGTTTTTAAACAAGCAGGTCTTGACACTACTAAAGGTGTTGGAAAAGCAGTTGAGATGATGTACGAAGGTGATTTAACTGTAGAAGGAATCCAAGAATACGCATCACAAGAATTTTCAGTTGAGTTTGGGAATCAAGACAGATTACAAGATAATGTAGAACAAAGTCAAGAAAGACTAAACAACATACAAAGAAATTCAGTTGTAGATTTATACAGCACAGATGCAGTTTCACAGGTTCGTGAAATAGAAAAATCTGGAAATGTACGAGATTCAATAGCTGCCAAACTCTCTGTTATGGAAGAAGCTAAAAAGAACAAATAGTTTTTTAACAGACTTCTTCTAAAAGTATAAGACAATTTAAATAATTTATAGGAGAAGATATAAATGGCAGCAATAAGCCTTGGTGGTGCAGGTAGCGACACTATCTACGCCCAACAAATAAATAACTTTACTGGTGAATTGTTTAAAGTTGGTGGTCAAAGAACACCTTTATTGTCATCAGTTGGTGGTTTGAATGGTGGTAAAGTATTAAATTCTACATACTGGCAAGTCCAAGTAGAAGATAATGCAATCATTACTTCAGAACCAACTAAAGGACAAGAAGGTTCTACACCTACAGAATATCTTGGAAGAGATAGAGCAGCATTTACTCATGTAACTCAAATTTTCCATAAAGGTGTACAAATGACCTACACAGCTTTAGCTTCAACAGGAAATCAAAATCCTTTTACATTATCTGCAGCTATCACAAATCAATCTGATGGTGATGGAACAACAACAGCAGGTACTGCACAAGGACTATTTGGGGGTAACCCAATTAATGATGAATTTGCTTTGCAATTAGAAAAAGCATTAGAAAAAGTAGCAAGAGAAGTTGAATGGTTTGCATTCAATGGTTCATTCTCTGATGGTGCTAATGTAACCCCTGGTTCAGGCACAAGAGAAATGTATGGTATTGACCAATGGGTTTCTATTAACAAGAACGCAGACAATACTGTAGCTGCATCAGCTAACCCACTTGGTGGTAACTGTTTCTACAATGATACAACTGGTGATGGACTTGGTTCAGCACAGGTATTATCATTTGATACAATAGCAGGTGCTATGAAGAGATTATATGATGCACACGCACCATTGAAACAACCAGTTCTTTGCGTATCACCTAAGCAATTACTAGACCTTAATACTGAATTACTACAAGGTAATGTCGGAATTACAGGTGCAATACTACCTAGAGATAGAAGTGTTGCAGGTGTTGATGTTGATACAGTTGTAACCCCATTCGGTTCAATCGGAATGATGGTTATTGACCCAGATATCATGCCTACAGGTAGTGCTTTCATTATTGACCTAGCTTACATTCAACCAGTATTCACCAATATCCCAGGATTTGGTACTGTGTTTGTTCGTGACTTAGACCAAGATGCAAACGCTAGAATTGGAAAAGCAGTTTATATGGAGATGGGATTTGAATTTGGTCCTCCTTCATATCATTGTAAAATTCAAGCTGTAGCCTAAGCTACATATAATTTGAAGATTAGGGTGGAACTCCACCTCCACCCTTTTCTTCTGCTATTATTTAAAACTATGAGTAATAATATCGGAAACCTTGTTGATAGAGTTTATAGAGAATACCTAGAACCAAATGATGACATTCAATCATTTTCTGTTTTAAGAGCTGGATTAGATGCAGATAGTACAGATACAATCGTACAATACGAATCAGAATATTTAACATCTGAAGAAGAAGATGCTATGGAAGCAGGTGCTTTTATAGAAGTAGGTCAGGAACTTATGTTAGTTACTAACCTAAATACATCTGCTGAACAGATTACAGTAAAAAGAGCAGTAAGAGGAACTTCTTTACAGACACATTCAATAAATGATTTAATTAAACTTAATCCAGTTTTTCCTAGAAAGAATGTATTTGATGCAGTATGTGACCAAATAGAAAATTTATTTCCAACTTTATTTGCAGTAGAAACTAAAACTGTAACAAGTGGTAGTGGTTATGTGCTTCTTGGTAGCTATGATGCACCAGGAAATAATAATTATTTAGTATCTGTTTTAAAAGCTATATCACAATACACAGACTTCAGTCAAAATTCAGACCAAACAGGTGTTATATTTCAACCTGTATCTGTACAAATGATAGAGTTACCTAATCCATTTACATACACAGATAGTGAAGGAACAGAAAGAACAATAACTTACACATCAGGACCAAACCAAGTTAATGCTTTACAGTTTTATAGCATTGACCAAGGTCATACTTGTTATGTAACATTCAAAAAAAAGTTTTTAGATGTAAGAGATTATGATGGTGATGGAGATGTTGAAGATACTACACTTGCAGAAATAGGTTTAGAAACAGAATATGAACCAATTATTATGGCAGGTGTTGCTGCACAAATGTTGTCAGGTAGAGATATACCTGCAGCTACAGTAGAGAATGTCACACAAGCTATGCAGATACAAAACTTTCCTGTTGGTTCATCTAACAGTATTAGAAACTCACTACTTCAATATCAACAATTACTTATTACACAGGCAAGAAAATATTTAAGAGCTAAATATCCTGAAGCAGTAGAAATTAATGGTGTCAACGCAGGGGTGCAATAGTGCCTAGAGTTCCTGCTGTATCTACAACTGATAATCCTAAAAGAAAAGGATATGACTTAGCTTTAGATGATTTATTATTTAGAACTGCGATAGCACCTAATAGACAATTAACAATATCTTCTGCAGAATTTCCTAATCAGCAAATAAATCTTACACAAAATCCAGAAGATATTACCACTAATGTTGGTCAGATATTTTCTCGTTCAAATTTTAGTGGTGGTCAAGGTTTAGATTCTGCACATCAAAGAAACAATAGTGAAAAAGATATTACAAGATTTTACGATAGTAAAGGTGTAGACCCTTTTCATGGAGGAGAAGAAAGTTCTTACCACATTCATTTACTATATACTATGGCAGCTAGTGGGCAAACATTGGATAGTGTTCCAGTTAATGGTTTAACATTTACAGGAACAGAACAATATTTAGCACAGACTACAAATGAAAATTTATATGTTACTGATGTACAAACAATTTATGTAAGCACAGATAAAGGAGTAAATTGGAATACAGTAACAAGTACAAATGTATCTTACGATATAAGAGGTATTGTTGCTTTCGGTAATAATCTTTTTGTAGTAACTGGTGATGGTTCTACTAATAAACAACTTATACACTATGATGGTTCTACTTGGACAGTTGAAAGTTTAGGAACATCAATCACTGGTTATTTTACTAGTATTCATTTTGTAAAAGGAAGATTAGTTGTAACAGGAAAAAGTTCAGTTGCAGAATATCTGTGGGAAGCAGACCCTTATACAGGAAACTTTACTGGTGTATTTCAAACACCAAATGCGTTATTAACTGTAGAACCTACACACGACATTACAAGTGTAACAGATGCAGGTGCAGTTATACTAGCTGCTAGTACAGATGGAAATATATACTCACTAAAAGATGTGTCAGGAACACTACAACTTCAAGGTCAATCACGCATTGGTGATGAACAAGTTACTGCTATAAGTGCATTAGAAGGTATTATAATTTTTGGTACTAGAGAAGTTGGAACTAATAAAGGTAGGCTATATAGAAGTGATTTAACTGTTGCAGATGACTTGTATGTACTTGCAAATAGACAGTTATTAAAAGAATGGGATAATGGTGTTGATGCTTCTCCACAATCTATGTTTGCATCAAGAGATAGTATCTATACAGGTATAAGAGAAAATTCTACTGATACTTATTTGTGGAGATATTACTTACCTACTGCAGGTTTGGCTAGAGATTTAAAAGTACCAGGACAAGGAATAGTAGGTTCTATTAAACAAGTTGAAGGTAAATTTTTTGTATTAGTAAATGGAACAAGTGGAGGAGTATATAAAGAAACATCTACTTATGAAAGTTCAGGTTATATTATATTACCTAACGCAGATTTCTTTACATCAGAAGATAAACAATGGGTAGGTGTAGAAGTAGAACACAATAATTTAAGTAATGGTAAAAAAGTAGAGATATATGTTACTACTACATTTGATAAGATAGATGAACCTGATAGTGCTTCTTGGGAATTAATTGGAGAATCAGTATCAGGTACAGGTGGTGTTGAGTATCAGCTAAACAGAAATGCTAGATACATAAACGCTAAGGTCGTACTAGAACCTAATGTAACATTTGATGAAAGTCCAGAGTTTAGAGGTATATCTATAAGAGCTTTGCCTAGACCAGAATTGGTTGTAGTAACTGTGCCTATTAATTTATCAGACCAAGTAGAAAGACCAAGAAGAAAAGCATTTAAGGTTAGAAACTTAGGCGAAGTAATTTATCAAACTCTTAAACAGAAAGAGGGAGATTCTGTAACATTGACTTTGTATGAACCTAGCGAAATAATAAGAGGTGTGGTAGAATCTGTACAATACCCAATCTCTGAAAGGTCGGAGATGGGTTCTGTAACGCAGTTTTGTTTACTTAGAGTGCGTGGTGTGAGAGCAGAAGATGCTGCTACAATAGTGACAAGATTACTTGGTGTAGGAAAACTAGGAGTAGCAGGATTAGGATAAAATGGTAGCACAAGAAACTATATTACAAAACGCATATGAAACAACTTTAACTTTAGCAGTAGGTGCAAGTGCAGGAGAAGTATCAATTTCTGTAGCAGCAGCACCTGTGGGTTCACCTTCAGCAAGTACACCTATGTACTTAGTAATTGACCCTGATTCAGATGCAACAAGAGAATATGTAAAAGTTACAGCAAGAAGTGGTGCAACATTAACAGTTGAACGAAATATAGATACTGATTCAGGTGGATTAAATGCACACGCTGTAGGTGCTAAAGTCAGAATGGTTGCTATGAAGCAACACTTTGATGAACTACACGATAGAGTAGATACAATCATTAACTCTGCTGGTACTGCAGTTGTTACTACTGGTGTAGTAAAAGATGAAGATGATATGGTATCAGATAGTGCTAGTCATCTTGCTACACAACAATCAATTAAAGCGTATGTAGATAGTCAAGTAGCTAGTAAAGATGATTTATCAGAACTTACTGGTACTACTGATGATGTTACAGAAGGTGCAACAAATTTATATTTTACAACAGAAAGAGTAGATGACCAGGTTGCAGCTTTATTAACTGCTGGTGCTAATGTAACTTTGACTTATGATGACACAGCAGGAACACTTACTATAGCTGCTACTGAAGATGATTTAAGTAACAACGATACTGATGACTTAGCTGAAGGTTCTACTAACTTATACTTCACAGCAGAAAGAGTAGATGACCAAGTAGCTACATTACTTACAGCAGGTTCAAACATTACATTAACCTATGATGATACTGCAGGTACATTAACTATTGCAGGTGTTGAAGATGATTTATCAAATAATACAACTGATGATTTAGCTGAAGGTTCTACTAATCTTTATTACACTACAGCTAGATTTGATACTGCTTTTAGTGGTAAGACAACAACAGATTTAACAGAAGGAACAAACCTATACTATACAACTGCAAGGTTTGACACAGCATTTAGTGGTAAATCTACTACAGACTTATCAGAAGGAACTAATCTTTATTACACAGATGCAAGAGCAAACTCTGCTATAGATACAAGAGTAGATAAAACATTTGTCGATGCACTTAATGTAGATGCAGATACTTTAGATGGTAATGACAGTACAGCATTTGCTACATCAGCACAAGGAACATTAGCTGATAGTGCAGTACAACCTACTGATAGTGTTGATGTATTATCTGATGTAGATACTTCTACTGTTGCACCTACAGATGGTCAAGCATTACTTTGGGATAATGCTGCAGGTGAATGGCAACCAGGAGATGTTGCTTCATCTAGTGCTGCAAAAATTATTGATGCTGATGGTGATACTCAAATACAAACAGAAGAGAGTGCTGATGAAGATATACTTAGATTTGATACAGCAGGTGTAGAAAGAGCTACATTAAATGGTGCATTAGATTTAACTGATGATGGTGGTGCGTTTATCCATAGTCAAACACAAGCAGGAACTTATACCATTAACTCTGGTAAAGGAACTTTATTTGCTGGACCAATAACCATCACAGGAACTGTAACTAATGCAGGAACTATGGTGGTAATTTAATGGTCA
>Ga0208767_1002873_pt1 | contig 12782 bp, 15 predicted proteins | sample VirMetDEL_Mar_21_FD_184514 | JGI IMG/M metagenome (GOLD analysis project Ga0208767, IMG submission 184514) | Aqueous microbial communities from the Delaware River and Bay under freshwater to marine salinity gradient to study organic matter... | ecosystem: Environmental > Aquatic > Marine >... | reverse complement strand
CACCGAATCCAGACAGCTTCACTTCTTCTTCAAACGAACGCTCGGATGATTCAGTTTCGTAAATCATCGTGTGCTCGTCATCGTACCGCTCATACTCCAGACCGAACAAAGCGTTCAGGCCGGGGAGCAGTTCTTTCAGCATTTGTGCGCGTGAAATAGCCATTTCCTAAGTCTCCTTAAACGCCAGCGGCCGTATCGTAAGCATGGCTTCCGGGCAACCAAGTCACAATGCAATCGGTGAACGAATCACCTACTGCGCTGTTCGGCCCGTCAACAAAGTCAACGATGCGGAGTGGGAGCGCGTCGCTCGTACCAATAGTGGATGCGTCCAGCGCATTCTTACTGCGACCGATTGAGGTTGATCCAGCAGTGCTGATAGCTTGGACATTATTACCCAGACCAGTCTGAGCAATAGATCCGTCGCCTTGCATCTGGAATACCAGCTTGGGGTCATCCACGATGTAAGCAACCGCATCAGACGCTACCGTACCGGCAGGCCATTGCTGGTTAAAGGTCTTTTGGTTGGTGCTGGGGTCGGTGTAAGCACAGCCGACAAAAATGCCAACAGTGCCCGCAACAACGGCAGTCGTGATGTCCGACTTTTCCACTGTTCCTGACGAAACCAGCTTTGCAAAGTCACCATAGAAGATAGCCGTGTTGTAACCAGAGGCGATCTTAATATGGCGCACTTTCCCGGTGAAAGAACCAGAAGCACTGAGCGTGCCGACAGGTTCCGCACCCATTGGAGTAGCTGTAGTAGCCATTTATCTCTCCTTAAAGGATTGTAGCTAACGAAGCCGCTCCGTTTTACGGGAGTCAGCTTCGACCAAAGGTTGTCCGAGTAGACCGCTCTGGGTTCAGAACGGGCATTCGGGGGTCGTTTTGCTTGAGGAAGTTGTTGTCCACGGATTCCATTTGACTTGCCGCCATTCTCTGGAAGTGCTCTTCGCGGGCGCGCATCTTCTCCTCGGGCGCCTTGCACAACAGCAAGCCTCCGATTTCGATGTTGCCCTCAAATCGCGAGTCAATGTCAGACATGACACTCAGTTCCGGGTGGTCTTCCGCTCTCACGGGAGTCCAGCCTTCTCTGAACTTTTGAGAAACATTGGTGTTGTCAGCGTGCCCCAATGTGCTGGTGCGTACCCAACGAAATACCCAGCCGTCTTGCGGATCTGGCGTTGGTAGTACGGAAGCAGGCTTCCAAGAGTCCGATGGACGTTGTTCAACTTCTCGGGCTTCAGCCGCCCGCGTGGTGCGCTCTTCTGCCATTACTGATTCTCCTTGAGTATCTGGTTGGCATACTGTTCTACAGTAAGCCCAAGCCGCTTTGCGAGGGCGACTTGAGTTCGACTCAGCCTCACTTTGCGTGGCTTAGCGCCGTTATTCCTTGCGGAAGGCGCCACCACCACGGATGGACTACGGGGGGTCGAGGAGGACCGATTGTCCGAGTCGGAGTATTCTCCCCCGAAGTATTCTGGAAACTTGTTCCGCACTCTTGCATTTAGCGCCTCGTAGTATTCGTCGGAATCGGCTTGGATTCCTTCGTCCTCTACAAGGTGGTTGTGTACGCCATACGCAAAAGCGGTCATTTCTGAGTGGCCCGGCTGTTGGAACCACTCCTGATTCTCTTTGGCCCAAGACAGGGCTTTTTCTGACGGCTTGCGGACATTTGCATTTACCTGAGCTTGTTGCCGGGCAAAATGCCGAGCCATCTGCTCCTCTTTCTGCCACTGCTCTTGTTGCTGAGCATACTGCTGAGAGCGGTTGCTGTAGTCCGAGTTGCCGCGAAGCGCCGCGTCATGCTCCATTTGAGCGCGATTTAGAGCCTTTTGGGCCGCTATCTGCTCATCTGTGTTGCCTTCCTCCACGGCCTTTCTGTAGGCAGATTCTGCGTGAGCCAAGGCGTATTTCGCCCGGTCCTGCATCTGGCTTAGCAGTACCGCCTCGCCCTTGTGGAGAATGTTTTGTAGGTTGCGGTTTTCCTGCGTAATTTGCTGGGCGACCCGGATGGCCTCCTCGCGCATACGCTCAGCATCTTCGCGCAGACGGCGCTCTTCATGCTGTTGGTAACGCAACTTGTTGATGCGCTTCTTGACTTTCTCGCTGTAGCCAGCAAGCTCGTCGTCGTCATCGTCGTCGTCTTTTGCCGTCTTTGATGGCGGTCGGCGGTCTTCCGGCTCTCGGTCGTCAACAATTTCAAGATTGAGATTGCTTTCTTCCTCGCCCGGCTTTTTGCCAATAGTTGTTCGCACCCCGAGGAATCGCTCCTCCTGAGATGTTCGCTCTTCTACTGCCTGATCTTCGCTCATACCTTTTCAATCCCCCTTGGGTCATCCACAACAGCCTCAACGCTGTCGTCGTTAATGAGCCTAAACTCCTTACCGTGTATCTTGAACCGAGTTCCGCTGTACGAACGCATGAGCACCCAGTCGCCCTCTTTGCAGTAAGGGCCGTTGGGGAATCTCTTGGGGTCGTTGTATGCGTCTGGTCCGGCTTTTAAGACAAACCCGCAGATAGAGCCAATTTCCTCTATGTGCAATGTTTCTCTGGCCTTGATGATGCCGCCTTCCGTCTTTTCGTCGGGTTCCGGCAGTGCGATAAGTAGTTTGTACCCTTTGGGTTCTGGAAGCTGGCTTGCTTGCCTTTGCTCCTGCGTCATGGTGTACGTCCCTGCACCGAAAGTTGGCGTTCGGAGTCGCCTAGCGTCACATCATGTGACGAAACTATTCTCGATCCATCCTGTCATTCAGGTCGAGAAGCTCGCGCTCGGCGTAGGCTAAGCCTTCAATAATGCCGACACAGCGAGAGTAATCGTTCATGTCCTTGCAGGCGCCACCTGCAATATGGTCCGTAATCTCGTTCATATGATTACGAAACATCTCTTGCAGTGCTCCTAACAAGTTATTTGTAGCACGTTTATTCATCGTCTAGCAAGTCCCTTACTAAATTAAATCCTGACCTAAATCCTTCCATTTCCGCCTGCGCGCCCATTGTTTCTCTCTGGGACTCAACCTTGGCCGCAATTTTCGCCGCCTCAATCCTCTCCTCCTGATCCATCTTTTCGTAGTCGAGTTCGGTTTTTGCTCGGAATTTTTCTAGGTCAGACTGTATTTTAGCCATTTCGGCTTGTGACTTGACGATGTCAACTTGGGCCTTAGCCATCGCTTGCTGTTGCTTGATGTCGAGAGATCGCTGTTCCGCTTGGGCCTTCGCCATCGCTTGCTGTTCTTTCATCGCAAGCTCGCGCTGTTGCATCTGGATGACAGGGTCTTCCTGCATCTGCGCGTTTTGCTCGGCTTGAGCCTGCTGTTGCGCCTTGCCAGTAAGCTGTGCGGCGGCTGGCGCCACCAACTTGGACAGGCGGTATTCGATGTCTTCAGGCAACGGCTCGTCTGGCGGCGGAAGTTCTACGCCTAGCTCGCGCTCTATCTTGCGCCGATACTCAAACGCAACGTGCTCAGAAACGTGCGCGGCCATAGCGGCCTGTGCCGCCTGCGCGTTTGGAGACTGACTGGCAATCGCCATAATCTCCGGGTTCTGCATCATGGACATATGAACCTGAATGTGCGCCTCATGGTCTTGATACATGAACGCCTTCACAGGCTCGCCATTGATAATGTTCATGTTCTCCGAGACGGGATCGGTAGGCTTGATGTCATTTTCAGTCGGAACAATCTTGTCCGCATCCTGAATGCCCAGAACTTCCAGCATCTGGCGGTGCAGGAGCGGGATGTCGTACATTTGCGGCGCCTGCATGGAAAGCTGTAGCGCCGCCTGATACTGCATGATCCTCTGGGCCATTGTGCCGGCGTTGGGATCGCTGACCGGAATAATATCCACTCGGTCGTCAAAGTCTTCCCTGACTATGGGGCCGTCGTCAGGCTCGTAGGGGTATGAGCTAGGCCCGTAGTCCTTTACTAGCTCTACCAGTATCTTCAGTTCCTTGGATACTGCGGCGTGAACGCGAGCCTGCACTGCACTCATCACCTTCATCTCGCGCTCAAGAATTGCGAGTGTCGTTCCTACTGGCGCCTCACCATTGATGTCAGCCGCCTTTACATCTGCCGCAGACGCAAATCTTCGCCCTTCATTGACGATGTCGCCCAACAACTGGTACAGAACGCCGCTCGGCTCTTTGTACGGCAGGAAGGTGATGTTGTCCCTGATTGCCCCGCCGGGAACGTCCACGTCCCTGAACTCGCCGGGCATAATTGGGGTGTCGTCGCCCTTGATCCGCAGGCCGCGCGACTTGAGGCCGCCGGGCAGATTTGACAGCGTCCCTGAGTCCACAAGCTGACGCAGGATTGATGTCGCAGACTTCGACAGGCCGCCAATCATGTGAACCAAGCCGAACCCGTAGAAGCCTAGTCCCGGCAGGTACTGGTAATGGACGTAGTGCTGTCGCGGCAACTTCTTCTGGTCGTCCTCGTACCAGTTGCGCCGGATAGACAGAATCGTTCTGGATGACTTGTCTATGGTAACGACGTAAGGCAATGCAATGCCCGTCGGCACGCCCCTGTCTGTGTCTTCAAATCCGGCAAGATCTAGGTTTACCTGCATCTCAAGCAGGGTATGCCGGTTGTCGTACTCGTAATTTTCCGAGTCTCCGGTCAGCCTGTTGTACTTCTGCTGGATTTCCGAGATGTCGGGTGAGGGGGGCGGCAGGTCTATGTCGGCATAAAAACCTGCCACCTGCAACTTGCGGATTTCATTCGCGCTTCGCTTCATCACATGGGTTGCGCGCTCGCAAGTGGACAGGTCTGAAGCCCCGTAACTCACCACAAAGTCTTCTGCCGGAACAAACATCGCGCAGGGGCGCCCCATGTTTGGATCGTAGTAGACTTTTCTAAATGCAGATCCCGCAATCGGAAGGGAGAACAGGAGCTTTTCCGTCTCCGTCCTGTACTCCGTCATGCGCTGTGTAATCAGGTAATTCAGGTAATTCTCTACGCGATGGGCCTGACTCACCTTGTCGGGCGTTAGCTTTCCGACAATGCTGGTCTTTACCGGCCCGCTGGCGGGATATATCTCCTGAATCGTTTGCGCCTGAAAGCGGATTACAGCTTCAGACAGCATGGGATGGAACACCCCGCAGGCGCCCTCCCAAGGCGTTGATCTATCCTCAAACTTCAACCCGAGCAGGTCCAGCCCGCGTATGTAGGAGTCTTCCCAGTCTGCGCGACTAACCCTGTCAGAATCAAAAGCGGACACAAGCTCGGACGCAAGAGAGTCTAGCTGTGACTCGGGCAGGTACTCGACCAAGTTTGCGTCGTGAGATGCGCCGACAAGCATCCCCGCGTCCGGGTCAAAGTCCAACATGACTCCGCCTTCGTCATCGAAAATTCCTACAGATTCTGGATTTTCGATCACAATTTCCAAAGCGGACTCTTCCATCTCGCCCATCATTGGTAAAGCCGCTTTATCAATAGCCATGTTTAGCCCATTTTCTTGGAATAGCCGCGCCCTTTGGTTGCCGCTCCGCAACCTCGCGCCATCGCCTGCTTCGTCTTGCCGCCCTCTTTCATCAGCTTGGGCATTTCAATCGCGCTTCTGGTTGACTCCGAGTAGCGCATGGGGCCAGATGCCAGCACCGAGCCACGACGACCGCGACCAACATTTGCATCGGTCTTAAACTTAGGCAGATCGCTATAATTGCGGATATCGTTGCGAATAATGTTTCCCGCTCTGTTCGCAATTTTCGCCGCCCTGACTGGGCCAAAGGTGTTCAAGACCCGAGATGCGGCGCCCCTGATGTCCCTCTTCGTAGGACGGACCATTATTTAACCTTACCGCCCTTCATGTAGCCTTTGGTCTTGCCGCCCTTGAAGTACCCTTTAGTCTTGGGCACCATACCGCCAGCCATCATCTTTCCTTCGCCGTCAGCCGCAAAAAAAGGCACTTCTTCGCCTTCTTTGTTTTTGACCATCTTCAGCTTGCCACCGCTGGCATACATTTTAGACTGCTTCTTCATCATTTTGGGCACCTGCATATAGGTTGTTGAATACTTGGTTTACGTCCAGCGTGTAGTCCAAATCTGACTTAGAGTAATGGATATGCTGTGACGGTCTAAAATCCGGAGCGCCTTCTCCAGTCTCAAACCAAGCTGGGTGCGTCACCCTGACTCGATTGTTTGGAAGCGCCACAATGTTGCCTGTCCATTTGCCTGCATCCAGCAGTTCCATCACATGGCTCTGCTTGTGCTGGGCGGGATCATCAGCAATCTCGCTCTCCGTGTAGTCCACGGTAAACATATATTTAGCCGGAAAGAACTTACCGTCTATCTTTGCCAGCCAAGGGCATGGAGTTGCCCTTTCTAGCACATACACCGCATGAGTGCTGGATGAGCAATCCCAAGGCTGTGCCGCATACGTTGGCATTGCTTCAGGCCATTCTTCAAAAGGCGTGTCGCCCACAAGCGCCGTAATCGGCATCCGTGCCCACATTGCGCCGCCATGCACATTAGGCTCGTCGGTGTCGTAGGTTTCTGCGCCAGTAAAAATAATCTGAAAGCTCAGAGATCGACAAGGCATCGTGGTGACTGCTATCGCCATCGCATGCAGAAACTCGCCGTGATACTTCTGATGGTTGTGGGTGTATTCCTTCCGAACCCAGCACTTAAAGTGCGGGATGTTACTTTGCAAAAAGGCCATGCCACCCCTTAGTAGTAGTCTGCGCGTCTTCCGTAGTCCGGCTCCGGCTCGTCCTCGTCGGAGTGCAGTGGGATAAACCCACCCTGCCGGAACCGCAACAACGCCTGCGTGGAGGAGTCAACCAAGTCATCGTGCTCCCCAGCCGGGAAAGACGCAAACTCCTGAATAACCTCTTCCGCGAATCGTGTCTCTGGCGCCCATACAATGCCAGAAGCAAACAAGTCAGCAACAGCGTTCACTCTTGCTATCTTGTCATTACCACGGGACGGTGTGTACTCCGAAACCGGAATACCCATCGCCCGTAGCTCAAAAATTAAAGGCATCCCTGCCGCTTTAGCCTCCACTATAAATGCGTCTGGTTGCATTTCTGACCAGAACTCATACGCCTTGCGCTTTAGCTCCGGAAACTCCAGACGTTCTTTGTACGCATCCAGTAGGATGATGTTGGGTTTAGTGACCCCATCGTCATCTGGGGTATAAAAAACACCCCACGTTGTGCAAGCAGAATAGTCGGCTCGCTGTGTTTTCAGAAACGCCGTGTCCCATGACTGAATGATAAATTCACATGGGGGCGGTCGATCCTTGTCCCACACCTGCCACCACTCTCGCTTGACGAGAGCGCCCTCTTCGGACGTTGGGTTTTGCTGATACTGCGCGTTCCATTTGGAAGCTGGCAGTTCACTACGCAGAGCTTCTAGCTCCGTTTTGCTCCAGAACTCAGGCCACAAGGGATTGCCCGATGGCATGATTGCTGGAAACTCAATAACCTCCCACTCGTCGCTTCCTGAGCGTTGAGTGGAGGACTTAATAATCTTGCCGGTTAGATCTCGCATATGCCAGCGAGTCATTACCACCACAATCGCGCCGCCCGGCTGTAGACGCTGTCGAGGTCCGGATGTGTACCATTCGTAGGTTCTGTCAAAGACCGCAGGGTCTCCTGACTGACCTTCTTGCTCTGAGTGCGGGTCGTCAATGATGAGCAGGTCAGCACCCTTACCTGTTACGGCACCGCCAACACCGATAGCGAAATACTCGCCGTTTTTGTTCGTGCTCCAGCGCCCCGCCGCCTTTGAGTCTGCCCTCAGTTGCAGGTCTGGGAACACGGACTTAAAGTCATCCGAGTCCACTAGGTTACGCACCTTACGACCAAATCCCACCGAAAGCTCAGCGGTGTGCGCTGTCTGGATGATTTTCTTGCCGGGGTACTGGCCGAGAAACCATGCTGGTAACAAGTAAGAGGCAAACTCAGACTTCGTGTGTCTTGGCGGCATGTTGATTATCAGCCGCTTTAGCTCGCCTCTGGCAATCTTCTCAAACGCCTCGGCCATGATTTCATGGTGGCGCCCCTCAATAAATGCGGGCCACATATGCTTCACAAAGCCCATGAAGGTCGTCTGCGCTGACTCCACCTTCTTGGCCTTGCTGATCTGCTCCAGCAGTTCTGCGGCCCTGAGCTTTACCTCGGGGCTTGCACCCTTCAGTCGCTTGGCGACATCCGGAGTGATAAGTTCTGACATTTACGCCATCCCGGCTGATTTTGTCCTCTTGAACGAGCGGTTTTTTGACTGGGAAGCGACTGACAGATTGCTTCGCTTGTTTGTGCCGCCCTTGGCTAATGGCCTCTTGTGCGATACATCTTTGCCGTCGCCCTTTGTTACTTTACCTTCTTTCGCCATTTCGCGTCTAGCCGCGTTGCGCTTGGCGCGGTTTTTCTTTTGCTTTTCCGTTCCTTGGTAGTTGTCGTATTCCTTACGGTAGTTGCGCCGCACCTTTAGATGCCGCCATACATTCTGCGTCGTATGATGTCTGCTGTCGCTTGTTGCGGCTCAGCAACTTGACCTGTGTTTCCTCCCATCATCCGCATGTGATTGTCGAATCGCCTTTGCATTTGGCGCGGACCCATGCCGGGGCGCCCCTGAACGGACTCAAATCTTTGCAGTGGGTTTCCAGTCTTATAGAACGGGACCATTCTGGTGGAGGTGGGAACGCCGCCTTTGCCGCCCTTACTGCCGCCGAATCTGGGGAAGTCGCTGAAGTCTGCCCGTATCGCTCGGGTTTCAATGGGGGGCATGTTTGCCATCCGTCCCTTGAGATCCGCCGCAAGAGGGTCGTCATCAGACATGGGAGCTGGGCCGCTCCACCATCCACCTGCGGGATTTGTCTCACCACCCTCAGCAAGGAACAACGGCGGCAGGTCGCCGACCGGCGGCGCGGGCTGACCGATTAAGTTAGGGTCTACCGGGCCAAAGCCGGTGTCATCCACCACCACGGGCGGCTCATATTCCGGGGCGAGCGTGATGACATCGTCCCTCCTTTTTCCGCGCCTTTTCCCGTAAATGCTTCCGTCCTCGCCTCTTGGGATTCCCGTGAGGAAGGGAGGGCCAAACCTGTCGTATCCATTAAGGTCCGGTATGTCGTATCCATTACGGCCCGGTCTGTTGGTGTAGAAAGGGGGCTTTCGGAAATACGGAGGTCTGTTTGGGAAAGGGCGAGGGCCGGGGCCGAAGGATGGCCGAGGACCAAGGCTGGGGACCATATAGTCGTTCGGTCCCATGCCAACATTTCCGTGCGGACGAGGATCGGGCCTTACGCGCGGCCTGATTGCCCCGAGATTGCCGATCCCGCCCTGCTGTAGCTGACTTCCCATTCCCATTTTCTATCTCCTTAGTATCCGCCGCCTTTGCCCTGCGGATAATTCTGTGTACCGCCCTTGCCCTGCGGCTGTTGGTATCCACCTTTGCCCTGCATGGGCTGATATCCCATTGGCTGGCCTTGTGGTGGTTGATCCATGCCCTGTCCATAGCCGCCGTAACCGCCATAACCGCCATAGCCGCCATAGCCGCCATAGCCGCCATAGCCGCCATAGCCTCCGTAGCCTCCGTAGCCTCCGTAGCCACCGTAGCCTCCCTTAGCGGGAAAGCCCTGCATGCCCCTCATGGCGGGGTCAAACGGCTGTTGTGCTTGCTGTGTTTGTTGTGTGGCTGGCGCCCCGCCAAATGATGGATCGTATGTCAGGCCGAAGTCGGAAAGGCCCAGCGCGTTGAAAACATCCTGACTGGCTACCGTGCCGTACAGTGATGCGTCCTCGGTGTTTTTTATGTAATTCCTCCACCGATTCAATGCCTCTTGCCTGTAGGGCGCCATCTGCTCCGTGTTAAATACGTCGAAGAGGTAGTCGGCCATCGTGTTTTCTGGCCGATTACGGTAAGCCTGTTCCAGCGCGTCAAGCTCTGCGAGCGCGTCCCTCGCGGTCTGCTGGTAGTCATCGCCGTACTGCGCCTCCATGCCGGGGGTGTTTGCCATCCACTCGCGCCTTGCCCGTAGCTCGTCAAGGTACTCATCAGAGGCAAATCTCAGCGCACCTTCTGAGCCACCGCCGACACTGGCGAGGGTGGCGAACGGGTTGAAGGTTGCGCCGCCGGTTTCAGTGCCGCGCAGGAGGGTGCGGAACACGTCGTCCGGCGCAGTCGAACTCCAGTTAGCGCGCCCAATTTTGCTTCTCCCAATGCTTAGCGGGTTGGCGTATGCCCCGTATTCACTAGCCCTTGCGGCGTCGTATATGTCTTGTAGCCTTTGGTTGGCGCCCTCAGCGTAAGGCCGGTCGGATGCTAGAGAGTCCGCCGCGATAAGGTCCATTCCGCCAAGCCAACCAAACTCTGCCCACACCAACTCTCTGATTAAGTCGTCTAGTCTGTCGCCTTGCCACGCCATTAGCCGTATCCTCCGCCCTTGCCTTGAGAGTAGCTTCCGCCCTTACCTTGGGGCTTCTGATACCCTCCTTTTGCGGGTGATCCGCCCTGCATTTGCGCCTTGTAACGCTGGTAGTTGGGAGACATAGCGTGCTGGCCTCCCTCGGCCTTTGCCTTGAGGTTATTGAAGTAGACCTCTTGGCTGAGCCGCTTTTGCTCTTCCTTGCTAAAATTCTCGTTCAGGTAGTCATTGAACCCGCCGCGCCCCATAGACCTCAAGTCCATTCCAGCAAACATTGGGTGCTCCCTGATGGCATGGCTTACGTCCGTGCCGTAGCCGATGCCGTAAGGGGTGGCTGTTGCGGTGTACGGGTTAAATTCTTTTGCGCCCATACTGCTAATGCCGGCGCCCATTGCGCTCGGGTTCGCAAAGCTCTGGGAATATTGCTGGATGAGCGCGTCGTACTGCTCCGGGGAGTAGCCGAACTGCTGTCCCGCCTGAGCAGACACCCATCCCTCGGGGTAGCTTCCGGCCCCTGTTGCGTAGTCCCCGTAGTTTTTGTTGTAAAAGTAGCTTGGATTGCCGCCAGATGCGTAGTCAGCCAATTTACCCTGATACAGTTGGTAGGCCAAGGCTTCTCTGTCCTCTGGGGAGTAGTTGCCTTTGCCATACTGGGCATCTAGCTGTTTCGTGGCACTCACTATCGCCTGCCTGCCCATTGTGCCTGTGCCGTGCCACTTGAGGCCGGACGGCGTGTTGTAGGGGTCCATTGAGCCGGGGTTGGCGTTAAACGCACCGTATGCGTTGCCATACTGCCCCGCTCTTGCCAGCGCGGCCTGAATCAGGTCGTCTATGCCGCCATATCCATACATATCTATTCAGCGTCCTTGATGTAAATGATCTCTAAAGAGGCAGAGATGTCAAATGTGACGCTTGCCGAGGAAGATACTGCCCGCACCTCAATGTCTGTTTTTTCCGAAAACTGAATCGGGACAACCAAGCTGTTTTCGATGTGCATTCCCGTGGTAAGAGACTTCACGTCTTTGCTTTGAAACACCTCTCCATACGGCCTAGCAACAAGCAACAACTTGCATACAGCAGGCGTGTTTGAGGTTGTACCGTTGGAAACATCATACTGCATCAGGTAGCCCGTGTAGCCTGCCGGGACGGTCCATATCGCCATCAGGGTCTGGTTTGTCCCGTCGCCGTTGACCGTGGCATAAATGTTTGCTGGGACGCCCGTGGTAACGGTGCCTGTGCCTGCGTAAATGATCCCTGCATTTGCGCCACCCGAACCCGCAGAGCGAACAATCATCCTATTTATCCGAAGATAAGACTGGGTGGTATTTACTGCTGTTTGACCGTTTAAGGTTACAACCTCGGATATTTCGTTGTAATCGCCATCAAGCCCAAACAACTGAACGGTTCTGGCTCCCGTGCCCGCTGAAGTGTCATCGGTAGAGCTACTGGAAACCTTCAGCACGGTCGCCGCAGACAGGTATGAGTACAGTCCTCCCTGCGCCCAAACAGTTTCAACGGAATCGGCAACTTCCGGATTATTTCCGAACTTGTAAATGGACTCGTGGTAGCCAATCTGGCCCCTAGCGACCTGCAAGTTGAACGGCTCGGTCAGCCCGAACCTAGAAATCGAACTGTAATCTCTAGCCACGGGCAATAGCCTCCAAATCCCCCTAGGACAGTCCTAGTTCTAGGACTGTTCTAGCTTAGGTATGTACTAAAAAATAAAACTTACAGGAAAGAACCTCTAGGACGGTCCTAAAACTAGGACTGTCCTAGTAATATGACTGTCCTAGATAGAAAATCCCCACGGATTGTAGAGATAATACCCCCTTGACAAGACAAGTCAACATTTAGACTTGCTTTTTTTAGGCTTTTTTCGCATAAAAATCAGGGTTTTATGCAAAATGCCAAAAATTACCAAAAAATATAGGTGGGTATGGGACTCCGGGCGCCTTTTTTTAGAAAAAATCCCCCCGTATTCGGGGTACCTTAGACATATTTCGTGTTAGACATAGCAAAATTATGCGGTTTAGTGAGCAAAATACTATGTATATATGACGCGGGTACCCGAACGCTCAGGGGGGGGTGGGGGTCACGATCATCGCTCAGTGCATCGTGGCGGGATCGGAGCCATCGTCGTCATCAAGGGTGGGGGCATCCCCTGCTTCTGACACGTCATCGGCAACCTGATCCAGCATCGCTTCCAGATCGGCGAGCAAGTCATCACTCGACCGGCTGTGCGTGGTCTCGACCACTTCCCTGAACAGGCCGACCGACTGGCCGAGCAGTCGAGCCGCCGCGATCTTGTTCGTGTCACCTGCCTCTGCGGTGTCCGTCCACTCGCGGAGCTTGCTCAGCACTCGTTCCCTGTCTGAGAGTGACGAGGCCAGTAACGACCGCTCCCGCTGTGCTATCAGCGCG
>Ga0208767_1002871_pt1 | contig 12788 bp, 16 predicted proteins | sample VirMetDEL_Mar_21_FD_184514 | JGI IMG/M metagenome (GOLD analysis project Ga0208767, IMG submission 184514) | Aqueous microbial communities from the Delaware River and Bay under freshwater to marine salinity gradient to study organic matter... | ecosystem: Environmental > Aquatic > Marine >... | reverse complement strand
ATAAAGCTGTCCTTTATCCAGTTGGAACTGACACAGCAAAAGAAGCAATTTTTGCAAGATTATCTACCGACAAAGAAAATACAACGCTAAATTTTTGCTCAGATCTAGACGAGGAATACTTTAAGCAACTCACAGCAGAAAAAAGAATCACAAAGTTTGTAAGAGGAAGAAAAACGCTTGTCTGGAAACAAATTAGACCAAGAAACGAAGCATTGGATACATTGGTTTACAATTTTGCAGCTATCTACATCCTGAATCCCAACTTTGACATCATTGAAGAGAAAATACTGACTAATGAGTCAAAACCGCAAGAAAAACAGGAAAATAGACCAAAAAGACCCATAAATAGACCAAATTTCGCTACTTCTTGGAAATAATTTCACTTTTTTGTATATATTTATATAAATATATGTATAATTATACTTACAAACACAAGGGAGAAAAAAATGAAAATTACACTAAAACAAAACAGAGATTGGGAAGATAACCTAACAGGAACTTATTGCATCTATCTAAATGGTAGAGAGGTTGGCAATGATGCTAACAGAGTAAGCTTCGATGCAGATAATGATTTAATGGGCATTAAAAATATTTCTGTTCAAAAAAGATATCAGCTTGAAGTCATCACAGGCGAAACCAAAACTGGGAAAACCTTTGAAATTTTTGGTGGTCGTAAAGCAGGTGGCAGACACAATGATTGGTGGCTAGACATTGATGGGGTAACTGTTTCTTATGCAGAAAATGCTAAGTGGTTAATTCAACTTCTTGTAGTTATTGAATGGGATGATGAGCAAATAGAATACTCAAACAATCTTTATAAAAAAGAATTAGCAAGGAGAACAGCATAATGCAGATTAATTTAACTAACTCACAGCTAAATTTAATCAATTCCTGCTTAGAAAGAATTCAATCTCAAAATGAGTTGGATATTGATTCTATAGGAACAGACAATGACAGGGTCATGATCATGAAAGGCGAGAATCTAAAAATACAAAGAGTATTAGATAAGATTCTTGCAGAACAACTTAAAGGGTTTGATCTTTACAGTAACAATGGGGTGGAATCATGAGTTACTTTCAAATCAATGATTCTGGAGTTGTTACTAATCCTAGAGTCGAGATTATTAAATTTCCTAAGTCTTATAAATTCAATATGAAATTTTATAAAGCTAAAATAGATGGTATTCAATACTATGGTCATAACTGGATGAATCCAGAAATGGGTTCTGGTGTTGGTTGTCATTGTTCTTTAGACTTTAATCATTCAGGAGTTCTTACTGGATTATCTCTAGCTGATTACAAAAGAGAAGTCATTCAAAATTGTGTCAATAAACTCATGCAGAAAAAATATTCTAAGACTAGCTCTTGCCCTAGTTGGTACAACAACTACACCGACAAGGTTATTGAAAAATTAGAAGAGTATTTTTATAACATCAAATAACTCAACCTAAAAATCTAAAAGGCTCTTAACTGAGCCTTTTTTATTTATATCTTGACATTTGCTATATAGACCATAGTGTTTTACTTGGATATATCTAACTTTAATGAGGTTTTTGTTTGGCTAACAAATTTGATTCGACAAATTATCCTACTCAAGTTCCTAGCGAATTACAGCTTGGGGATTTCTGGGCATGGAAAAGAGATGATCTTGCTAGTGATTATCCAGTAGCAGATTACTCACTATCTTATGAATTCAATTTAATTGATGGTGCAACTGCATCTAATTTTACTTTGACTGCAACAGAGTCAGGAGATGAATACATAATTTCAACCTCAAGCACCTCTTCATATGCTAAAGGCAACTACAACTGGATTTCTTACATCACTAGAAGCTCAGATTCAGCTAGAATTAAATTAGAAGAAGGTTTTGTAGAAGTACAAGACAATTATGCAACCACTTCTGCTTCAGTTAGAAGTCATGCAAAGAAAGTTCTAGACGCTATTGAAGCTGTGATTGAAAATAGAGCAACTATGGATCAGCAATCCATGAGCATAGCAGGAAGATCATTATCAAGAATGTCTATTAATGAACTTTTAACATTCAGAGATAGATATAAGTCAGAGTATTTACGAGAAGTTAAAAGAGCTAGAATTAAAAATGGTCGTGGCTCTGGAAACACAATAAAAGTTAATTTTGGACACAACGTCACAACACCTAAGAGTTATAAATAATGGCATGGTATAACAACATCTTTAATAGAACTGAAGTCAAGGCAAAAAAACGTCAAGCCTATAGAAGATCTTATTCTGGTGCTAATGCAGGAAGATTATTTGCAGATTTTTTAACTACTTCCACCAGTGCTGATGCTGAAATAAAAGACAACATACGAGTCCTTAGAGACAGAGCAAGAGAGTTAGCAAGAAACGATAGCTATATTGCTAGATACTTAAATCTGATGGTGTCTAATGTTATCGGTAAGCATGGCATAAGAGTTAGCTCTAAGGCGAGACTAGATGACCCTGTTAACATGGGTAAGCTAGACCTAAGAGCTAACCAGTCCATTGAGGAAGCATGGAACGAATGGACAAGATTAGGAAATTGCACAACTAACAAAAGATTAACATTCTTAGATTGTCAGAAAATCTTTATTGAATCTCTTTGCAGAGATGGTGAAGTTTTAATTAGAAAAATCAAAGATCTTAAATCACCTTTTGGATTTAGAATTCAATTCTTAGAAGCAGATCATCTGGATGAAAATAAAAATGATTACTACAAAGAAACTGGTAATCGTATCAAGATGGGTGTTGAAGTAGATAAGTTTGATACACCTGTTGCCTATCACCTTTACAAAGATCATCCTTACGAAAGAACCTACCTAAACAAGAATCAACATATTAGAGTTCCTGCTGATGAAATCATTCATGCTTTCTTGCCACAGAGAGCAGAGCAAACTAGAGGTGTATCTTTGGTTGCAACAGCTATGGCTAATGTGAAGATGTATTCAGGCTATATGGAAGCAGAGGTCGTTGCAGCACGTGTATCTGCAAGCAAGATGGGATTCTTTGTAAGTCCAGATGGTGACGGTTACGTTGGTGACGGAGAATACGAAGACGGATTCAGTCCTACCATGAATGCTCAAGCAGGTGTCTTTGAGCAACTACCTGCAGGAATGGACTTTAGAGCATTTGACCCAAATCATCCTACATCTGCTTTTGAATCATTTACAAAAACTGTGCTTAGAAGTATCGCATCTGGTTTAAACATTTCTTATCATTCACTTTCTAACGATTTAACTTCTGTGAACTACAGCTCTATCAGACAAGGAGCTTTAGAAGATCGCAGCATGTATCAGATCTATCAACAATTTGTAATCGAACACTTCATTGAGCCAATATTCAGATCATGGTTAGAAATGGCAGTTTCAACAAACTATATTAAACTTCCTGTTTCTAAAGTTGATCAATTTGCTAATGCGGTAACATTTATTCCAAGAAGTTTTGCTTGGATAGACCCATTAAAAGAAATGCAAGCTAACGTGATTGGATTACAAAACGGAACACTTACTTATTCTGATATCTCTGCTTCTTACGGAAGAGACACAGAAGAATTATTTGAACAACATCAAAAAGAAATAGAGTTAGCTAAACAATATGATATCGAATTAGCCTATCAACCTTTTGGCTCTAAATTGCCAGTAGAAGCAAAGATACAAGGTGGGGATGACGATGAGCTATAAACCAACTAAAGGCATGATCACTGAAGCTCAAAGAGGTTTAGATTGGCGTAGAGAACATGGAAGAGGTGGTACTGAAGTTGGTATCGCTAGAGCAAGAGATATTGTTAATGGAAAGAATCTTTCTGAATCCACCGTCAAAAGAATGTATAGCTTCTTTTCAAGGCATGAAGTAGATAAGCAAGCTGAAGGATTCTCTCAAGGAGAAGACGGATATCCATCTAATGGCAGGATTGCATGGGCATTGTGGTCAGGTGACGAAGGCTATTCTTGGTCAAGACAGATTGTTGAAAGATTAAAGAAAGAAGACGAGAGAATGTACGAAGCTAGACCATATCCCAACGAACATGCAGCAAGAATAAATAATCCAGATAAATACGTTGAATTTGCAAGAGATAACGATGAATTTGGTTCAGGCATACACGTTATTTATGGAATATTAGAAGATCGAAGCTCAGAAGTGCAATCAATAAGATTCGATTCAAGCAAGTTCACACCAGATGAAGCTAAGGCATGGCTAGAAGAACATGATTATAATTATATTGAGTTTGAAGAAGCTATTGAAGAAAAGGCATTATCTGATAAATTAGAGGAAGGCACACTATCAACCGACAAGGAGTTAACAATGGATAGTAAACAAGATAGACATATTCTTGAAGTGAATGAGACAGATGACTCTGTTGTTATCTCGTTTGCTAAAGAACACAAAGATGATATAGAAGAATCTGAGCCAGTAGAAATAGTGGATGAAGAGAATTCTATGCATGAGGAAGAAGAGAGAAAAGTAGTTGATCTTATGAGATACAGAACTATTGATCTTTCCAGAGCTGATCATATTGATGAAAAAAATCGTAGGGTCAGAGTTGGTGTATCTTCTGAATCACCAGTAGATAGAAGTTTTGGAAGAGAAGTCTTAGGACACAGAGCAGAAGATATTGACATGGAATTTATGTCAAGCGGTACTGCTCCTTTTCTATTAGATCATGATATGACCAAGCAAATTGGTGTTATCGAAGAGTTCAAACTAGACGAGACTGCTAAGAGGACAATTGCAGTAGTTAGATTTGGAAAATCTGCTCTTGCTCGAGAAGTGTTTGAAGATGTAAAAGACGGAATTCGCATGAATATATCCGTTGGATACAAAATAAATAAAATGGAACGTGTCAGCGATGACAAAGGAGACTACTACAGAGCTAACTGGACACCTTTAGAGGTAAGTTCAGTTGCAGTACCTGCAGATCAGTCAAAAGCTGTCGGAGTTGGTCGTTCTGAAACTAACCTTAATTTCAAACAGGAAATAAAAATGGAAAAAGAAATTAAACAAGATATCAATCTTGACGAGGTTAGATCTAAAACTGTTGAAGAAGCTAAAGCTGAGTTCAAAAGAAACTCTAAAGAGATCATTGATCTAGCTGTTAGACACAACAAAAGAGATCTAGCTGATAAAGCAATTTCTGAAGGTATTTCTGTGGAAGAATTTAGAGGTGTCCTCTTAGAGAATATCGCTAATGACAAACCATTAGAAACACCATCAGATATAGGTATGACAGCTAAAGAAGTCAAAAGATTTAGCGTAGTAAAAGCTCTTAGAGCTTTAGCTAATCCAACTGACAGAAAAGCTCAAGCAGATGCAGCATTTGAATTCGAATGTTCAGAAGAAGCTGCTAGACAAAATGGAACAACTGCACAAGGCATCATGCTTCCTGCAGACGTTCTAGCTCAATGGGGTCAGAGAGACATTAACTCTTCTGATGATTCAACTTTAATCCCTCAGGATTTCAAAGGTGGAGATTTCATTGACGTTCTAAGAAACCAATCTTCAGTTATGGCTGCAGGTGCAACTATGTTACGTGGTCTTCAAGGCTCTGTAGTTATACCTAAGAAAACTGCTGCTTCTAGCGGTGGTTGGATTGCTACTGAAGGAAACGCTGCTTCTGAATCAGAGTTCACATCTGGAAGCGTAACCATGTCACCTAAAGTGATTGGTGCTTACACAGATGTTACTAGATTGCTTTTACAACAAAGCTCACTAGACATCGAGAACTTGATCAGAGATGATCTTACTCAATCAATTGCTATCGCTATTGACTTGGGTGCATTAGCAGGTTCTGGTTCTTCAGGACAGCCTACAGGTGTTAAAAACACTTCTGGTGTTAACACAACTACATTTGGAGCAGCTAATCCAACTTTCGCTGAGATCGTTGGAATGGAATCTGCAGTTGCAGCAGACAATGCTTTACTAGGCAACTTGTCTTACATTTGTAAGCCTGCTGACTACGGTACATTGAAAACCACTTCTAAAGATTCAGGTAGTGGTCAATTTGTAGTTGAGCCAGATGGCAGAATGAATGGCTACAATGTAGTTAGATCAAATCAAGTTACTTCAGGTGATTTCTACTTTGGTAACTTTGGTGATCTATTAATTGGTATGTATGGTTCACTTGATATCACAGTTGACCCTTACAGCTTATCTAACACTGGTTCTATCAGAATCGTTGCTCTTCAAACAGTTGATGTAGCAGTTAGACATGCTGTTAGCTTCTGTGTATCTAATGACGGTGCATAATAGTTAATGCTTACTTGGAATGGGGGGAGTAATCCCCCCATCTTAAATATGAAAAAATTTTTAATTACACAAGATACAGTGGCGAAAGGCGAAAGAGTCAGAGCAGGAGACGTGGTTGAACTTCCTGAAGACGTAGGTTATGAGCTATGTGCTTATGGCAAAGCTGCTCCACACATTGAAAAAGCTAAACCAAAAAAAGAAAATAGAAGCGTGGGTTTAGAAAGCTCAGAGGAAGCTCCTAAGAAAAGAGCTAAAAAATAATGCCACCTATCGAAAGTGCTGCAGATTTTACTTCTTATCTTGATACCACAACAGGACACGGAGTAACTGCAACATTTTTCGAGACTGGGGTTTTATTTGATGATTTTCCCTTAATAGATACTCTTGGTTTTATAGATGATGGATTATCTGTCTTTATAAAACTCATCATTGACCAAGAATATTTCAACATACAAGGTGAATCGGTTAATGTTGCAGGTCATCAACCTAGAGCAATCATTAAATATTCTGATGCACCTAATGTTTCACAAAACGACAAAATTGTTGTTGATGCAATTACCACAGATCAAGGTAATGTCTTAAAAGCACAAACAGAATTCAGAGTCAGAGTTGTCGAGCCAGATAACACAGGCATGGTTTCACTTGTGCTTGAGGAACAATAATGTCTCAGTTTAGATTAGAGACAGAAGCAGATATGAGTGCTTATCTTGATATCAATTATGGTCATGCAATCACTGCAACTTATACAAGAAACGATGTAGATTCTACGATTAACATTATCTTAAATAATGAATACGTAGAACAAGAAGAAGGCATAGGAGTGGAAGCATTAAAACCTATTGCCTATTGCAGAACCGTAGATGCACCTAATGCATCTTACGGAGATACATTAGCAGCAAGTGCTGTTACTGACATAGAAGGAAACGTATTAAAAGCAGCACAAACTTACACGATAGTAAATGTGCAAACAGACAGAACAGGTTTTACAGCTATGGAGCTAGAGGAAGTATAAATGTCTCATGTAAGACAACAGATCAGAGAATACTTTGGAACTACATTAACTGGTTTAGCAACCACAGGTTCTAACGTAACTGAATCAAGGGTTTATCCTCTTGAAACACTACCTGCTTTAGTGATTTATACAAAGTCAGAAAGCTCAGAGCCTATGGTTATAGGAACAAACAGAGTATTAATGAGAGAACTAGAAGTTGCAGTAGAAGGCTATGCAAAAGCTACTACCAACTTTGACGATACTATTGATACAATATGCAAAGAGGTAGAAGAAGCAATATCTGCAGACGTAACATTAGGTGGTATTGCAAAAGATGCATTCATCAATTCTACTGAAATTAATTTTAACGGAGAAGGCGAAAAGCCTTTAGGTTACGTAAATATGACATTCTTGGTTCAGTATCATACTCAAGAACAAGATGTTGAAACAGCAGTTTAGGAGACAAACATGAAAATGATTAGTCCAGATGGAAAAGTTTCTATAGATGCTCATCCTTCTAAGGTTGAAAGTCTAAAGAATAAGGGTTGGAAAGAAGAAGCAATCCAAACAAAAATTAAATCTTCTTCTAAAAAGTCGAAAGACGAGGTAATTGAAAATGGCGACACATAAAGGTAGTGAAGGCGTTATCAAGGTTGGTAGCAATTCTGTAGCTGAGATTAGATCTTATTCTATAGAAGAATCTGCTGATACTCTTGAAGATACTTCAATGGGTGATTCTGCAAGAACCTATAAAACATCATTAACTTCTTTTTCTGGAAGTTTAGATGTGTTCTGGGATGAAACCGATACTTCTGGGCAGGGTGCATTAAGCATAGGTTCAGAGGTTACATTGAATGTTTATCCTGAGGGAGATACTGCAGGTGACACTTATTATACTGGTACTGCTATTGTTACAGGTGTTTCTAGATCAGCTTCATTCGATGGACTCGTGGAAGCAAGCATCTCTGTGCAAGGTTCAGGTTCATTAACTGAAAGCACTGTTTGATAACATGAAAGCAATAGAAAACGCTAAAAGGCATTTTGATTCTTTAGGAATCAAGAAGATCGAAGTACCAGAATGGGGAGACGAAGGTCAACCTTTAATTATTTATGCAAAGCCATTAACTTTAGCTGAGATGTCTAGATTGCAAAAATATGCAAAAGACAATGATGTTGAGTTGATGGCTCATTGCATAATACAAAAAGCACTTGATGAGAATATGGAAAAAATATTTGATTTAGGTGACAAGCATGATTTGATGCATCATGTGGATAAGGATGTTTTGGCTAGGGTGGCAGGAGACATCATGACTAGCATCACTGTGGAAGAGCAAGAAAAAAAGTAGCTACAGATAAGGAATTATTTGCTAAATACTATCTTGCAGAGCTGTTAAGCTGTACAGTTGAAGAGCTAGAAGAAAAAATGACCTTATCTGAATTTAACGGATGGATTGCATATTTGCAGGAAAAAAAGAAACAGATAGAAAATGGCAAGTAATTACAAACTCAGAATAACAGCTCAAGATCAAACTAAACAGGCTTTTAATTCTGTTAATAAAAATCTTAATAAAATTAAAGGTGCTTTAGCTGTTGCATTTTCTACAGCAGTAATTGCTAATTTTGCAAGACAGACTTTAGAGCTTGCAGATACTATTGGTAAGACTGCTGATTCTATTGGTGTATCAACAGAATTCCTACAAAGATATCAATTCGCAGCTCAACAATCTGGATTAAGTACAGAAGAGTTTAATAAAGGCTTGCAAACATTCGCTAAGAATGTTGGTCAAGCTCAGATGAGAACTCTTGAAGCAGGTAAGAGCTTAGAGAGAATAGGTGTCAGTCTTCGCAATGCAGACGGAAGTGCAAAAAGTGCAGAACAAATATTTGTAGAGCTATTTAAAGCTCTGGACAATGTAGAATCTAGCACTAGAAAAGCAGGCATCATGGCAGACTTGTTCGGTAGAGCAGGTGTGAAATTAGCTGTGATGGGTAAAGACGGTTCAGCAGCTCTTGATGAATTAAAAAATTCTGCAACAGGCATCATACCTGAAGATACTATTAGACAAGCAGAGATCTTTAACGACACTATGAATGAGTTAAAGAGAGAGGTCTTACTTCCATTGCAGGGAGTGGTTATAGGAACTGCGAATGCCTTCTTAGATTTATTAGATGCTATCGGTATGATAGAGCGTAAATCAACGACAGCACAAATACAGCAAGAAATTAAAGATTTAGAATCAGTCTTAGACGGTACGGTTAATAAATCTACTATTTTGGGTGGCAAAATTGATGGTGTAATGAATATCTTTAGAAGGGTATTTAGAGCAGGTGTCAAAGATACCACAGAGATAAAAGATGCAATTGCAGCTTTAAAAGAAGAATTAGATAATTTACCGCCTGCAACTGATGGTTTTAGATTCTCTATGGAGAAATCATTAAATACAGTTGAAACATTTACTAAAAAATTAGAAACAGGAATGACAGGTGGATTTAAAAAGTTCTTTGATTTTACAGACAAAGAATTTATGAACTTCGAAAGTTTGGCTCAAAGTGTAGTCAAAACAGTTATAGATGAATTAATTAGGGTATTTATCATCGAGAAAATGGTTTCTAGCATTTCTTCTACCTTTGGAAATATTGGTCGTGCTTTTGGATTGCCTGAGTTTGATGGTGGTGGTTATACAGGCTCAGGAGTAAGATCAGGTGGTTTAGATGGTAAAGGTGGATTTATGGCAATGCTTCATCCTAATGAAACAGTTGTTGATCATACAAGAGGACAAGCTGCAGGCGGTGGAGCTACTGTAAACTTCAATATATCAGCAGTAGATGCAGCAGGATTTGATGAATTGCTTGCATCAAGAAAGGGAATGATCACAGCTATTATAAATAACGCTATGAATCAAAGGGGTAAGATGGGTGTAATATGAGTGGTGCTTTTCCTACAAGTCCTAAGTTTAGGGCATTAGAATTTAAAAACGTAAGACCAGTGATCATGAATCACAGTCTTTCTGGTAGAAGGGTGGCAAGGCAAATAGGTTCACAATATTTCACATTCACAGTCCAGATGCCACCATTAAAATACGATAATGCTATGGATGTATTTGCCTTTTTACAAAAACAAAAAGGTGGATTTGAAACTTTTACTATTCAATATCCAACAGATAATAGAGGAGCTGACAAGGCAGAAACAGATATACAAGTAGTATCAGCTCATTCAGCTTCAGATGGAACAATAGACCTAGACGGTTTCTCTACATCAACATCTGGTGTTTTAAAGGCAGGAGATCTTATTTCTTTTGCAGGTCATTCAAAGGTTTATATGGTTCAAGCAGACGTAGATTCTGACGGAACTGGAGCTGCTACAGTATTAATAGAACCAAATCTTGCAACAACATTAGCAGATAATGAAGCGGTCACAGTTAACAAACCAAGTTTTACAGTTTATCTAACATCTGAGGAAATTTTATTTACTACAGACCCATCTGGATTTTACAGCATACAGTTTGAAGTAAGAGAAGTTATCACATAATGGCAAGATCAATTAGCTCAGGTTTGCAAACTCAAATAGCAAACGATGCTAATAAAATTGCTTTTCTTCTAGAATTTAATTTTTCTACCCCATTAAGAGCAACTAATTATTATACAGATGTTACTTACGATTCTAATTCTTATGAAGCAGGTGGAGATTTTATCTCTTTAGAAACAGCTACAGAAAATGGTGAAGCAAAAATTCAAGAATTAAGCGTAACCATGCAAAACATTACCAGTGATGTTAGAGATTTGATTGAAGATGGTAATTACACCAATGTTGTCTGTAATATTTACATAGCTTTTTTTGATAGCAATGAAGCATTAGTAGATGCAACAACTTATTTTTCTGGATTTATTAAATCTGCAACTATCAAAGAAACAAATAATGCTTCTCATATAACATTAGGAATTTCCAATCACTGGTCAAATTGGAATTTAAAAAAGGGAAGACATTTTACAGATGAATCTCAACAGAATGTTTATTCTGGGGATGTTGGTTTTGAATATGCAGACCAAACAAAAGAAGATATTAGATGGGGTGCTGATTAATGGTTTTTGGTGAATTTAAAATCTTCGCTGAAATGATTGCAACGGTTAAAGCTGTTGCTTCTACTATTTGGACTGCTATTCAAGTTATTACTGTTGCAGTTGGAGTTAAAGGATATCTTGAAGCAAGAGAATTAATGTCTAGAGGACAAGATATTCTAGGTCAAAAAACTGCTCAAGGTGGAAAGATACCAGTCATTTACGGAAGAAGAAGAGTAGGTTCTACTCTAGCTTTTTTGCATACTCATGATGGCAGAAGTAAAGATTTATTTGTTGTCTATGCTTTATCGGTTGGAGAAGTAGATCAGATTGAATTAGATACTATTGAAATCAACGGTGTATCTATTAAAGATACCAAAGTATTTAGACAGGGTTATTATGCAGGCTCAGATAAAATATCTTCTGGTGCAGGCTCTTTGTGTACTGCATCGCAAATAGGCAACGTACAAGAATCTAATGCAGGTTACTCAGGAACTGACCCAACAAAAAGATACAGAATGGTTTTTAATGCTCATCATGGAGCAAGTGATCAAACCGTTGACCCTATGCTTAATGCATCAATTTCTACAGAATGGACTACAAACCATAGATTAAGAGGTGTTGCTTATATTGCAGCATCTTTTGAATATGACAGCAGGGGAATGTTCTCTAGCATTCCGCAACTCACTGTAGTTGTTAGAGGTAAAAAACTTTATGACCCTAGAAAGGATGGCTCAATATCTGGTGGCTCTGGTAGTCACAGATACGACACACCAAGTACGTTTGAATGGTCAGATAATGCAGCTCTTTGTTTACTAGATTATTTAAGAGATGATGAATATGGTAAAGGTCTTGCAAGCAGTGCAGTTAACTTGCAATCATTTCAAACCGCAGCAAGCACATCAGACGAATTAGAAGATACTCCAGATTATGACGGTACAGCATCTTCAGCTACGTTCTCTGGAACGTCTGGAAATAATTTTATTAACGTTGATGCAACCACTTGGGCAAATTCAAAAGTTGGTGGAAAGTTAACATTAGTAGATTCAGGTGCTGCTACTGAATTTGATGCAGTAGATATTATTGATTCTTCTAGATGGCAAGAATACGATGCAATTAATCCAACCTATCAGGTAGTTGTTAATGATACTCTTTCAGCGAATTACACCAATGAATCTGGAACTGCATTAGTTAAGGTAAAAAGATTTCATTGTAATGGTGTTGTAGATACCAACAAAAATGTCTTAGAGAATACACAAGAACTCTTAGGCAATATGAGAGGTATTCTTAACTACATAGATGGTAAATATGAAATAACCTTAGAAGATACAGCATCCTCTACATTCACAGTTACAGATGACCATATTGTTAGCGATAATGGCATAACCGTCAGCTATGAAAACAAATCAGAAAAAGCAAACAAAGTAGTAGTTCAATTTTTCAATGCATTAAAGAAATACGAAATGGATACAGTCACTGTATTTCATGATGCGACACCTAAT
>Ga0208767_1002869_pt1 | contig 12794 bp, 16 predicted proteins | sample VirMetDEL_Mar_21_FD_184514 | JGI IMG/M metagenome (GOLD analysis project Ga0208767, IMG submission 184514) | Aqueous microbial communities from the Delaware River and Bay under freshwater to marine salinity gradient to study organic matter... | ecosystem: Environmental > Aquatic > Marine >... | reverse complement strand
ACGCTGGCGGTCCTGGGTGCCGCCGAGACCGCGGCGTCGTTCGCGGGAATCCTCTACACCGATGCACCTGCCGGCGGCGAGGCGGAGGCGATCGAGCCTCTGGATCCGATCAACCTCGAGCGGCAGGCGCTGCTGACGATGCCGGGCGGGTGGCGGATGGAACAACTCCGCGCCGAGCAGCCGTCGACCGGCTACGGCGACTTCAAGCACGAGATCCTCAACGAGATCGCGCGGTGCCTGTCGATGCCGTTCAACGTCGCGGCGGGCAACAGCAGCGGATACAACTACGCGTCCGGCCGCCTCGATCACCAGACGTACCACAAGGCGATCGGCGTCGAGCGCGACGTGCTGGGGCGCACGATCCTCGATCCGATCCTCGCGGCGTGGCGAAGCGAGGCCGTCCTTCTCGAAGATGTGATCCCGCCGCGACTGCGGTCGACGCCGTGGGGACACTCGTGGATGTGGCCGGGCCACCCGCATGTCGATCCCAACAAAGAGGCGACGGCGGCTTCGATCCGTCTCGAGGCCGGCTTGACGACGCTGGCTGACGAGTACGCGTCGCAAGGCAAGGACTGGGAACAGCAGCTTCGACAGCGCGCGAGGGAGATGGAACTCGCAGCGGAACTCGGCCTCGAGATGCTTGGCGCGGCGGTTGCTGACGCCGAGGACGACGAGGACGACGAGGACGACATCGCATGAGCAAGCGACTCAAGGGACGCAAGCTGGCGTCTTTCACCAGCGATCGCATCGACTGGCTGGAGGCGAACGAGGACGACTCGCACGCACCTACCGCGTCGATGCGTGAGGAGGCCGAACGCGGTCTGGAGTGGCGCCGCGAGTACGGCCGCGGCGGCACCGAGGTCGGAGTCGCCCGGGCGCGGGACATCGCGAACGGCCGCAACCTCTCGACCGACACCGTGAAGCGGATGGCGTCCTACTTCGCACGCCACGAGGCCGACAAGGCCGGCGAGGGCTGGAACCGCGACGAGGACGGGTATCCCTCGGCCGGTCGCATCGCGTGGGCGCTCTGGGGTGGCGATGCAGGCCGCACCTGGGCGCAGGCGATCGTCGACCGCCTCGACGCCTCGAAGGCCGGCACCATCAACGCCGCCGAAGGCGAGGACTACGAGGACAAGGCGAGCGGACTGCCGACGTTTCAGATGATCGCCTACACCGGCGGCGCGATGACCGTCCGCGGTTGGGACGCGCCGGTCGTCGTCGATCTCGCCGGCCTCAGTTGGACCGCCAAGTCTCGGCCGATCCTGAAGGATCACCAACCGTCGCTGGTCATCGGCCACACGACCGCGATCCGGCAGGTCGACGGCGAGCTGATCGTCGAGGGCGTCGTCTCGGCGACCAGCCGCGTCGCGAACGACGTGGTGTCGGCGGGCCGCAACGGGTTCCCGTGGCAGGCGTCGATCGGCGCCGATGCCGGCGGCATCGAGTTCGTCGCCGAGGGTGAGACCGCGACCGCTAACGGTCGCGAGTTCGAAGGTCCGGTTTACGTGTCTCGCCGAGCCAGTCTCGGCGAGGTTTCTTTCGTGGCACTCGGCGCGGATGACGCGACCGAGGCCAAGGTCGCGGCAACCGCCGCAGAACAGGAGTCCGCAATGGACAAGAAGACCACCGAGCCCCAGGGCGACGTGGCGGCCACCGCCGCTCCGGCGGAGACGGTGGTCGACACCGGCGACGTCGTCGCCAAGATCCGTGCCGAGGCTGCCGCCGAGGCTGACCGCATCGCTGCGATCCGCAGGGTCGCCGCGAGCAACGATGGCATCGCCGCCAAGGCGATTTCCGAGGGTTGGGACGCGACTCGCGCCGAACTCGAAGTGCTGCGTGCCGAGCGTGCCGAGGCGCCTGCCGCCATCGTCAAGAACTCGCCGCGTGTCGACGACGCCGTCCTCGAGGCCGCCGCCTGCAAGGCCGCGAACCTCGGGAACATCGACAAGCACTTCGACGCGGAGACCCTCGAGGCCGCGGACTCGTACCGCAACCTCGGCCTTCAAGAGATGATGCTCATCGCGGCTCGCCGCAACGGCTTCGACGGTCGTTCGGTCAAGGCCGACACCCGCGCCGTCCTTCAGGCCGGCTTCGCGACGATGTCCCTGCCGGGCATCTTCTCGAACATCGCCAACAAGTTCCTCCTCGCCGGGTTCAATGCCGTCGATCAGGCGTGGCGCCAGATCAGCAGCACCCGCGCCGTGTCGGACTTCAAGACCGTCACCAGCTACCGGCTGAACGGCGGCTTCGAGTTCGAGGAAGTCGGTCCTGCCGGCGAGATCAAGGCTGGCGGCGTCAGCGAAGAGTCGTTCACCAACGCGGCCAAGACCTACGCGAAGATGTTCTCCGTCACGCGTCAGGACATCATCAACGACGACCTCGGCGCGCTGTCCGCGATCCCGCAGCGGATCGGCCGCGGTGCGGCGCTCGCGATGAACAAGGCGTTCTGGACCGAGTTCCTGGCGAACGGTTCGTTCTTCACCGCCGGCAACAACAACCTCGAGACGTCGAACGCGTTCGGGATCGACGGCCTCACCGCCGCCGAGAAGGCGTTCCTGGATCAGGTCGACGCCGACGGCTACCCGCTGGCGATGATGCCGTCCGTGCTGCTGGTCCCGACCGGCCTGTACGCGAAGGCCAATCAGGTCATGGCCTCCACCGAGGTCCGCGACACCAGCACCTCGACGAAGTACCCGGTCGCGAATCCGCACGCCGGCAAGTTCTCCGTCGTGACGTCGCCGTACCTGTCGAACGCCGCGATCTCCGGCAACTCCGCGACCTCGTGGTACCTGCTGGCGAATCCGGCGGAACTCTCCACGATCGAGGTTGCGTTCCTCAACGGCGTCGAGACTCCGACCGTCGAGCAAGCGGACGCCGACTTCAACACCCTCGGCGTCTCGATGCGTGGCTACTTCGACTTCGGTGTCGCGAAGCAGGAGCCGCGTGCCGGCGTCAAGAACACCGCCTGACCCGTTACCGACTGACATCGCCGGGCGGGGCTTCGCGCCCCGTCCGGCACGACCGAAAGGATTCTTCGAATGGCTACTTACGTTCACGGCGGGATGGCGATCGACCACACTCCCGCCTCCGCTGTCACCGCTGGCGACGTCATCGAGATCGGTGCGCTCGTCGGCGTCGCGCCTCGCGACATCGCCGCCAACGAGAAGGGCGCCGTCCAGATGGAAGGCGTCTTCGACATGCCGACCGAGTCGGCGACCGTGTTCGCGGCCGGCGCGGCGGTCTACTGGAACGACGCGACCGGGTTCTGCGTCACCAGCACCGGCGAGACTCTCTGCGGTCACGCCATCGCCGCCAGCGGCGACGGCGACACCGTGGTCCGGGTGAAGCTCGGCCGCTGATGGTGAACGTCCTCGCCAACGGTGCAGCGTTCCTGGCGTCGCAGCAGAAGGCAGCGCTCGCCACGGACATCGGATGGAGTCGCGGTTCGCAGACCGCGACCCTGTCCGCGCGCGTCGGCAGGACGGTCTGGGATGTGGAGACCGGCGACGGCCGGGTCGAACGGGTGGAGTCTCGCGACTTCCTCCTCGACCCGGCCGATCTGCCGGTCAAGCCGGCGGAGGGCGACACGATCACCGAACCCGGCGCGTATGGCGGCAAGGCCACCTACCGCGTGATGGCGCCGTCCGGCACGCCGCCGGTCCACTGGGCCGACGCATACCGGACGACGCTGCGCGTCCACACGAAGCTCGTGGAGCGTGCGTACTGATGGCGCAGGTCGTCACCGCCGCCGAACCTCGTCTTGGCTACCGGCTGCTGTCGGTGGCGGAGATCGCCGACGCCGTCGTGCAGTTGCTGCACGGTGCCAGCCTGTCGCGGCAGTTTGTCGCGAAGCGGGAGTGGCTGCCGCGATTCGACCTCGCCGATCTCGGCACCGAGACCAAGGTGATCGTCACCAGCGGCGACGGGTACACGACGGCACGCCTCGGCCGCGACTCGTGGCAGCGGGAACCGTCGATCCGCGTCGTGGTGTGTGCGCTTCTCGGCGAGGAGCCGTACGACGAAGAGATCGACGGACTCATGGCATTCATCGAGGAGGTGCGCGACCTGCTTTCTCAGGACGTGCTGCCGGACTCGGAGACGTGGAAGGGACAGGACCGCGCGCCGCTGCGTGCGGTCTCGATCGAGAACGAACCGGTGATCGACACCGACACCCTTGAACAGATGCGGCAGTTCACGTCCGTCCTGACGGTGACCTACCGCGTGATGGACTAGGAGGCCAAACATGGCGCAGGTACTGGGACTGGATGCGAAGCTTTGGATCGCCGAGCCGATCGCTGATGGCAGCGCGGGTTCCTACAGCGAAGTCACGAACGTTCGCAACGTGTCGCTGTCCCTCGAGACGGCGGAGGCGGACGTCACCACCCGATCGAATAACGGCTGGCGTGCAACGACGCCGACCTTGAAGGACGCGTCGGTCGAGTTCGAGATGATCTATGACACCGACGACACTGTCGGCTTCGCCAAGGTGCAGGCGGCGTTCCTGAACGACACCGACCTCTGGGTGAAGGTGCTGGACGGCGGCGCGACCGACACCGCCGGCGACGGACTTGTCGCCAAGTGCCGCGTCACCAACTTCTCGATCAACCAGTCCCTCGAGGAAGCCGTCACCGCGTCGGTCAGCCTGAAGCCGACCTACGGAACCGCACCGACCTGGCAGACCGCCTAACCCATGCCGGCATTCCGCGACGACAATGGTGAACAGTGGCAGGTGCGGGTCACCCCGGCGGCGCTTGAGCGCTGCCGGGACATGGCCGGCATCGACCTGCTGGACATCATCGGCGGCGAGACGTTCGCCGAGTTCATTGGCGATCCGATCAAGGCCACGAAGGCGCTGTACGCCGTCGTCAAGCCGGAAGCGGATCGCCGGAACGTGTCGGAAGCGGACTTCATGGAGCGCCTGTTCGGCGACCACCTCGAACAGGCGCGGCAGGCGCTGATGGACGGCATCGTCGATTTTTTCCCGAACCCGGCCGAGCGCCGGGCAAGGAAGGCGCTTCTCGCGGAAATCCGCCGAGTGATCGACGAGGCGTACGAGGAAATGGAGCGCGAGACGCAGCCGGAGAAGTTGCGGGAGGCGATTCAATCCGCCACAGCATCTACGAGCTCGCCGGGATTGCAGGTGTAGACCCGCGCGACCTCACGCTGCGGGAACTGGTGTGGATGGCAGAGGCGCGAATGCGTCACGAGTGGACGACGACGGCTTCGATGATGGCACTGACCGCAAACATCCACCGCGATCCTCGCAAGTCGAAGGCGTTCACGCCGTACGACTTCCATCCGATGCTGGAGTCGGCGCCGGCCAAGGTCGGCGTCGAAGCACTGAAGTCCGTGTTCGTGGATAGGAGAGCGCAGGGATGAGCATTGCGGAGATCGTCAACCTCGCCCAGGCGATCCTCGTCGTCGGTGCCGTGATCGTGATGATGACCCGTCTGGGTGCAAAGGACCATGCACTCACGACGACGATCTCGACGGTCGAGAAGCTGTCCCGCATCGTCACGAATCTCGCGGAGGTCGTCGCGCGGATCGACGCGCGGTCCGACCACGCGGAAAGCGACATCCAAGAGATCAAGCGGCGCCTCGAGCGTCTGGAGCGCGGCGGATGATGTGGAGCCGATCCGACCAGCGTCGAGCGTACTGGGCCGCGGCCGCGATCATCGCGTGCGTGGTGCTGTACGCGATGCTGTCGGCGTGCAGTCCGACGCAGCGGATCGCCAACGCCGCGACCGACGTCCGCGTCAAGGCCGTCGAAAGCGAGCAACGCTTCGACGCGATCCGGGAGCGTGCCGCCGTGGTGCGTTTCGAGGCCGACGCGATCGTCGGCGAGGCGGCGTCGGGTGCCAAGGCATCCGCCGACATCGCACGGAATGCAGACGTCATCGCGAGAGAGGTTCCGGGAGTCCAGGACAGGCCGAGCGAATGGCTCGGCACGCTTACATGGCTTGCGATCGCCGCGGTTGCGGTGGCCGCGGTCGTGCTGGTCTGGCAGCTTGGCCTCGGACGGCTCACCCGGACGGTCTTCGGCTGGGTGCCGCGGCGGCAGATGGCCGCGGCGAAGCTGCTGGACGAAGCGTCGAGCGACTACGCGACGACGACCGTGGAGGAGGCCGTCGCTGCGATGCGCGGCATGGATCCGGAATTCGACGCGGCGTGGCGCCGCAGGAGGCTACGAGATGAGCTTTGAATCGTTTCTCGGTTCGGTGTGGTTCGCGGTGATGCTGGCGTTCGCCGGCTACGTCGCCGGCAACCTGTTCCCGCTGCGGTGGATCGCGAGCCTCATCCGCAAGGGCTGATCCGATGGCACGCCGGAACATCCTCGTCAAGCAAGGCGCCACGTGGCGTCTGGTGTTTCGTGTCGAGGACGACGGCGTGCCTCGTGATCTGACCGGGTACTCGGCGAGGCTGACGGCACGTCGCCAGTACGGCGACTCCTCGACGACGCTGGCGCTCGACACGTTTCCCGGCGGCGGCATCGTCATCGAGCCAGCGGCCGGTCGCGTTCGGATGGAGGTGTCGGCGACCGACACCGGCAAGCTCGAGGCGCCGCGTGCGGACGTCTACGACGTCGAGCTGGAGAGTCCGACCGGCGTCGTGGAACGGGTTCTGGAAGGCGTGGCACGGATCACGCCGGAGGTAAGCGACTGATGGCGACGGCGATCATCATCGAGGACGATAGTTCCCTCGACCTTCCTCTGGTGGCACCGCACGGCCACGACGCCGGCGACATCCGCAGCGGTCGGTTCGGCCTCGATCGGATGCCCGGCGGTGCGGCCGCCGGCGAGGTCATGCAGTGGAACGGCACAGCGTGGATTTTCGCCGGCAGCGGTTCGGGTTCAGGCGGTGCGGACGGCCGCGAGGTCGAACTCCAGACGTCCGCAACGCACATCCAGTGGCGATACGTGGGCGATCAGGCGTGGCAGGATCTCGTCGCGCTCAGCACCCTCGAGGGTCCGCAGGGTCCAGCGGGACCGACCGGCGCGACCGGCGCGGCTGGTCCAGTAGGTCCGACCGGACCAACCGGCGCGACTGGTCCAGCAGGACCGGCAGGCGCCGACGCACAGTTGCCGGCAGCGACCGCCGGCCAGACCGGGTATCTCGCCTGGGACGGCACCCAGTGGGTGTTCCAGTCCGACGGCGGCGCGGGTCCGAATCCCGACGCCGACTTCGATCTCGCGTTCATGTCGACGCAGAACCTCGATCCCGCGGACTCGCCGCCGGCGTACAGCGAGGCTGCGATCACGATCGAGGCAGGTCCGACTGAGATCGCTGACACGTCGTCGCTGCGGTCGTACACGTGGAACAACAACGAGGGCGACTCGGCACAGCGGTTCGCCTACTACGCACACCGCAACACCGGCGGCGACACGTCGTACTCGCCGCAGTTCGCATATCTGGACGGCAGCGGGAGTGCCGTGTTCAGCTTCAGCGGGATCTCGATCGGCAACCTCCAGGTCAACGGCAACGTGTATCGGGTCTGGCAGTTGGCCGGCGGAAACCCGTTCGAGGATGGCGAGGCGCTCGCGATGGGAGTGCAGTGACCGATGGCGATTCTGATCGGCGAAACGATCAAGGCGGCGCTCTCGTCCGCACCTTCGCACGAAGACCGGTTCGGGAAGGGTGGCTACGTGGTCATCGCGTCCGGTCTGCTGACGACCGCGACCGACTCGGCCATCAACTCCGCATACCCGACCAACTACCAGAAGGCCGGCATGCTGATCTTCGACACCGACACTCAGAAAGAATACCGCTGCACGACTCCCGGATCGTGGCAGGTGGTGCAAGCTGCGACCGGAGACATTGACGGAGGTACGTACTGATGCCGACCATTCGGATCAAGTCTGGAACGACGACACCGACGACCAGCAACGTCGTCGACAGCGAACTCGCCTTCGATCGCAACACCGGTAAGGTCTACATCGGGAGTGGCACTGCTGGCAGCACAGCCACGTCCGTCGTCGAGGTCGGCGGCGAAGGCAAGGCCGACGCTGGGCTCATCACCTCGAGCGGCCTGACCACGGCGGCGACCGGGAAGATCCTCGGGCGCGGATCCGCGCTTGGCGGCGCGATTGAGGAACTTGGTGTCGGCGGCGGTCTCGACGTCACCGCGCAGGGACTGCAACTCGACATCGGTGGCGCGACCGAGAAGTCCGTCGCTGCTGTCGATGCCGACGAGCTGCTGATCGCCGACAGCGCGGCCTCCGGTGCCGTCAAGAAGATCACCCGAGCGAACCTGATCTCGGGTCTCGGCGGCGGCAGCGTCACAAGCGTCGGCCTGACAAGTGGTGAATCGTTCATCAACGTCACTAGTTCATCGGTCACGACTAGCGGAAACCTGTCGTTCGAGTTCAACACGCAGACGGCGAACACGGTCCTTGCTGGACCGACTACGGGCGCGGACAACAATCCCACGTTCCGTGCGCTGGTTTCGGACGACCTTCCCGACATCGACGGCGGAACCTTCTAAGCGATGCCAGCGATCAAGCTGAAGCGCAAGACCGACACAGCAGGCGCGCCCGCGTCCCTCGTGGATGGAGAGATCGCCGTCAACCAGTCCGAGGGTGTGCTGTACGGCAAGCGTGGATCCGATGTCGTGCGGTTCACGCAGGCATCCGGCGGTGCCACGTACCTCGATCGCGCACCGACGGACGAAACGGTGACCGTCATCTACTCGATGCCGGCAGACGTGACGGTCACGAAGATCATCACGGACCTCTCAGCCGGGTCGCTGACGCTTCAACCGAAGTTCGACGACGGATCGGCCAACAACATCGGATCCACGATCTCGGTCACCTCGACCGAGGCCACCACGACCCTCGGCACGCCGGTCGACGTCGACGCCGGCGACAAGCTGCAACTCACCATCACCAGCACCAGCACCAGTCCGGCGGCGGCCGATCTCGGCGTCCAGATCGTCTGGACCTACAGGTAGGAGGTTCGCGTGTCGACCATCAGCATCGGCCAGACCATCACGACGCCACTGTCGAGTGTGGCGACCCACGAGGACATCTTCGGCAAGGGTGGCTACCGCGTCATCACGATCACTACCGTCGACGGTGCTGCGTGGGACGCGAACAACGCGCACTGGAACACCACGGATGCGCAGGTCCAGGAGGCGATCAACCTTTTGGTGCCGACCTCGAGACGGAAGGTCGGGATGCTGTGCCACGACTCGACCAGCGGAAGATACTTCCGGCAATCGGGGTCTGCGACATGGACCGAGACGTTCAACAACGACGGCAGCATCGACCTCGCAAACTATGTGCAGAAGTCAGATCTGCCGCTGGACGCGAACGGCGACATCGACATCGCCTCCGAGGCCACGCTTCAGGACGCGCTGCTGTCGAGTGTGCGGGTAGACAACTCTGGCATCCTCAATATCGCATTTGGGGCAGAGGAACGGACATCAAACGATCCCTCGTTTCGGTTTGTCGTTGATTCGGTGGCGGACTTGAACGCGGGCACGCCTGCCCAAATCTCCTTGAAGCTGAACACTGCCGCAGCCAACCCCTTCACCGCCTGACTTTTTCGGAACGCATCATGTCCTTGCAGATCATCAACCGGCGCGGCTACCTCCACGAGTGGAACCAAGCCGAGGCAGCCTCGCCTCCGACCGGCAACCTGAGACGCGGCGAGATCGCCATCGCGATCGTGACCAGCGACGGCACCGACACCGGCGACATCGTCGAGGTCATCGGGCGGATTGGCCCCTCCGACACGCCGACGCCGTTCTCTGATTGCCCCGTGGTGTTCCGATCGCCGCGCGGCTTCAAGGGTGCCGACGTGCGTCCTGTCCTGGTCGATGAGGAGCCTGCTGTCGACTCGGTGCTGGCGTACGACTCGGCGAACAACAAGTTCGTCAGCCTCTCAGAGGATCCCGGCACCTACGAGGAGGACGACTCTGGGGATGATGCAAACGAGTTGGAGGAGGTGTCGCCGTCTATCCTGGTGCTGTCGGCGACCGGCCTGACCGGAAGCGCAACGGCAGGAACCCTCGCAGGCTACACCCTGTCGATGGAAGTGGTCGGACGCCCCAACCCGATCCTGTCGATCGAGATCATCGAGCTTGACTACCCCGACGCGACGAACAGCGTCGATTACACTCAATCCACGGCCTACACGTTCACGACGGACAGCCTGCCGCAGAACGTCACCGTCACAACCTCGACCAACTCGTCGGTTTCGTCCGCGTTGGGTGCGACCAACTACACGATCAGCGGACTTGCGGTGTTGCGCGCCGCAGCGGTAGCAAAGGTCGGCGTGTCGGTCCGGGTGTCTGCGTCGAATACGGCAGGCGTGTCTCCAGTGACCGAGTTTAGCGCTGGTTCTATTGCGATCGTCGCGGACCAGACCGGCGTCACGCCGGAACCGCGACTGACGAAGGTCGCCATCAGCGAAGGCGGCAGCGAGAAGGCCAGGATCGCGAATCTTGTGACCGACGGCACGGCCACACTGACGGCCAGCTACGTCGCCTCGGACTTCACCGACGGCGTCGCCAACGGCACCGTGTCCTACCAGTGGTCGGCGAACGGCGCGGCGCTGGCTGGGGAGACCAATAGCACGCTGACACTGACGAATACCGCCGACATCTACAATGACTCGCAGATCAAGGTGGACGTCACGATCACCAACGACAACGGCACCGACACCCGGTCGGGATACATGGTCGTCGGCGACTACGACGAGGGGTTCACGGAGTTGAGTCCCTCCGCCGACAGTCGTCTCATTTACATCGCGACCGACGGCGACGACGCGCAGGCGGTCAGCAACCAGCACGGGCGACCCTACTACCTTCCAAGCGATGCGGAGATCGGTGCTGACCCGATGAATCCCGTGGGGCCGATTCGGGCGTACGCGGATCCGTTCGTTGCCGTCAAGTACGTCCGGGGCGCCCAGTATTCAGGCGACCGGCCTGATGGTCTCCCCGGCTACGACCGCAGCCTGCCTCGAACCAACGGATATCCAGACTGGGTCTTGTTCAGGCGGGGCCAGTCCTTCGACTTCTTCATGGAGTTCATCAAGCCCGCCACCGGCCTAGTCCAAAAGAGAAGCTGGGGCTTCTTCCTCGGCTCGGTGAATCCAGACTACCCAACAGCCTTCGGGCACGGTGGGTCATCCCTCTACACCGGAGGACCGCGAGGACGCAGCAAGTCCGAGCCCATGGTCGTCACAGCGTGGGGACCGAGTTCGGAGCCGCGACCCGTCTTGGGCTATCCTATCGGGATGTTGGGAAGCCACATCCGCTATGTGTCCTTTGAGGCTCCGGGGTTGGAGTTCTCCAACGTCGGGGAGACAAGCTGGATCTATACCGACGGCGATATGACCGACCTTCTAGTCGAAGACTGCAAGTTCACCAAGGGAATGGGTGCTGGAAGCACCGTGGTCTTCAAGGATTCGCGATTCCGTCGATGCGTCGTCGTCGACAGCTTCAAGCTAAACGGCCACAATCAAGGGTTTTACCTCGGCACCCCCAACTATCGGGCAGGTGAAAGTGATCTCGGATGGGAACTGATCATCGAGGAGTGTGTCTTCGACCGAAACGGCTACAAGGAAGACCCCAGCGAGCCGACCACATGGACCGCCAACCTCGTTTCCAGCTTGACAGCAGGCGCGCTGCCTTCTGGGACCGGGGTGCAGCCGACACGGACCTACTTCGACCGCAACTTGTACCTGTCCGCATATGTCGATTGCACGCTCCGTGGCAACATCATCAGCCGAGGTGGCGGCGGCGGTAGTGTGCAGATGCGATACGGAGGCGTAGCCGAGCGGAACCTGTTCCTTTGGAATCAGGCATCGCTGGACATGCTGCACCCCCAAACTAGTGGACACTGGGGATCTCTCGCCCGACAGAACGTCGCCCTCCACGACGACATATTCCTTCCGCCGGGTGGATGGGGCCATGGCATCAGCGGCGGTGGCTTTAGCGATGATGTCTCCGTTCTTGACGACAACATCGTCACCCACTTCCACCGCAACAACAACGGCGGAGCAAGTCTGCGTGCGTTTGGCAAGAAATACTCTGGAGCAGAGGGGGCGCAGTTCTCCCAACGCTTGTCCAACGCCTTCATCTTGAACAACGCAACCTACCGCGAGTACGGTGGCACCGGCATCGAGATCTCACCAACGACGCACACATGGGGTGTCCTTGCGGCGACCGTCGACGGCAATAAGGTCAGCAGTTCTGGTGATTATGATGTCTTCCTGTCGCTTCAGGGCGATCCCTCAAAGCCCGCCACCTACACCTACGCGAACAACCGATTCCATACCGATATCGCAGGTGGAAAGTTCCGATTCGCCTACCACAACAACGGCGATGCGGACTATCGGACCGGACCCTTCACCAACGGCGACCTCTCTGACTGGCAGGCGGCGGGCTACGACACCGATGCGACCGTCACTACCGACTTCAATGCCTTCAAGTCGGCAGTCGGCTGGACCGCACCTGAGCGGGACATTCTCTCCTACATGCAGACGGTCGATCCGACCTACGTCGTCAACGAGGACGTGTACGTCGACGACGGAGCAACCGGACAGAAGCAGGCGGTGCGCCAGAAGGTCTGGGAGGTGCTGATGTCCAGCACGAACGGTGGCAACATGGATGAGGCACGCGCCAAGAAGGCCGCGCGACGCTATCACGCCTTCCTCGCCTTCATCGAGAAGGCCCGCGCCAATCGCAAAGGTGCGTGGGACTCCCGGTGGACCGCAGAGGCCGTCAACAATTACATCCGAGAAGGATTCGGAAAGCCGCCAGTCGGTGGCCCCTACACCGCGACGATCGA
>Ga0208767_1002868_pt1 | contig 12794 bp, 10 predicted proteins | sample VirMetDEL_Mar_21_FD_184514 | JGI IMG/M metagenome (GOLD analysis project Ga0208767, IMG submission 184514) | Aqueous microbial communities from the Delaware River and Bay under freshwater to marine salinity gradient to study organic matter... | ecosystem: Environmental > Aquatic > Marine >... | reverse complement strand
CGATCAACCTTTTGTGAAAGCATCTAGACCTACTGTTACTGTTTCTCGTATTGACAATGCTAATCATCCGTTCTTTGTAGCTATCGGTATTAACGAAGGCACACGTCGGGCTGATGGTGGTTTTAACCCTGCTTACACTAGTCATGTAGATCCAGCTAAAACTGGTCCAGCAGCAGGTGCAATTAATAAAGGCACAGTTAGCTCTAGGGATCCTAAATTTGCCACACCTGAAGCGGTCGATCAACACTGGACAAAACACCTTGCAAGGGTGCAAACAAAGTATGAATCTACTCTTAGCTCTTACGGATTAGTAGCCGGCACTGCTGATTACAATGACATTATGTTTAATATCCTTGATTTGGAGGTACAAGCACCGACAGCAGTAGAAGATTTTGTTAAATTAATTCCAAGTATTATAGCAGAAAATGTGACTCCATCAGTAATTGGTAAATATCGTGCAGAAGCTTTTTATGTTCCTGGTACTCGAACGCTAAATGCTCCAGGTTTTAATAATAACTATAACCTATTGCTACTGGATCAACGACGCCGTGCTGGTACGTTTACCCTTAAACGGAGGGGACTTTAATGACTTATTTAGATGAACAAAGGGCAGCTGCAGAGGCTAGTGCTCGTGCTGCTCAGCAACTGACTGCAGAGGATGCACGTGACCGTCAACTTGAAGAAGAACGTCGTCGTCAAGAGCTAGAAAAACAAAGGGCAGCTGAAGCTGAAAAAGCCAGAATTGAACGTGAAAAACAGGAGATCATAGACTTCAAGAATAACAAAATTGAGTTTGATCAACTGAGTCTATTTAAAAGGGCTCAACAAGGCATTGAACCTAAACAAGAGGAACTGGATCAATTGTCCATGTTCAATAAACGTGAAGGTGATGCACGAGCCGCGATTGGCTCAGCCTGGATAAACAATGCTAATCAAAACCCTAATTTAAAACCAAATCAATTTGGTGTAACCGAAAATAGTGCTGAAATTGTTGGTGCAATTAAAGGTGCTTTAGCTAAGACTACGAGTTCTATTCTTACTTTCCCAGAACGTGCCTGGGACATGACTACAGGTGCTTATGCTGAAGAGCAGAAAAAGTACGGAAAATATACACCTGGATTTGATCCGTTTGGATTGTCAGACTATGATCCTAACCTAAGGACTTGGTGGGGACGTTTACTCACAACAGGTCTTCATTACTATCAACTTGGTAAGCTTGGTCAAAGAGTTCCTGTTGTTGGACCTAAATTAAAAGCGGCTGGTATCAAGGGTGACTTGGCTATTGGTTTTACTTCTGACTTGTTGTCTTCTAATTCTCAAGACAGCAACATGAGTCAACAGATCTATGAAGCCGAAGTTGCTAAAAATGTGCCGTGGGTTGGTGATGCTCTTCAATCTTCTCTTGGCGTCCTTGCAACTAAAGATACTGATCACCCCTGGCTAAAGACGCTGAAAAATGCTGTAGAAGGTATGGGTGCTGATATTATTATCGGTAAGCTTCTACGAGGAAAGGGTTCAAAAGGTGAAGAAGTAGACGTTGCACGTAAAGCAGATGTACAGGAACAGATTGATGAGACGGCTTCTGCAGAAATGGCAGCACGTGCTCGTATTGTCACTGAAGCAGAAAACAAACTAGTAGATCTAGAAGCTAAATTTGCTGATTCTAAGCAAAGACTTGATAGTCTACCAGATGGACCGGAAAAAGAAGCATTACTTATTGAACAACTTCAGATTGAAGATAGCATCAAATCGGTTCGTGAACAACTAACTAACGGACAATTTAGTGCATATGTCAATCGAGACATGGCAGACATGTGGGCAGGTTCTCCAAACTCCCGTGTTAAATCTACGATTGATCTGGCTAATCAAGCTAAGCGTCTTGATGAAATGGTTGAGATGCCTGGAGCAGGATCTACTGATGCTATTTTTACTCCAGCTCAAGCTAATCGAATGGCAACCGAATCCGGTTTGCTGGAAGAACAGCTTAAGAGTATGGCAAAAGATCTTTTGACTGATACTCGTTATCAGGAGATGCTTGCTGACGTTAAAGCTAATCGTGTTTCTTTTAAAAAAGAATATGGTTGGCAGTTTGCACGTATGCAAGAAACACTTGGTCGTCACGCTACTGCTGTAGATGCAGAAGATTTCTGGAAACCGTTCTTCGATGATCCTCAAAATACTTATAAAGGTATTGAGTATTGGACACAAGAAAACGTTGCAGCAGCTGATCTTGTCAATGCTTCTCTGTTTTCACAGCTACGGGATTTGGGTATTGCCAGCCGTGAGCTTGTAGACGTTGCCGATATTATGGATACCGATGGTCCGATGAAGACCATTGCTGACCGTCTTATTGTCGGTTTGACCAATGTTAAACGGTCTCGTCTTGTTTGGTCTGATCAAGGACGTGCTCTGCAAGGTAATAAGAGCCGGACTCCTACTAAAGAGTTTGTTGATCGTGTTGATGAACTTCGTGCTGAATCTGAAGCAGCTGTCAACATGTTCATGGATATTGCTGCTAAATCGGATAACGATGCAGTAGCACGTGCTTTGGCTGAAGCATTCTCCATGAGCAATAAGATTCAAAACTGGAGTGATTTGGACGCTTATATGCGTTCTAGCTTGACTAGTATGGGTATTAACAAGCCCGCTGGTCTTATGGTTAGAGAGCTACAAAGTGTGATGACACACAGCATTCTAAGCGGTCCTAAGACCCCTGTACGGGCAGTAATGGGTACAGCTACCGCATCCTTCCTTCGCCCCGTTAATACAGCATTTGGTGCGGCTATGCGGGCTGATTGGGACACCTTCCACTCTAGCCTTGCTTCAGTTAATGCTTATATGCAGGCTATACCCGAAGCGTTTAAACTGTTTAGGACTAATTTAAACTCTTATTGGGCAGGTGATGTTGCCGATTTGAAGACTCGTTTCCAAGATCCCACAGAACAAGCTAATGATATGTGGGCACTTTATGGGGAATGGGTTCAGACAAGAGGATCTGAAGCTGATCAAGCCGCATACCATATTACTAATTTTGCCCGTGGTTTGAATGATAATAAGTTTTTGACGTACAGTACTTCCATTATGGGAGCTACTGATGATGCGTTTAAACTTCTTATGGCTCGGGCTAGGGCTCGTGAAAAAGCAATGCGGTTAGCGCAGGAGAATCATAAAAACGGGGTTGTTCCTGATGTATCTCCTGAAATGCTACGTACTTATGAGGATAATTTCTACAACGATCTCCTAGATGTTGATGGAAACATTGACATTAATAGTGACTTGTTCCTTAAATCAATGGTAGAAGAAGCTACTTTGACTAAAGATTTGGATAACTTTGGTAAATCCTTGGAGCAGTATTTCTCCTCAATGCCTTTCACTAAACCTTTCTTCTTGTTTGCTAGAACCGGTATTAACGGTTTGATGGTAAGCTACAAGAATCTGCCTGGCATTGGCTTGTTGCATAAAGAATTCTATGATATTCATAATGCGACACCTGCTGATTTAATGAAGGTCGCTAAGTACGGTATTAACACTGCAGAAGACCTAGCTAATGCAAAGGCGATGTATGCTGGACGTCAAACAATGGGTGGTGCAATTACTAGTATGGCAGCCTTCCATTACATGAATGGTGGTTTGACTGGTAATGGTCCTCAAGACCGTCGTCTTCGTCAGCTATGGATGGATACTGGTTGGCAACCACGTAGTATTAAAATTGGCAACACTTGGGTTAGTTACGAGTCGTTTGAACCGTTTAACTTGATGCTTTCTACGATTGCCGATATTGGTGATAATATGAAGCTGATGGGTCCACAGTGGGCAGAACAAAACTTTGCTACAGTAGCATTGGCAACCGCCGGGGCTCTTACCAGTAAGTCCTACCTTAGTGCCTTAACTCAACTAGTTGATCTTCTTTCTGGTGAACAAAAAGGTGGTGAAAAAATTATTGCTAATCTCATGAATAATACTATGCCTTTGGCTGGTCTTCGCAATGAGCTTGGCAAGGTTATTAGCCCTTACATGCGTGAAATTAACAACAGTTTGTCAGAAAGTTTGCGTAACCGTAACCTTCTGTTTGAAGAAGGTCCATGGGGACTTCCCGTTAAATATGACATGCTTAACGGTGAAAAGATTCGTGAATGGAATTTTATTGAACGCATGTGGAATGCTACAAGTCCTGTTAATCTTAAGATGGAGGACACTCCTGGGCGTCAACTGCTTTGGAATAGTGGCTATGACCTGCGTTTGACTGCATACAGTACTCCAGATGGTGCCAGTATTTCGCTGGCTGATCACCCTCATATTCGTTCTTGGTTCCAAGAAGAACTTGGTAAACTGAATCTGGATAAGACTCTTAATGAATTGGCTGCTGATCCTAACATTCAAGCATCAGTTCAAAAATACCAGGATGATGTCCGTTATTTCCGTATAGATCGTAACATTGATCCTATGGAAGCTTATGTCCACAACCGAGTAATTAAACAACGGTTTGAATCGGCTAGAAAGAAAGCTTGGGCTAAGGTACGTGAACTTTATCCTACTGAAACTAATCTTCTGTACGAAGAAGCAAGGCAACTTAAAGTCAAAACTTACCGTTCTCTCGAAGAGACTAAAGGCAGACTGCTGTCTAACATTTAATGTTAATCCACCCATCCCAACTACTTACTAGCGTAAATGGCTGTAACTGAAAACTTTTTTACTGGGGATGGTTCTACCACTTCCTATGTTCTAACATTTGAATACATTGATGAGGATGATGTCAAGGTAAGTCTTGACGGTTCCGTTACAACTGCATACTCCTTTGCCAACGCTACTACGATCCTGTTTAACACTGCACCTGCTTCAGATGTAGCGATCAGAATCTATCGTGACACGGATATTGATGAACTGAAGAGCACGTTCTTTGCAGGTTCATCTATCCGTGCTCAGGATCTTAACCAAAACTTTGAACAGAATAACTTTGCTGTTCAAGAACTTAAGAACTATTCTTGGGATAACGAAACCGATACCATCCATAGCGACGAAACGTGGGTCAGTTCTGATACCCAGATCGCCACTACTGCTGCTATGGATGCGCGGTTCCAAGATGAAGTAGCTGAAACTATTACCTCTGCGGAGACTTGGCCAGATAATGACGATACTATTGCCACAACTGCGGCGATTGATAACCGCATTGATACTGCTATCACTAATGATATTGGTACCGATGGCACTGGTATCACCGTAACGGACGATGGTGACGGGACTATTACTCTTGGTCTCGCCGATAATAGCATTGATTTTAGCAAACTGAAAGATGTAGATATTATTACCTACGCTGAGCAGAATGCTGGTTCTCCCAGTGCTGCGGATACCAACCTGTTTACTGCTTCAGCGGCTGCACGTCGTTTCGATACCCTTGTCCAAACTGCTACCCCTTCGGGTACTGATTGGGAAGTTGGTAAGACCTGGCTGCAGAATGACGCTGACAAAACCCTGAGCATTTGGGATGGTGACAGCTGGGAAGGTATTAGCTCTGGTGGTACCTTTACTAGCCAATCCCGTGTTATCTACGTTGACCCTGTTAACGGTAATGATGACAATGATGGTCACCGTATTAGCCGTCCTAAGGCAACTATTAAAGATGCTATTGCAGACATCAACGCTGATGACACCTTTGGTGATGGTAGCGTAGTTGTTGTTGCTCCTGGCGTCTATCAAGAGGTTGCACCTATTCAGATTCAACGTCGTGATGTCTCGATTGTCGGTACGTCGCTGCGTAGCTGCATTGTGCATCCTACTCAAGCAACTGAAACCAACACGCTGTTTGAGGTTAACAGCGGTACCTACCTGTCTAACCTGACGTTTACTGGCGTTAAGGCTAGCGGTACCCGTGGTGAATCCGGTTCTTTGTATCCTGATTCTACCTTTGGTCTGCCTGCTACCCAAGGTTGGAACGTTGCATTCTTTGCTGGTGCAACGATTGTCAAATCTCCGTACATCCAGAATTGTACTAACTTCTCTGATAGTGAGATTGATAACACTGATCTTAATTTCTTTGCAGGTACTGAAGACAAAGGTCGTGCGGGTGACGAAGATTCTGCAATGACTGGTGGTGGTATCTTGGTTGACGGTTCTGTACCGGCTGCAACTTCTCCACTGCGTTCAATGGTGTGCGATAGCTACACCCACGTTGGTCTAGATGGTCCTGGCATCCTTGTTACTAACAACGGTTACGTCCAGGCTACTAGCAGCTACGCATTCTTCAACCACTTCCACATTGCTTGTATCAATGGTGGTCAAGCAAACCTTGCAGCAAGTACTACTGACTTTGGTAACTATTCACTGATTGCTGACGGTAAGTCTCCTAACCCTGTTCTTACCTCTACTGTTGACGGTGCTACGTCTACTGGAGCTACTAGCTTTAACATTGATGCTGCTACTGGGTCTACTGACCTTTACAACGAAGCTGGTACTGAAAACGACAACGCCTGGTTTGGTTCTGCTACCCGACCTGCACCCAACATGCTTGTTGAGGTTAACAGTGTCATCTATCCGATTGAGTCTGTGACCGCAAACGGTAGTGGCTGGACTATTAACATTCTTCGTCCTGATCCCAACAACCGTAGCAACAACCTTGGTCTTGATGGTGGTATTAGCGATGAAGCTGTCGTTAACTTCTACCTGCGTTCTATGATCGCTTCTAGCGGTCACACAATGGAGTACGTTGGTTCTGGTACTAACTACAGTGCGCTGCCTGAAAACGGTGGTGTGCCGATTGAATCACGTCAAATCACCGAACTTAACGACGGTAAGATCTGGACTGTTATCACTGATCACAACGGTAAACTTCGCATTGGTGGTAACCAAACCGATGACCCGATCTTTGAGGTAGACCAACAGACTGGTTTTATTACCATTCCTGAGGGTTCTATTGCCTTTAACTTGTTGTCGGATGAGACTCCTCAGCTGGGCGGTAATCTTGACCTTAATAGTAGTGATATTACTGGAACAGGTGATATTAACATTACTGGAGATATTAGTCTTACTGGAACCGTTGATGGTCGTGATGTAACCGCTGATGGTACTAAACTTGATGGTATCGAATCAGGTGCTACTGCCGATCAAACTGCTGCTGAGATCCGTACCCTTGTAGACTCCGCAACTGATTCCAACGTCTTTACTGACGCTGATCACACTAAGCTTGACGGCATTGAAACTGGTGCTACCGCTGACCAAACTAAAGCAGATATTGATGCACTGAACATCAATGCTGATCAGGTTGATGGTCTTGAGGCATCACAGTTTATCCGTGCTGATGCTAGCGACAGTTACACTGGTGGTTTGTTTAACGGTGAAGAAACGATTACCGCAGGTGTCGGTAACTTCAACCTACAAAACGGTCACTTCTGGACGTGTGGTGCTATTACAATCCCACTTCCTACTAACGGTGCTGCTGGTTTCTCCGGTCTTATCCGTGTTACCGCTGCTCCGACGTTTGCAACGGGTTGGGACTTCCCAGGTGGTACTTATACTGCTCCTACTGCGTTCCCCGCTGTTGCACCGTTCTACATCGTAGATTCTTCTACGTTCTTGCTGGGTAACTGGACGGAGGGTATTGCTTAATGAATCATGCACAATTTTGGGGTGGCGGAGGCGCTGCCCCTTATGAGATCGAGCAGAGCTTGCGGTTTGATGGGAGTTCTCACCTTGAATGGACACCAAGCACATCAGGCAATGGCAATAGCTGGACAGTCAGCCTTTGGTATAAGTTTCAATATCCATCTTATCGACCTGGCGGCATTCAGTTTTTTCAGTCAGACGGTACAAATCACACCAACGTTTATACCTACGCAGCAAATGTCGCTCCAGATGACGGGAAGATTTACATGCTACTTGGCGGTGGTGGTTCTCCATATAACCGTACTCAGTCAAATATGCGCGATCCAAGTGCTTGGTATCACTTGGTAGTTGTTTATGACGGTGCAGACGGAACTGCGCAACAACGTCAAAGATTTTACATTAACGGAGTACAGCAGCCTACAGATAGTCCTGGAAACCCTCCAGACGGCAGGACTACAACGTGGATGCAAAACGTTAAACATAAAATTTCTACTGATACGACTGAGAAGTTTTATGGATATATGGCGGAGTTCCATGCGGTTGATGGACAGCAATTATTGCCTACTGATTTCGGTGAGTTTGATGACAACGGCGTTTGGCGTCCCATTCGTTACACCGGCTCCTACGGCACCAACGGCTTCTACTTGAAGTTCGACCCCAGTGCCACCAACGGCATCGGTCACGACCACAGCGGCAACGGCAACAACTTCACGCCTTCTGGCTTCGATACCACCAACACTACGGCGGCAACGTATGACGTGATGAGCGACACGCCGACGACGAACTGGTGCACGTTGAATCCTCTGGATAGTGGTGGAGGAACACTAACCAACGGCAATCTTGACGCAAGCTATCCAAGTCACAAAACAACAAGAGCCACTCTTGGCGTGTCTACTGGTAAGTGGTATTGGGAAGTTTCTCCAGATGCGACTTCTCTTTTGGGTATAGCGACAGCCCAAGCAACGCTAGCCAGCTATGTAGGTAGTGATTCGTATGGATGGGGAATATATTCAAATGGGTACAAATATACTGGCGGTTCGGGAGTATCTTACGGCTCGTCCTTTACTTCTGGTGATATTATCGGTGTTGCCTTGGATCTAGATGCGGGAACTTTAGTTTTTTACAAAAATGGTGTATCTCAAGGCGCGGCTTTTACTGGGTTAGCCGGTGGTCCATATTTTCCTGCTATTGGCCATCAGGACATGGATGCTTCTATCAACTTCGGACAACGCGACTTTGAGTACACCCCACCGACCGGCTTCAACGCACTGAACACCGCCAACCTGCCCGCGCCGGACATTGCGGATGGGTCGCAGCATTTCAATACGGTGCTTTATACGGGTAATAGTGGCACTCAATCAATCACTGGTGTCGGGTTCCAACCAGACTTTGTTTGGGCTAAATCGAGAGTTGAAGGCTATTCTCACTATTTATTTGATGTAGCTAGAGGTGCAGGTGTATACCTTAATACAAACAACACCAACGCAGAATATAGCGACATAACAACCTTGTCCTCGTTTGACACAGATGGATTCTCGCTAGGAAGCCCACCAGGAACGAACAACAACACAAAAAACTACGTCGCTTGGAACTGGCTCGCAGGCGGCAGCGGCTCAAGCAACACCGCAGGCAGCATCACCAGCACGGTAAGCGCCAACCCCTCCGCTGGATTCTCGATTGTTACTTATACGGGAACCGGCGCCAATGCCACCGTGGGTCATGGATTGGGTGTTGCTCCAAAAATGTTTATCACAAAAAGCAGAGATGGAGGCAGCTGGGGCGTTTATCACGCAAGTATCGGGGCAAATTACATTTTATATTTGGATTTGACTGATGCAGCATTTTCAAATGTGTACGCTTGGAACAATACTGCTCCCACATCTACAGTTTTTACGGTATCGCAGTCTGATGCCTGCAACACTCTGAATGAGGATTACGTCGCCTACTGCTTTGCCGAAGTCGAATCTTATAGCAAGATCGGCAGCTACGTCGGGAATGGTTCCAGCGATGGTCCGTTCGTGTATTGCGGACACAAAGTAGCGTGGGTAATGATCAAAAACACAGCAGGCACTGTCGATAGCTGGTATATCAGCGACAACAAGCGAAATACTTACAACGTTGTTAATGGACGCCTTCTGGCAAATGCTGCCAATAGCGAAAGCACAAGCGTGGACATCTGCGATTTCACTGCAAACGGATTCAAGATCCGCACTAATGATTCAGGCTGGAACACTTCAGGTTCGACTTATATTTTCATGGCTCTGGCTGAAAACCCATTCGGCGGGGATGGCGTTTCGCCCGCTACCGCCCGATAACAACAACGAACAATTATGTCATTTCAACTTAATGGTCAGGTACTCAGACCTGGCAGGTCGTTCGTTGCGGACGGCGTAATTTATCCTACTAATTGGACCCGTGTTCTTACTCAAGAACAAAAGGATGCTATTGGCATTACTTGGGTTCCTGATCCGGCTCCTGTAGACACTCGTTTCTACTGGGACCACGATCTTCCGAAACGTCTTGAGGATGAACCTGCTGTTGATGAAAATGATGACCCCGTTCTTGATGAGGATGGGGTTCAAATCATTAACACTGGTCTTAAAACCGAATGGACTCGAAAACAAAAAGAAATTGCTGGCTCTTTGCTGGCTCAATCTGATTGGTACGTTACTCGTAAAGCAGAAGCTGGTACTGAGATTCCAGCTGATGTAGCAACGTACAGAACTGCTGTCCGCACTGTTAGCGGTCAGCGTGAAGCTGAAATCTCAGCAGCTGCAACGTTTGAAGCGTTTGTAGCACTAGTGACAAATCAGCCAGAGGTTTATGATCCTGATACGGATACGATGGTTGATAACACTGAACCTTTTCTTACCCCTTGGCCTGAACAATGATTGCACTTATCCGTCCCGTTCTTATGTCGTTCCTTAACAGCGACAAAGTGAAGCGATTGATTGTTGATATGCTCCGTAAACTTGCTGAGCAATCTGATAACACTGTTGACGACCAAGCCGTTGATTTTATTGAGCGTGGTCTCTTTGGTGAATAATGGACTTGGGAGCACCACCGGTACTGCCGGTTCTAAGGCTCCCTGAGCCCCCTGTTTTACCTCGTCCGGTACTAGAGGTGCCACGAGCCACTTTACCCACCTACAAGCCGCTTGTAGTGCCTCCTAACGACCTTCGTCCACCGCCAGGTGTACGCGGTATTAACAGTGAGGAGAAAACGGAGGAGAAACCAGCACCTAAACCTGTAACTCCTCCACCTCCTAAACCACCCCCAGTCCCGCCACAGATTCGTTACGTCGATATTCCTGGTACTGATATTACCGTACCACTTCCGACTAACGAGATTTTGGCTACGGCTACAACGACAGCTGCTGTCTCCGTTGCAGCCACCCTAACAGCTACCGCTGTGTTCAAACGGACAGTGAGCGTCTTGAAACCTCTTATCAAGAAACTACTCACCCGTAAAAAGAAAAATGCAGACAACGAAGAGCTTTCTTCATGAATTCTTCAGTGAAATTGTAAAAGCTCTTGTGCTTGTATGGAGCGCAGGGGTTCTAACTGCATCATACATGGGAATGCTACAGAAGATGGATCCAACGTTCGTAGCCTCGTTGCTGTCTGGAACGTTGGCATCGTATGGAATATCTCGCCCTAAAGATCAAAAGGACAAAGTATGAAATTCCTAATTCTGCTTCTGCTGTTTCCCGCTGGGGCGATGGCACAAACTGTGACTCCTCAGTTTACCCAAGGTAGTATGCAGGCTACCACAACCACCACTCAAACCATCACCGAAACTATCGCAACTGAAGTGTACGGTGGTGCATATTCATCATGGTCTGGAACAAACGTAACACCCAGCACCGATATCACAGATTCTTCGGCTACTTGGTCCGTCCACACCGCTGGAGAACAGTTCCAACTGGAGACTGTGACACGGGCAGCCGGAATTATCGAGACAACCGACATCACTCGCACTATCAACACTACCTCTACTACTACCTCGCTTTCTGTCTTTTCTCAGTAGGTCCAGCATTAGCTGAATCTCCTACGGTTAGCAACAACGCTAATCCTATTGCAGCAGCTACAGGCAACGTAACAAACCAAGCAGTCCAATTCCAGAACAACGGTGCACCCAGTAGACAACAGTTTACCGGCGGTAACTCGTGTAATGGAACGACAATGACTGTCTCACCCTTTTACATGGGTAATGATACGTTGCCACAAGGCTACACCCGTAATAATAACTACGGTATGCAGCTTAACTTCTCCGTTCCTTTGGATGGTGGGATGATTGAGCAGTGCAAACAGATAGCTAGGCGGCACGAGGAGAAACTACGTCTTGATTATGAGCTTGTGAGAGCTTTAAAATGTACCGAGATCATGAAGGCTGGATTTACATTCCGTCCTGGGTCTCGTGTGGAGGTACTGTGTCACGACATTGTACCAATTGTGTCTTTGACAAATGAAGAAAAAAGCAACTGAGGATCAGTTTAACGAACTTCACAACCTCGTCACATCTGAATTCCTCGCACGTATTAAATCTGGTGAAGCCACGACACAAGATCTCAAAGCAGCTTGTGACTGGCTAGCCAAGAATGACATCAGCGGTGTTGCATATGAGGGCAACCCGTTGGATAAGCTGGCGACAGTTATGCCCAAAATTGACCCTGAAATGGTACAGCGGAGATTGTATGGCTCAAAGCACGTCTGATTACTACAAATCAAACCCAACAGCTGCGGCTAAGCGCCGGAAACAACAGCGAGCATACAACAAAACCAGCAATGGTCTGAAGATTCGGACTGCTGCTAACAAACTTAACCGTAAACTAGGTACTTATGGAAATGGTGATGGTAAAGACGCTTCTCACACCGGTAAAAACACTGGTAAACTGGAAACACCGTCATCTAACCGCCGTAGACCTAGAACTGGTAAGAAGTACGCATGACCCCGCTGTTGCCTACCCCTGATCATTACATTTACAACCTCATAACCATGACGAGTCCTGAAGCCAAACGGATGTGGCGTAGAGCCATTAAGGAACACTTCAACTGTCAATGCGTTTATTGTGGAGAACATTATGAATTACATGAACTTACTTTGGATCACGTTGTGCCTCGTTATTTTGGGGGACAAACAATCACGAGAAACTTGGTTCCATCCTGCAGGAAATGTAATCAAGAAAAGGGGACAAG
>Ga0208767_1002867_pt1 | contig 12802 bp, 21 predicted proteins | sample VirMetDEL_Mar_21_FD_184514 | JGI IMG/M metagenome (GOLD analysis project Ga0208767, IMG submission 184514) | Aqueous microbial communities from the Delaware River and Bay under freshwater to marine salinity gradient to study organic matter... | ecosystem: Environmental > Aquatic > Marine >... | reverse complement strand
GTTTATAAGAAAGCTGTAAGTACCGCTACCGTCTATTACCGCTAGAGAATATGACCACAGAAAATCCGACGGGGTACCTAAATAGTTATTCCCAATAGTAGAAGTTCCTGTCACATTTTTTCTAAGTGCGGGTATTTGAACAGTATTATATATCTTCTGTTCAGCCTGTTCAGTAAACATGGCGAGCTGATCCGCTGTGAAAGTTGTTTCACATATGTCTTGAATATTTGTTGTCAGCTCTGCGTAGTTCATATCTTAAGCCATAGGTCCACGAGCGTACAAACCTTTAGTAGCCGCGCCAGTACCGCGTACTTTCACTTTACCACCACTGCTATACTTTTTAGCTAGTTTTGGGCTCATTTTCTTTTGTACCTTTTCTGGTAACTTAGAAAAACCTGTCATGTTTCTGTTCATTTTGTAACTCCTACTAAGTTATTACCGTAACTGTACCTATAAATCCAGTACTAACAACAGGACGCACTGGGTTAATTTGTGCCCTACTTTGAGCATACTGCGTGTAATCTGGACGAGGATTACGGATAGCTTGGGGGTCGTCCACGGGAAATTCACCTAAACTTAACTGTGGGTGGTCAGGATTCCAACATTCAGGGCACGCCATTATATTGCTATTACGGCCTTTTACTATAAGATCACGCAACTCGCGGAGTTTGTACTGCCATCCACAAACGTCGCATATCCCTAGTGCGTTCCTGCCTGAAGCAAACCTTGCCATATTTACACCCTATTTACTGAGGGAACGAACCTAAATGGTGTTTTCTCTCGGTCTTCTCCTGCAGCTAATACAAATTGTGCTTCATACTCAGCCTTAAGCATTTCCACTCTTGGCGCTAATTCTGGCACCTTCATAGCAATATGATACGCTAGTCCTGCTACAAGACACGGGAGGAACCTAAAGTTCATATCCGCAGTTTGTACTCCGCTACCAGCATCTTGGATTCGGCGAAGTCTGTAGTATTTAAACACATAGTCATTAGAATCAGGTACAGGCCAAATATTAATTCTAGGCGCATTAACCAATCGTTCGATCCAAACCTGTATAGGTCTACCTTGAGATAACTTGTTTGGGATAGACGCGTAAGTACTAACACTAATACGAGTTATGGTGAGGTCAGATTGTGTGGCTGCATTGCCCGCGCCGGTGCGGATTACCTGTTCTAGAAGGTCAATAGTATCATCAGGCAGTGAGTACTGCCCCGTACCTGCAACTAGGTTTATGACTCCTTCATCTATAGTCCATAGATTAATACCACGATTCTGCCACTCAATAGTCATAAGGTTCATAGACCTACGAGCAGTACGAAGATCATAGCCAGAACGAAGCTCGCGGCCCGCACGTTCCCATGCTTCTTCCGCAATCTCCGTAAAGTCCATATTAAAATCTGTGGTACCTGAAGTCGCCATGGGTTAACCCTTTGCTAGAACAGCTTTCGCTTTAGCTACTAAAGATGTTTTTGTTTTTCTACGATCAAGCTCTACACCGTGATTACGCATCATAGCTTCAAGCTCTAATTTAGTCATGTTTTCGATGTTTTCAGTTACCTGTTCCGGCATCTTCTTAGTCGCAGGTTTTTTAACACCCCCGCCCATCTCGACAAGCTTCGCTTCAGCTTGCTCTTTATTCATCAAATCAAAAACCTTTATATCATATGTACCATCAGAGTTTTTGACCCCTATCTGATACACTGGCTCTCCAGTAGAAAATCTACCATTCTGAAACACTTCCATTAGCTTTTCCTCTTACGTTTTGTGGGAGATACTCTACGAGGTTTCCCAGCAGGTTGTCCTAAACTTTTCTTCTGTCTAATCTTAGCGCGTTTTTCCGAAGCGCTCATTTCTCCAGAGGTTTTTGGGGTCTTAGAAGAAACCCTTTTTGTGGGGCGGCAATATGGAGTACTCCGTTTTTCACCCTTGCTACGCCCACACGCTTTCCCCGTGGAAACGTCTTTCCAGTCTTCTTTGAACCACCGTTTAAGTGCTGCACCCTTTTCTGTCTTTCTTACTGCCACTATTTATTGCCCCAGTTTTTGGCGCCAACTTTTCTGCACTTTGCGATTGCCCCGCTTGCATACGCTGACGGGAAGACCTTATAACGGCTCTTAACTTTGCTGTAACACTCATCTTTGACTGATCCACCTTTCTTGTAGCTCTTGCTACATTTAGCGCATCCGCAGTCTTTTTTATAGTATCTACGCACAGCTTCTTTTCCGTCTAGCTAACCCACCACGACGCAATTTAATCGGCCCACCAGCTTTTCGCCCAGTCTTATACCTGTCTTTAAGAGGCATCTTCATAAGCTCAGTATAGCGTTTATACTGATCGTTGGTGAGCCGTTGCACGTCTTCATTGGCTATTCTAAGGATTTCTCTGTCAGTCATTACGAACCCTTCATAGTGACCATTTTAGCTGGACGTACACCTTTTGAAGCCATACCAGCACCGCGAACTTTGCCACCTTTAGCGTAGCCCTTCTTCATCATGCCGCCTTTAGCGTAGCCCTTCTTCATCATGCCACCTTTGGCGTAACCTTTTTTCTTCATCATGCCACCGCCAGCTTTCTTTTTGTCTTCGTTTACCATGTTAGCAAACTTGCTGAGGTCTATGTCTATTGGCTTCGTCCTACTGTTAACCCGCGCGGATGATGCGTTCTTCATCAGGCTTTTCATGCCTTTTTTCATGTTATCTTCCATTTTACCCATCGGATTCGTCCTTATATAAATTGTTAAACACTCGGTTAGTATCCCACACATAGCCTACATCTTCTTTTGAGTTGTAACTATGTTGGTTTGGCTTGAAGTCTGGAGCGCCCTCGCCCGTCTCAAACCACGCAGGATGCGTAACCCGCACCCGATTATTAGGCAACGCTACCATATTACCTGTAAACTTGCCAGCATCTAACAATTCAAGCACATGGCTTTGTTTGTGTTGCGCTGGGTCGTCTGCGACTTCACTATCTGTGTAATCAACAGTAAAGTAATATTTAGCGGGGTAAAACTCCCCGTCCACTTTAGCTATCCAAGGCGCAGGAGATGCTCGTTCTATCTTATACACCGAATGATAGTGAGACATGCAATCCCAAGGCTGCGCTATGTAAGGCGGTAACTCTTCAGGCCACTCTTCATACGGTGTGTCGGCTACAAGGGCTGTTAGGGGCATCCTAGCCCACATAGCGCCGCCATGTACATTAGGCTCATCAGTATCGTCTGACTCACACCCTGTGAAGATAACTTGAAAACTAAGGGTGCGGTTAGGCATCGTAGTCACAGCCACAACCATGGCGTGAAGAAACTCGCCATGATAATCCTCTAAGTTCTTGGTGTATTCCCTACGAACCCAAGCCTTAAAGTGTGGTATGTTGGATTGTAAATACGGCACCTAACAATTCCATTTCCGCAAACTTTTGTTAATACGGCTGTTAGGATCATTTGCGGTCTTTTTACTAGTCAACCGTTTTTTCATCCCACTCATCCGCGCACAGAAAGACTTGCGCCGATTCGCCGCTTTAGAGCCTTTTTTAAGTTTGCTGGGCTTAGTAGTTACAGCTGTTTTGAGTTTACTGCCGGGGTTTGCCCGACGATAACTTTCCACACCTTTTTTATTAAGCCCACCAGACTCACTTTTGCCTTCTTTACGTTGCCAAGCTGGGGATTTTTTCTTAACTGAACCCCCAGACTTATAATAACTACGCATCGGACTACCCTAGAAGGATTGTGATGGTTGACCCTGTACCAGACATAGCAGAAACGTAACACCCATTTTCTGCAAGAATACCATCATCAGGCAAGTACACGTCATTCCAACCAGCGGCAACTGTTAAATCTAACAGTGTCTCACCAGAAGCACTTCCGTCTTTTAGAGTAAACGCAGTTACTGCCGTGCCGTAAACTAGCACGCCCTTAATTCTAGAACGCCCCGGCCCTACAAGTCCTGCAGAAAAACCAGAGGTGGCTACGTTATAGGCTTTAATTTCAAATCCAGCCATTAGAGCCTCCTATTAAGTAAGAGCAGCACCAACAGCAGTTACCCAAGCAGCACCTGTGTTGATTACGATGCAATACTCGTTATCACCAGCGCCATTGTCGCTGACCATGTAAACTGTTCCAACGGCAACATCGCCAAAAGCTGGCAAATCTGCGGTGGCTACAACGGGAATTTGGAAACCATTATTGGACCGGACTGGTCCAGAGAAGGTAGATAGAGCCATGATAATCTCCTGTCGTGGCTAGTGTCAGCTACCCCATGTAGCTGTCAGGAATTATGTACTTATAACAGAAAAAAAGAAAGGGGGCAAGTTAATGCCCCCTCCCGTAGAATTATGCGCCCGGCGAACCGAAGACACCCAATGGGTCAGAGACACCAAAGGAATAACGCTCACGAGCCTTGTACCGGCTGTTACCAGTATCAAAGTCAGCATCCATAGAGGTAGCCATTGGGCTACGTACGAAATGCTTGAGGCCGTTTGGAACATCAGTCATCAAGAACCATGCGTCTGTATCTGTCAGATAGTGGTTAATTGAATAACCCTCTGGCACAGAACCATTGTTCATAATGGCGTTGATGTCGTTGTCAGCTGTACCTACGCGGCCTTCAGTTTCCAACAGACGAGTTGCAACGAATTGCAGTGCTGGTGGAATGATAAGCTTACGAGGTTGAGCAGCAATCAACAGACCACGCTCGTCTGTCCAACCTGCAATCTGAATAATAGCGGCTTCAAGTGAAGTCTCGTTAAGATCAGCAGCTACAGCTGGACGGTTTGAGTTAGTGCCACCAGAAACAAGTGGGTGTGCTGTTGAACACAAAGGCTGACCGTCACCGTATGTGGTACCGCCAGCAAATGCGTTGTTCAGGATAGACGCACCTTTAACTTGCTTGGTGTACGCCATAGCACGAGCCAGAGCTTTGGTATAACGAGCAGACAGAGAATCGTAGAGGTTGTCCTCGATTGCTTCTTCTGTGATGCTGAAACCCATTGCAATGGTTTCGTGTGTATAGCGGGCACTCCATGTCTCTTGAGCAGCGTCGTATTCGATGGCTGAACCTTCGTTTTTGACTGGTGCTGCTGAAAAGCCCGATAATTTGACCTCTTCCTCGAATGAACGATCTGAAGTCTCTGTCTCAAAGATAGCGGTATGCTCTTCACCATACTTAGCGTACTCCAGTCCGAACAGAGCGTTCAGTCCGGGAAGGAGTTCTTTGAGTAGTTGTGCGCGTGAAATAGCCATTATCTACTCCTCCTTACACGCCAGTGAGGTTATTGAACTGATGACCTGCGTTCCATTTAACGAGAGCCTCAGTGTAACCGCCACTAGAGTTTTTAGTTTCTTCTACCAAACTCACAATCCGCAAAGGCAGAGTGTTAGTGGTTGCAGAAGTGTCCGAAATACCGATCGTTGAATTACCGGTTTGTGCATTACCCACAACAAGTGGAGTAATCATGGCAACGTTAGCGCCAATATCGGTAATAGCAAGATCGCCAATCACTGCAGCTGCTCCGCCAGCAGATGAAAGAACAGCAGCCTTGAACAGGATGTCTGTGCCGTCAGCTACATAAGCTTCGATATCAGATGCAACGGTGCTGGCTGGGTAATACTGACTAAACACCTTGTAACCAAGAGTCGGATCAGTATACGAACAACCAAGAAATACACCAATAGGAGTCATAGCAGCGTCTGCTGTGTCTAACTCAATGGTGCCTCCAGTAACTAGTTTTACGGCATCCCCGTTGTAAATTGCAGTGTTATAACCACTTGCAATTCCATAATGGCGTGTTACGCCAACGAAAGGAACACCACTCAACAATTTCACTGGAACCAGCCCATAAGGGCCGTTAACTGCTGGATAAGCCATATTTAGCTCCTTCTATCCATAAAAGTTAAGTTCCACTACCAAAAGTGACCTTTGTTTTCCGCTCATGAAAGAGAGGCATACGCGGGTCGTTTTCTCGCATTAGGTTGTTATCTACAGATTCAATCTGTGCTTTTGTCTGACCGGAGTAATAATCATTCCGCTCTTCCACAAGCTCTTTTGGAGCCTTACAAAGCATCAAGCCACCAATAACCACATTGTCTTTAAACCTATCGTTTTCGATAGTAACCATTGTGATTTCTGGATGGTCTACTGCTTTTACAGGCTCCCAACCTTGACGAAGTTTTGAGGAAACATTAGTGGCATCGACTTGCCCTTGAGTAGCGACTCGAACCCAGTGAAATTCATAACCCGGCTCAGGATTCGGTGCGGGTAGCACCTCTGGTCTCTGCCAAGCCTTACGTTGAGTCGTTTTTTCACGAGTTTCATGCTCTCGATTGATGCGATTCTCAGCCATTAGTTTTTCCCCATATCAATTGCAACCTGTTTGGCGTACTGTTCTGGTTTCAGTCCAAGTCTCTTAGCAAGATTTAATTGTGTTTGCGTTAACCTAATTTTTTTAGGTGCTGTGCTCCGCGTCGCGGGGGCAACCACATTAGCTTGCCTTTGAGGTTGTTGGGCCTCTCCAGAACTTTGTTGTGCAGAGTCCTCGAATTTATCGGGGAACACTTGCCGCATACGAGTGTTAATCCGCTCGTAGTAATCATCACTTTGAGGGTCTACACCCTCTTTGACAAGTCTATTATGCAGCCCCAACGCAAAACTTGTCATTTCTTCGTCTACTTCGTCTGACTTGGTACCATCATCGAACCAAGGATTTTCTTGTTTCCAAGCTACAGCCTTTTGGTCGATTTGAACCTGTGTTGGAGCGGGTTCTATATTATGTTGTACAGGGGTTTCTTCTTCCTGTAAAGAAGGCAACCTGAAGTTGTTTAATTTTTCTGTGCGTAGCTTAACGTTTGTTAGTGCTTCTTGTGCTTCAACAACAGCGTCTGCGTCACCTGACTCATAAGCCTCTTTGTATGCTCTTTTAGCTGCTACTAAATCATTATCTGCATTTCGTTTTGCTTGTTCTAGCAGAGCAGATTGATTTTTGCCCACAGTACCTTTTAGCGTTTTATTTTCATCTAAAAGTTTTTGCGCCAGTGCTTCAAGTTCTTTACGTTCCCGAAGTGCTTCTTCTTTCGCGCGACGCTCGTCATGATACCCTTTACTGAAATGCTGAATCCTCTTACGAACTTTATCAGAGTAATCCTCAAGTTCTTCATCAGTAACGTCAGCTGGTGGCTCAGACGGCTTACGCCCTCTGTCAGCTTTTGGTGTATCATCGACAACTTCAATTTCAAAGTTATCCTCAGATTCATCAGCAGGAGGAACAAGTTTACTCTCAGCAGCTGCTGCTTTTGCTTTCTTTCCGCCCACATCAACTTCAATCTCACTAGAAGGCTCGATCTCAATGTCTGGTTTTGGGTTGTTGTCTGTTTCATCGGGGAACTCAAACTCTACTTTTTGAAACGGCATTGTATACTCCTTATGCGCTACAGATGCCACGAGGATCAGGTATAACTGCCTCGATGGAATCATCATTCATCAAACGGAACTCTTTGCCATTAACTTTAAACCTAGTTCCAGTATTCATACGGAACATCACATAATCCCCGGCTTTACACCAAGGACCATCAGGGTAACGGTCTGTGTCTTTATAAGCATCTTTACCCATGTCTATGACTACGCCCATAATAGACGTAATATATTCACGGTGCTTTTCGGAATCCGTTTTAAGGAGTGTACTACCTTCGTAATAATCGCTTACATCTGGTAGGGCTACGAGTATTCTGTATCCTGCGGGTTTAGGAAGTTGAGCTTCCCAATCTGCATCAGTTATCTTCTGAGCTGCTTCAGTCATCATCTTCATCCATAAAGTTGCGCGAGAGGTCTTCTACGTAATTATAACAAGCATCGAGACCTCGAATTAAGCCTGTTATCTCCTTGTATTGGGCGAAGTCTTTTGCTCCTCCCCCTCCAAGAAACTGTAGTGCTGAAGATTTATCTTCGGTAAGTTTATCTTTAAGCACGTCAAAGACGGTTTTAGCCATTACTTGTTCCTATTTCTCTCCAAAATATTTAGAACTTCAAGATCAGCTTTGCTCTGTGCGGCTCTAGTTTCTGCGCGTAGCTTGACCCCCGCTTTTTTAGCGTCGATGCCAACTTCTAGTTTTTCAAGTTCTATGCGTTGTTCTTCAAGTTTAGCGTCCACCATATCTTTGGTAAGTTTGCGTTTCTGCTCTTCTTGTTTAATCTGTGCATCGACTTGATCTTTAGCAGCTTTGCGCTGTACTTCTTGCGCTTTAACCTGCAATTCCTGCTGTTGCAGCTGGAACATTGGGTCTTGCTGCTGTTGTTGTGCTGCCTGCTGTGCTGCCTGCTGCTGGTTTGCCTGTGTAAGTTGTTTACCGGCATCAGCAACGAGACGTGACAGATTAACTTCAATCTCTTCTGGTAACTCCTCACCCGGTGGAGGCAGTGCAGCTCCAAGACGCTCTTCAATCTGTTTACGGTACTTAAACCCGAGATGTTCAGCGATATGCGCCTGTAATGAAGCCATAATCTGCTGTGCCTGCGGGTTCTGTCCAATCATCTGAGCAACTTGTGGGTCTTGCATAAACGCCATATGTGTAGCTATATGAGCGTCTTGGTCTTGGTAAATAAACGCTCTGACTGGCTTACCCACTAGCGCAGCCATGTTCTCACTAACTGGATCAGTCGGCTTCACATCATCGGTAGTTGGTACAAGTTTATCGGCGTTTTTGACCCCTAATACTTCGATCATTTGCCGGTGTAACTGTGGTAAATCGTAGATTTGCGGGGCAGACTGAGCCATCTGTAGTACTGCTTGGTACTGAACCACTCGCTGCGCCATAGTAGAACTGTTAGGATCACTAACAGGAATCACATCTACCATCATATAATCTGCCTGACGCGCGGTGACTTCCCCACGCACAGGCTTATAGTCATACTCTAGCGGAGCATACTCAGCCATTAAGGCTTTGAGCATCTTAAATTCTTGCTTCATAGCGTAGTGTACACGAGCCTGAACAGCTGCCATTGGCTTCAATGTACGCTCTAATAGCGCCAAAGTTGTGCCCACAGGAGCATTAGCAGACATATCAGAGACGTTCATATCGCTGATAGCACCTAACCTACGACCCTCAGTTGTAATCTGATTCAAAAGGGCAAGAAGAGTTTGACTAGGCTCTTTGTATGGAAGGGGCATAATATTGTCGCGGATAGACCCTGACGGTACGTCAACGTCCTTCCACTCACCGGGTTCAATCGGTGTATCATCCCCCTTAATACGAAGCCCGCGAGACTTCAGACCACCCGGAAGATTAGATAGTGTGCCTGCGTCAACAAGCTGACGGATCAGCGATGTACCTGCACGTGCGTACCCACCAATGATATGGATCAGTCCAAGTCCGTAGAACCCAAACCCCGGCACATATACATAATGCACGAAGTGCTGACGCTTCAACATAAGCGGATCGTCTGGGTTCCAGTTACGACGAATAGACAGCACCTCACTAGTGCCACGCTCGATAGTAACTACGTAAGGTTTAGCAATCTCGTCTTCGTCTTCATCAACGCCGTCAATAACAAGGTCTGCATGAATTTCGTAGACCGAATACCGGTCATCGTCAGTTAAGGAGAACCCACCTTCTTCTGCTTTACGTTTCTCAATATCGCTATGGTAAGGCTGTGGCTCTCCAAGGTCTACATCCCGATAGAACCCAGCTACCTGTAGCTTTTTAAGTTCATTCTTAGTGCGCCGCATCACATGAGTTACACGCTCGGCGGTTTCAATATGACTAGCGCCATACGGGATAATTACATCTTCTGCGGGTATATAAATAGCTACTTGACGCCCTAGATTAGGATCAAAGTAGACTTTCTTGAACGCAGAACCAGCAAGCCCAAGACTGTAAAGTAGCCGCTCGTGTTCTGGGCGGTACTCAACCATATTCTCTGTTAATTCATAGTTCATGTCAGCTTTGACACGGAGCGCAGCTTCTTCTTTTTCTTTAGTTTCCTGCCCAATGATTTTTGTCTTTACAGGCCCGGACGCAGGAAAAGTCTCACTCATTGTCTCTGCTTGGAACCGGATAGCAGCCTCTGCGAGTACTGTGGAATACACGCCACATGCACCTTCCCATGGCTCCGTGCGCTCTTCATATTTGAAGCCAAGCACATCTAGACCCTTGACAAACGTGTCTGCCCAGTCTTTCCGGCTTTCGATATCTGCATCAATTAACCCAAGAAGGTCTTCTGCTAAACCTGCGAGCTGCCCATCATCAAGCGCTTCAGCTAGGTTCCCATCAAACGGTAGAAGGTCTGAGTCGTCAGCATCAGGAATAATTGTAATTTCCATACTGCCGTCATCAAGCGTGACCATATCAGGATTGACAATTTCAATCTCTAATTCCGCTTCGGGCTTATCTCCTTCAAGCATTTCATCCATGCCCTCTGGCGCTGCGTATAAACCTTTTTCTACTGCCATGTTCTTACCTCTTAATAAAACCCGCTACGGCGCTGCTTAAAGTATCGTTGTTCTTCTGGCTCATCACTAGGTAGTGTGATGAAACCCCCCTGTCTAAAACGCATAAGCGCCATTACGGTAGAATCCACCAAGTCATCGTGACTCATAAAAGGGAACCCTGCAATCTCTTCTACAACTTCTTCTGCCCAACGAGTCTGCGGAACCCATACCATACCTGATGCTACAATGTCTGCCACAGAATTAAGACGGGCTAACTTATCTCCTGACCCTCTATGTGGGGTATACTCCTGAACAGGCAAACCCATACGCCGCATTTCTTGGTATAGGGCTGTACCCGCGCTCTTCTTCTCAACAATAAATGCGTCTGGTTCCCAATCCGCATACTCTTCCATAGCAAGATTTTTAAGTTCTGGGAACTCTAAACGTTGTTTTATGCTGTTTAATAGTATTATGTGGTACGCGCTCTCCTGCTCATTCATAAACACTCCCCACGTTGTAAGCGCCGTATAGTCAGCACGATTGTGGGTTTCCGCAGCTGCGTCTAAAGACATTATAACATATTCGCAGACGGGTGGAGTCTCCTTAGTCCATTCCCGCCACCACTCTCTTTTAATCAGCGCGGCTTCTTCAGCCGTCGGTTGCTGCTGATATTGAGCGTTCCACTGAAACGCAGGCATAGACGCTTTCGTACGAAGCAAGGCTTCCAAGTCAAAAAACTCAGGCCATAGCGGTTTTTGTACTACCTTTTTGGTTTTCTTATCTGTGGTATCTAATATGGCAGGAAATTCAACAACTTCATACTGATCGCTGCGTTCGTTCTGCCCCATATCTCTAACGACACGCCCAGTAAGGTCGTCCATATGCCACCGTGTCTGGATAATAGCTACTTTGCCCGCAGGCATTAGTCGTGTACGCGCTCCGAAGGTGAACCATTCATATGCTTTGTCAAAGACCTCAAAGTTTCCGTTAATGACATCTTGTTCGGAATGGGGATCGTCAACGAGCAAGAGGTGAGCACCGCGACCAGCAAGGGCAGAACCAATACCACACGCATAATATTCTCCTCCCACACTTGTGTTCCATCTACCGGCAGACTTTGAATCTTGCGCCAAAGCTACAGTAGGGAAAATCTCTCTATATTGCTCCGTGTTTATAAGATTACGCACTTTTCTACCAAAATCTACTGCAAGATCGGTAGTATGTGACACCATCATGACTTTTTTGTCAGGATTACGCCCTAAAAACCACGCTGGGAACATAATAGACACAAGCTGAGACTTGCCGTGACGTGGTGGGATGTTAACGCATATACGATCTTTTTCTCCACGCTCAATAGCCATGAGCATATCTGCTAACATCCTATGGTGCTTCCCAACTATGTAGTCCGGTTGCATATGTTTGCAAAAAGCTATAAGATCGTCATATGCCTTCTTATTCGCATTTCTGGTGGCTAGTTCGCCCACCATCCGGTCAATCTCCGCGACCTCGTCCGGCGAAAAAGCGTCGAGGTTGGCGAGCATTTGTTCGATTTCTGCTTCGCTAAAGTCCAGCGCGGCTTCAGTCATCGTTTTTTATACCCAATTCAGCGTCTACATCTAGCGCTTCGCCGTCTATTACTACTGCATCTTGTATATCATCGTCTGGATTTGCCAGTTTCATCAGCTTTGCACGTAGTTTTTCCTTCAAATCATCCGTAGATTGGTGCGTAATCGTCACTTCAGACTTCTCCGAGAACAATCCAACGTCAGAAATCTTGCCAAGTAGCTCTAATGCACGCACTCGAACCCTCGGATCGGGGTTGTCGGTCTCTAAAATTAACTTATTAGTGACCAAATGACGTATTTGCAGCGAACTTTCAACCACAGCTTGCCCAAATTCAGTCAAAATACCCCCAGTAAGCACCAATGATGCAGGGGTAAGGGTAGCTGCACGCTTGTTTGTCACCTTCTTAGAGGTCTTTTCGGGGTCTGTAGCGTAGGATGTAGCTAATGCAGCGGCAATATCTTGGTCTTCTTTGGTAGGTTCTACCTCTAAACCGTGCTCTTTAAGCTCCTGTATGGTAGCGCAAGCTGCTTCTGCCCGTGCACGCAAGTCTATATACGGCACATCTGGGGTAAATGGCACACCAATTTCAGGTTCTATAACTATCGTCATAACTTTTTACGCAGGTTGTTAACCGTAGTTGGGTGAGGGGGGCTAGTTGGATGATAGCAAAAGACGCCGGATTCCCCCCACCCGTATCAATCTATACACAATAATTTATTTTTACGCAAGGAGGTTGGGACTCCTACCGGGGGGTGTTCCATATATAGAGGGGGTGGGGGGTCTGATCTGAGAAAATAACGACTTAGTGAGATTCTTCCCA
>Ga0208767_1002865_pt1 | contig 12816 bp, 17 predicted proteins | sample VirMetDEL_Mar_21_FD_184514 | JGI IMG/M metagenome (GOLD analysis project Ga0208767, IMG submission 184514) | Aqueous microbial communities from the Delaware River and Bay under freshwater to marine salinity gradient to study organic matter... | ecosystem: Environmental > Aquatic > Marine >... | reverse complement strand
TTTTTTTTTTAAATAATAAATTTTAAAAAAAAAAATAAAAACAAATATTTTTTTATTCAACCTTTTTTCGAGGACGACCAAGTTTTTTTACACGATAGGTACCGTTACGGATTGCTTCTTCCTTGGCAAGTCGTCTTTTTTCTATCTGTCTTGGTTTTGTAACTGTCTCATAATAATTTTTTCGATGTTCTTCTCTAATTTCATCAGGTATACGTTTACGACCTCTTTTTTCAACAGTTTCTATGTTTCCGTGTCTAGCTTTCCTTGCTCTGTTTTTGAAATATTCTCTTAAAACTTGTTCCTTGACTTCATTCGAAATAATAAAACTTTCTTTTTTAATTGTCATTATTATTTATTTATATCAAGGTTTTTTTTTTAAATAGTGTTTTTTTATTTGTTCAAACATTTAAAATCACAAATATAAACTCAAAATTGTTTTTATAATTTACTTTTAAATTATAAAATTTTCTTGATATTTAATAAATGAATCGTACTGAACTTAGCAAAAAGAAAATACCTGAACTAAAAGAGTTGTTGAAACAGGCAGGTAAACCAATCTCTGGAAATAAAAGTGTTCTTATAGATAGACTCGCTGAGGATGCTGATGTTATTAATCTTAGTGGAGCAAAAGGAAAGAATAAGAAGATAAAACTTGGTAATCTCATTATTAATATCCACAATAATTTAGGTGGAGAACCTAACCATCCTTATGTACATTCTGTTGCTAAAATAGCAGACAAATTACCAGAAGAAGAGAAAAAACAAGTAGTTTCTCAACTGAAACCGCATATAACAAAAGCGGTAAAACATCCAGTGGTCCAAACTACAAAACCAATTCAAAAAGTCGCACCACAACAAATATCTGCTAAAGCCCAAAAACTAAAAGATAAAGTTTCTTCAGAGTTGAAAGAAATTAAAAAATCAGGTGGGATGAACCCTGCCTTTAAAAAATCTTTAGAGTCATTATTTGGTAATAGATAAAAATCTAATTCAAAATATCAAAGCCGTGATCATCATTACAAAATCTCATCTGTTTCATTCCCTGAACCGTAAGACATCCGTTACCGTCAAGTTGACCACTTTGTATAATTCTCGATAACATGTTTGTATCGTAAACCTTTTTACAGAGGTCTAACAGGATCTGATTGATATAAGGTCTTCGTAAATTTTTAACATAAAGATTAAAGATATAATTTCTTGGTAGTATTTCGTGATCCAGTTCACTACCTCGAGGATAAAAAGATCTTACTTTCAATTGATGAACTTCAGTTTCGCACATTTTATAATTTAAAATATTTTTGTTTTAAATCTAAATCTAAATTTTTAATTTTATAAATCTAGAAAATGCTTTTTTTTAAAATATTCGAAGATTCATTTTTCACAGAATTAGATATAAATCCACAAAAAGTGCTTTTTCAACGATTTTGATTAAATCTAAGGTATTATTCCGCATTAATAAATTTATTTGTTCAAAAGAGGTTAAATAGATTAAATAAATCTCAGTTTTTACCTTTTCATTTCTTTATATTTTAATATAAAATACAGCAAAATCATTTCTGTATATATTTAAATAGATTTATTTTTCTTCATTTTTTTAGATTTTTTTTTATTTAAAGATATTTTTTTCTTTTGTATAATAAAAACATGTCGAATAGAGAAATTTATAAATTACACACGGAAGTCACTAAACAACAGTCCCTTCAGTCTCTGTACGAATTTGGTATAGAACAAGAGGAAAAACTAAAGCCTCTCTTAGAGTCATTCTTTGACCGGAAACTGTACTTGTATTACGAACGTTATTCTACATTTGACCTACATGACGCGCAAAAACATCTGATTATAGAAATAAAGAGTCTTTTACACACAAAGCGTAAATACCCTAACTCGATGATTGGGTATAACAAAGTACGTGAGGCAATGTCAATGGTTAAACGTGGTATCAACGTGTTCTTAATTTTTAACTTCTCTGACAGGGTTTGTTACTACCATCTTAACGCTGGGATCAAAATGTCTTGGGTCAAGAAATTCAAAGGGAAAGATTACCTCTACATCCCCATTGATTATCTTTCAGACATAGAAGAAACAAGCACAATCTTTCTTCCGGAAATCAAAAATGAAAAAGATTAATTTTATAACTTTATTTTATAAAATTAAATCAAGCGAATTGATACGCCACTTGAAGAGTCACATCAATTCTGAAAACATGGCTTTGACCTGCGACCAATTGATTCTGTCCTCTAAAAAGAATAGGAATTTCATCTGCTAAATTACTAAAACCGAAGACCTCAGGATGAAATATACCTCCGCCATCAGTCTGAGAAATAACAACAGAACTACAGATCTGGTCCGATGGTCCAGTGGTGACCCTTTTTATTTTCGATGGTAATTTACACACTGCAGAGAATGTATAACTAGCAGTATTTGCTGTTGCTAGAAAGAAATAATGCAATTGCACAGTAGAACCTCCAATTAATCTCCAATGACAAGTCTGGTTACCTATAGCATCAAAATTAGTTAATGTGATACCAACACTCTCTTGACCTCTTTGGAATTTGTTTAGACTCATTTTATTATAATAAAATATAATAAATAAAATATAAAATAATTAACCAATCTGAGCAGCAGATGTAGCAAGCCTACAAGAGCAGTTGATGATAACATCATACTGTTGACCAGCAGTTGCTTGTGCGGTTGAACGGAAAAGTAACACCATTTTATCAGTGTTTCCCGCACTGTTTGTTCCGGCAGCCAAAAACTGTGGAGTGCCGTTTGCGCTACCAATAACGCTAGAGGAGTTAGTATCAGCTTCACCAGTAGTATATCTTTTAATGCCAGGGGGGAGGGGTACATCAATTGACAGATTAAACAAAGTTGTAGAAGAGCATTCGATTGAATATCCCATAGATACATTAATTCTATCGCCTACTACTGTGTAATTATAATAATCAGGAGAACTTATGAGAGTAAATAAATTTGGAACATTATATAAACTTGCTGGAACAGGAGTAATAGCAAGGCTTTTAAAGTGATTAAGAGACATTTGTTTTATATAAAGAAAATATTAAAAAAAATTTGTTTTATAAAAGATTTTAAAGATTTTATATATTTATGAAAAAAAAATATCTTGTATATAATAAAATGGAAAATTCTGAAGAACAAATTGTAAAATATAATTATCATTTTCATGAAGATAGTCAAAATAGTGAAGATGGTGAAGATGAGAAAACTACAAACTCTGACTCAGGTTCTACTTGTTCTGTGTCTGATAGTTTGGTTGAAGTTTTAGATAAATCAATGTGTATAAAAGAACCAGAAAAATATCCGGGTAGCAGTGATAGTGATGATGATATACCATCACTTGATACTGCTCAAGAGAAAAAATTAACTGAGAAACAAAAAAGACGAGTAAAAACTGCTAAAGAGATAAATGAAATGTATCAAATTTTGATAAAAACAGGATTAAGTTGGGACGAAATCAAAAAAATTGCTTGTGAAGATAAAGATGAAGTTGAGAAGATACGCAATGATTTTCATGAGTTGTTTGATAATGTATCAGATACAGATGTGATTAAGCACGAAACAAAAGCTTTGTTAATTTTAATGGGTATAATCGAAGAACCTCTTGCATCCCATCCGGACCTTGAAAATGGTGTTTATTAAATTTTTGTTTTTTATAATTTTAAAAATTATAAAATCTTCATTCAACTTTTTTGTAGGAGTAGATTCTTGTTATTAAATTTTCTATAAATTTTTGTTTCTAAATAAAAAATCTTTATTTATAATAAATGAGCTTAAATCACATTCTCAACAGAGATTTAGCTAAGAGAATTGAAGTGCATTCTAAAAAAATAATTAATTCTAACGGAGATATAGTAACTACTGGTTCTGGAACTGTAGGTCCAGCAGGTCCAGCAGGTCCTCAAGGTCCAGCAGGTTCAGCTGGTGCTGTTGGTACTCAAGGTCCAGCAGGTCCAGCAGGTTCAGCTGGTGCTGTTGGTACTCAAGGTCCAGCAGGTCCACAGGGTCCTCAAGGTCCAGTAGGTCCACAGGGTCCAGCAGGAACATCTGCAACTGGAGGTTTATCTTTAGCATCAGGACAGACACCTGCAGAGAAGAACCTAGCTCTATTTAATGCTTCTGGTGAGGTTATTCATTCTGGTCCTATAAAAATAAATGAAAGCACAGGATTAATGCTTGGCGTAGGTGAATTACGAGCATCATCAGTCAATTTAACAGGTAACGCTTCAACTGTCAATTTAACTTCAACAGGTATTCATAAAGCTTATAGGATTGAACCAGATAGTTCAGCGAACTGGGTTGAAGTCAGATCTACATCAACCACTTCTCCTTTACAACCTTGTATATCATTATGCGACACCTACGGTATTAATACAACAGAGTCTTATAATCTAGAGTTTTGGAGAGCAGATGGGTCCGCACTGACGAATAATGGTAAGGGTAATTTAGATGGGTCTGGACGAGGCTTTGGCTATTGTGGCAGTATTATTACTAAAAACAATGGTGCGAATAACGGTTTGATTTTAGATTCTGTTTTAACGACACGTCAACCATCAGATTATCGATTGAAAACTAATGTTAAGCCTTTAGTAGGTAGTTTATCAACTTTGAAGAAATTAAAACCCTGTAATTTCAATTGGAAAAATTCTGTAGTTCCAGAATGGGGTTTCATCGCACACGAACTTCAGGCTGTAGTTCCAGAATGTGTCACAGGTAAGAAAGATGAGAAGAAAAAAGATGGTACACCTAAATATCAACAAGTAGATACAAATAAACTAATTCCTTTACTTGTAGGTGCTATAAAAGACTTATCTTTAGAAGTATCAAAATTACAAACAAGAATAGCAACACTTGAATCTAAATAAATAAATTTTTTTATAATTTTAAAAATTATAAAATCTTCATTCAACTTTTTGTAGTAGTAGATTCTTGTGTTTTTGAGTTTTCTTGTGAACTGTCAAGCTCCCTCGACAAATAACTACACCACACTCACACGTCACTTTCTCTGTTCTGTATTTTATAATTTCTTCTTTATTTTCATGATATAACAATTTTCTTTTCTGTTTTATTTTTTCTTTGTTTTTCTCATTATAATCTCTGTAAAAATCTTTAATATTTTGTCTATACATCTCTTCATTAAACATTTTTTTTGTTTATTTTGAAACTTTAAATCTAATCAATTTTCCTATACTGATCATTCATACTAGCAGAATGCATAAATTTATCTTCTATTTCTTTCTGTTTTTCTTCCATTTCTTTTATAGTTGGATCATTCTTGCGAAAATGCGAAATTACGATGTGCCGTAGTAATGATGACCCTATAGTTTTACCTAAATGCTTTTCAAATAACCTATTAAGTGCTTTAGTAATACCGTTAGAATTTATAGGTCGAATTCCGTCTTGTAAGGTTAGAAAATAACCAGATTTATTAAATTTTAGAAATTTCTTAATTACTTTCGCCAGTGACGATGGTATTTTAACACTTTTCTTACCGTATTTAGAGTCTGTCTTGTACTGGTTCAAAATAAATTTGTCTGGTATTCCTTTTTTAAGTAGTAGAAAATTATTCTTATTATCATCTTCTTTTTCAGATTTCAATATTTTCATTTCAGCAAAGTCATTGCGCCAGCTGAAAACTAGATAGGTCCTTAATAATATATAATCTTGCAGAGTAGTATATTCCACTCTTGTAAGTTTTTCTTTTTTTAGAATTTCGTCTTTTTTTATTTCGTCGAATAATTTCTCTGTTAATTTAATTAGTTGTTCGTAGGATACCCAGTTTTCTCTCTGCTTATCAGTTAATTTCTGATTTTTTAAACGTTCTTCAGATTGTTCTGCTAGTTTAGTCATCTCTTCGCTATATTTTTCAATTAATTGTTTATCTCCCTCAATCGCTTTTAATGAGACTACAATTGCTATAAGTCTATTCTTGCGTGTATTTAGGGTTTCATCTTTAATCGTTTTCATCACATCATCAAAATTGTCTAGAAATGAAAGATCATCAAGGTCACAATCTTTCTTAGATTTACCCTTTAATTCTCTACAAATTTTATACAAATTGGTAATGTAGGTTTGAATAGAGTTGATTTTCAATTTTGGTTTTAATTTTTGGATGTGTTCAATTAAAAGTTTGTTAGACATCTTTTATATTAATGAAATATAAAAAATATAAAAAAAAATTAATTTGATGTTGGATTATTTACTGTCATTTCGTATAAACTTTTCTTAACAAATACTAACTTAACTGTAGCTAAATCATTTTCAAAAAGATAGAGCGGAAATGTCTCACCTGTTTTGTACTCTATATAAATTTTCAGATCTACGTTTAAGAGTGGTTTATCTGAGTTCATTGCGTGTAATCTTACATTTGATATTCCAGAAGTTGAAAATTGAACGGGGTCTCCATTTGAATAGCCTGCAAACGGTTCAAAGTCCGTCAGAATTCTGATGGATTCGTTATTTTCTGATTCTAAAAACTCTGCGTTAGCAGGAATCGTTGAAGTTCTGAATTGAACTCCTGAAAAATGATTAAACACACTGCGTGGGTCGTATTCACCCTGCATTTTATAATAGGTAATTGGACCAGATACAAATGTGTTCTCTAGCCTATTTTCTACTATAAAAACTATGTCAAGAGACCCAGGAGGATTGAGCGGAGGACCTTTTGAAGCAAGAGAATTAAAGTAATTCAGAAAGAACGGAAAAGTCATCGTAATACCACAGTAGAGGGCTGGGTTTTGGTAATTAGAATAAATATCTGGAGCGTAAAGTGTAAATAAACGAGCGTTAGAATCGTAAATAAAAATAGGTGGTCTATTGCCTGAAAAAGTAGGTTCAGCTATAATCAAATCATCAAAGCATTCTTTATACGCTTGATTAGTCATGTCCAAAATCTGTTGAATTGACAAAATTTCTCGGTCTGGAACATATTCAAATATATTTGAGTAACTGATGTATCTAACAGGTTTAGTTATAGTAGTTGTTTTATAAGTTAAGCCAACTCTATAGAGATTATCTGCTTGTGATTGTTCTGGATAAATTTGTAACGGTATATTAATAGGCACAGTAAATCTCTGAACTCCTACTAGATAGTCAGAACATCTTTCTATAATTGGAGAAACACGCGTTTGATTCATTTCCGCTAAGATAGGCTTCTCTTCTGCTAAATCATTATACATTGTGATGTTATAATACAAAATATCTTGATTTGAATCTTGCGGTGCTTCAAGATTAACAGTTTTAGGTGGAGGTGTTGGTATTTTTACTTCAGGAGGATTTAAAAATCTAGGTTTTTCATCATCATCCTTATCTTCTTGTTTAGGTTTAGAAAGCATTTTCTTTATTTATAAACAAGAAATTTTTATATTTCTTATAAATAAATGTGCTTATCTGAATATATTTATGTCTATAACCCATTCAAGAGATGTGTTATGTGTAAGCAGGCTTATTTTAACACACGAGAAATAAGTATTTGTAAAGACTGCTTTTTTATTATAAACAAAAGACTTTTTCCAACAGAATTCGGTGAATACAGATAAAAGAAATTTATATTTACTATATATAAAAATGTTACTATACTACTGTTGTGGATTAAGGAAACAACGATGCAATAGATGTAGAAAAGAATTAAAAGCTAAAGATGCGTATATTTGTAATAGTTGTATATCCGAACTTTTTGTTGATGAATAATTTTAAACTAATAACAGTTTAAAATTTAGAAATAATCAGTTTCAGACCAGTTGTGATATTTTACTAAAGTTCCTATTACAATTAAATCAATGTTAGAGTTTTCTGTATAATATATTTCTACAAGATGATAATTCTTCTCTTTACAAAAATCTCTTTTTATCTGGTCATGTTTTTGTTGTTTCAAAAAATTTAAATAAGCTTCTTCTTGTGGTATAGAACCAAAATTTTTAGGTTTAACGTGATGCATTCCGTGATATTCTATCATTATTGGTCTATAACCGTCTTTTTCTATTAGAAAATCTGGTTTGAGATGCTGTCCGCAAAATTGTGTCAGAGGATAATGTGTTTTATCGTGTGTGTAATGTACCATCATTTCATCTAATATTTTTTTTATTGTGTATTCGCCGTAAGATAAATTTGTGTCAGTTCCAGTACAAATAGCCTTATGACGTTTCAAAAGTCCATTATTCTTAAATTTAGATTTACACTTACCTATATCACAATAATACCATTTTACATCTATATTATGAATAAAAGCCTTGTGTTTTTTCAATTCTGAATTTCTCTTACATTTATATTCACATTCACCTATATCACAATGATACCATTTTACATCTATATCGTGTTTATAGGCTTTGTGTTCTTTCAAATGTGAATTGCTCTTAAATTTTAACTTACAGTCATCAACATCACAGTAATACCATTTTACATCTATATCGTGAATATAAGCCTTATGTCTTTTCAATTCTGAATTGCTCTTACATTTATATTCACATTCATCTATATTACATTTATACCATTTAACATCTATATCGTGAATAAAAGCCTTGTGTTTTTTCAAATCTGAATTATTCTTACATTTATATTTACACTCACCTATATTACAGTGATGCCATTTAACATCTATATTATGAATATCAGACTTGTGTCTTTTCAAACGAGAAGGATATTTTGTCTTAAATTCACATAAATTACAATTTAAAAGTTTGTTCATTTTAATAAAAGGTTTCTAATTCTTATTTAAATGATTTGTTCATTTAAATATCATTTTTTTTTTTTCTAATTGTTCTAATAATCTAACTTGAGATTTTGCTTTACTTAATGTTGTTGCTTTTGAATGGGTTTTTTTTGTAATTGTGTTTTTAACACTGTAAAGTTTCTCATTCCTTATTTTTCTTATAGTATAAGGCATCTCTTTATTATATAGAATTTTTATTTATTTTTTTCTTATCTACCGTCTTCTGATACTTCCGCCTGAGAGCCTTCCCCCAGATTTTTGTTGCATTCCAGAACCAGTTGCGGCTTTAATTCCAGCAGCTAATGGGGCGAATTCCGGAGCTACGCTTGATAAAATTGGAGTAGCAACTGTTGCAACCTTGTGGATGATATTTTTAAGTCCAGACCAGAAAGAACCACCTTCAAGATCTTCGTGAACGTGATGAGGCATCTCCTGCTCTGCTTTAAGCACATCTTCTTGAGTTAAGTTTCCAAGACTTGCACGGGCTGTATTTGGTCCGATTGAGAACACACCAGTGTTGCACACTACCATTACGAATTCGCAGTCCATTGCGGCTGTATCTTGATTTTGAAACCGAACTTGGGCTTGGATGTTCCACGATCCGTTGACGCCTGGTGCCTGACCGTCCTCTAAACCGATGTCTTTACCCATCTCGATGCATAAAACACTTCCCCTATATTTCGTGAAGCTTGGGTAGTCAAGATTGCATCCGTTTCTGCGAGAGATTTCAAAAAGTTCCTGTTTGCTGGCCGAAGATAGAAGACCACTTTGATTACCCCAAGAGATAGAGACAGATTCGATTGACGGAAAACTGTCAGCAGTCTGAAAAGAATTAGTTGCGTCAGTTCTACGAGCAAATAGGAAAATTCTGCGAGGGATTTGAGAAAGACGGATAGTATCACTAAATACAGTCTGAGATCCACCGATGGCAAGTTGGCTCATTGTTCTAATATATTCTTGACATGAGTTGTAAGGCAAGACTTGGAGCTCAGGAATAGGTTGAAGCATATTTGGCGTAAGGTAATTGATCAACAGTTCAGGAGCTTGGTAGAAGGTGCAGGATACAGAAGTAATAGCATTTCCAAGAGCAGAGTGGCACATAACACGTCCAACATCACTAGAAAATCTAAGATTAACATCAAGACTATTAACATTCACGAACCCTTCCTGTTGATGTCCATGACCATTATACATGGGCGAGACCCAAATCGGTTCTGTGACTACACAACGGATATTAGTGCTTGAAACAGATACAACTTCAAAACCACCCCTCGGCACCTCAGCGCTATTCTCGCCGAAGAAGGCTAGCGGATTACGCCCTGATCCGAGAGTGATATAATCGGAATATTTTTGATAAGAGTCAGGCATAGCAGCACTCATACTCCAAGATTTAGCGCGAGAAGCACTATCATTTCCGTAACAAAGCATAGCGTGTAATTTTCTTTGCACGTTCTCTGATACCGTTTCACCGTTGATGGAAACAGAAGCGACATCCACGATAGAAGAAACAGGGAACTGGCGAAGGCCATCGTCTAAACCGAGTTTCCAATCTCCACCCGTTGCCTTAATATCAAGATAGAAGCGGCATTTAATATAACGATCAATAATAGTTTGATTAGAAGGAGGGGTTACACTCCATTGACTATTTATAGGGATAGAAGGTGATAACTGATAGCTATCAGCGGTCAAAACCACAGGGGTAGTTCTTTGAGCACCCATGTGGACTACGTGATTTTTCTCGACGTCAGCACGAATGGCGACACGAGGTTCTTTGACTAAAACAGTTTGCATTATTTATTATACATAAACATAATAAAAAAAAATAAAAAAAATTTAAACAAAATTTTAAAAAAAAAATTACAGAAAAAATATAAACTCATTTTGAAATAATCAATTTTAAAATTTTAATTATTTTAAAATTATTCTAGTTAAGGGAAGATAACGAAAACAATCTTCTCAATTTAATTCAGAGTATGCAGAAGGAATTTCGCTCTCTGTGATGATATATTTTCGTATAAAACCTCCATTATCTGGATCTATACCTTCACCAAACGCCCAATCTGGATCTTTCCATTCGTACCAAATTTGGGATTCAGTATTTGTATCGGTGCGGAAATACGCCCCAATAGATGATGTATATATTTTTGTAATGTTATGAAAATAATCATTTGATGGAGTTCTATATATATAATTTGCGTATTTAAGAATGAGTGAATTTGCGTAATCTGTAAATGCTTGAGAGTAAGATTGTTGTGCTTGTTCGTTACCCCCCGAATTTACGGGAAATGTGCATCAAAATCAGCACGGAGTTGAGCTAGGTCGCTTGTCAGATTTGTGATCAGAGTTTGAAGAGATGAATCGGCATTCTGGTAAGCATCTGCGATTTCTTTGAACGTATCTAAATCACTACTGCTCAGGTTCAGGATAGCATCAATTCTTGCTTTTTCTGTGTCAATGTTACCCTGAAGAGTGGTATCTGCGGCCTGACGAGCACTTGTTTCGGCACTATCAGCACTGGCTCTAGCTGTGGCTTCGCTTGAAACTGCGAGAGCACGGGCATCGGCTTCGGCAGTGATATTAGACTGGAGGACAGCTTCGGCATCTTCAGCTCTTCCTTGTTCGGTAGCGATAGCAGTAGCATTCACACCCTCTGCAGCGGTTGCACGAGTGATTTCAGCGGTCAAGGAAGTCTGGATAGCAGAGCGGGCAGTCGAAGCAGCGGCATCACCAGCAACACGTGCGGTCTCTTCAGCAGTAACAAGCCCTTCAACACGGGCGATTTCAGCGGCGACATTATCAGAAGCGGAATCGACGTCACTGCGGAGAGTGAGTGCGTATCCTAGCATGTCATCGACGGATCCAGCGGAACCTGTAAATTTGTAAGTCGAGCCAGCAAATTCAGCTGCGACTGGATAAGTAGTAACCACTTTAGTTTCACTACTATAATCAACTTTGTATTCATTCAATTGTTCAAGAGCGTCATACAATTTCAAGACACTTTTTTTTGCGGGTACAGCCATTTTTATTTATATACAAGATAATATTTTTAAAAAATAATTTTTCAAATTTAGAAATTATTTTTTTTATAAAATTTCATTTAGATGATTTGCCAATCCTAAAGTATAAAAATGTTTATCCTTATTTCGTTTAAAAAAGTTCTTTTTACCTCTCACAGGTATCCCCATTATAACATTATCATCTCTTTTTAGAGGTTTTACATGCCTTAAATACACACTGCGAAGACGTGGTGTATCTCCTTGTTCTATCTGCTTACACACAAGATATTTTTGCCGTTTGAGTTTATCTTTCTCGGGACTGTACTCAACATTTTCTTCTTCTTCGATATCATAGCCTAATAACCAATACAGTGTTTCAAACATTATTTATTTATTTATACTCAACATTTTTATATTTTCAAAATTACAGAAAAGGAGCATTTGCATCCAAAAAACTTTTCTTAGTTGTAACACGCTCTAAGAAGACATCAAGGGCTATACGATACATTTTGGATTTGCTCATCTCTACATCAATGTAACCTGCTAGATCGCTGTATTTTGAACCAAATTCATTATAATTACTGAATTTTTTCCCGAAGTTAAAAAACGTGTTTAATCCGTTCAACACAGCGATACCAGCTAAGGCAATCCCATCCACGTAATTGTATTCAGTAGGTAGATGTGGTGAAACTACTGACATAACAATAGGCACGACAACTCCTGGAAGAGCGTACCTTGTGTATTTCTTTTTAGCAGATCTACTTGCAGCATCAAAAGCAGCCGATTTTTCAAGACAGTCTTTGTGGATCTTCCACACAAAATCTTCACGTTTGCTATCCCACGGCATCTCAGTCCGTGGACCATCTTTACTACTGCTATTTGAATTTTTGGAATCTTCAACTTCATGTTTCACATTGATGTGGATTTCATCTAGTTCGTTGGACATTTTATTATAAATAAAGATAATTAAAAATTTTAAAATTTTAGTTATAAAATTACGTGAATTAAAATAAACGAAATCACAGTAACTTCTGGTGATAGATTTGACACTACAACACCGTAAGACAACCAGAACTTGAAAATTGAGGCACACAT
>Ga0208767_1002863_pt1 | contig 12820 bp, 12 predicted proteins | sample VirMetDEL_Mar_21_FD_184514 | JGI IMG/M metagenome (GOLD analysis project Ga0208767, IMG submission 184514) | Aqueous microbial communities from the Delaware River and Bay under freshwater to marine salinity gradient to study organic matter... | ecosystem: Environmental > Aquatic > Marine >... | reverse complement strand
AGGACAAGTCATTACCCCATCTGAGCGTGCGTTGATTGGAACGGCCCTCCAAGCAGAAGCAGATACCCTCGATGACGTGGTTGGGCGCGGAGGCACTTCCTCGGCGGCAATAACCGCCCCACAATTTATCGTAACAGGAGGAACGAGCGCACAATTCCTGAAAGGCGATGGCTCAAGCGATTCGACCGTGTATATCCCTACCGGACAATATGAGGCAGGCTCAACCCCTATTTCGGCCAAGGGTTTCATTAATACCGGAAGCGACACGTCATGGATTTCACAGACGGAAGGTTCCCGCGTTGTCCCAACAGACAATTCGTCAGGCTCAACTCAAATCTTCAGCAACGGCGTGGAATCGCTCGTCACCGCTTGGAACCAAGACCTTTTGACCACACAGGGCATCACCTATTCAAGCGGCGTCTGGACGATTGATACGGCGGGCATCTATCATATTCGGGGACAATTCGGACTTCGTGATGGGGATGCAACGGGGTCAAACGGACTTGGCAATCCGGGGTCAAGCGACTTTATCCAAGCCCTTGCGTATATTCTGCATTCGTCGGATAGCGCAGACCCGGACGTTGGCCCTTCGCCTACCCCCGAGGACTTCTTGGTGCGCGGTCCCACGTTCCTATACACGAATGGAACAGGTCTGTCTGCAAAGGGGCCTGTCGTGGAGACAATCAGGCGTCTTGACGTGGGCGACCGCATCGCATTTGCGTTGTGGGCAAGGAAGCAATCGAACCAATCATCAACCCTAAAATACAGGATGCGGACCGGATTCTATAACGAGTGCTACATTAGGAGGATTGGATGATGGTTGATTGTGTTTCCGTGCTACATGCTCGATACCCTGCGCTGCTTGATTGCGACACCACCCCCTTCTTCGATAGGGGCGACGGCGTGATTCGATACATGCCTTCCCGATGGCCTCTTGACGTTGCCGCTCCCACGGTGGAGCAGGTCAACGCTTGGATTCTTGAGGACGGTGATTGATTGCGCGACCCTTGGCTTGACCTCTTCATCTCAGACATTCTTGATAAGCAGATTCACAGAAACGGCATTCGTATTTTCAAATGGAGATGGTGGAAATGAGAAGGGGAAAGATTGTTTACCGGCCTCCCGAGAAGGCCTATACCAATGTGAACATTGAAGAGACAGACCACGGCTACAAACTGTATAGACCGGGCGATAGCAGGCCGTTTACCGTCATCCCGCATTCAGCCGTCAAACAAATTGACTACAAGGAGGCATAACCATGCAATACGAACTGATTCCTGTTTACCTGCTCGCCGCCGCCTTCGTTGCGGAAAAGGCGCTCATCCTGTATCGCCGCGTCATGGCCGACGGCAAAGTGACCTTGGACGAAGTGATGGAAATTGTCGAAGAGGCGGAAGAAACCGTCGAGGCCGTCAAGGAGATGGTCGAGGATGGCGAGTGAACAACAACACGACGCGGTGCAAAACCACCGGCTCGACTCTATCGAGCGTCGGCTCGACAAGCACGACGAAATGCTTCAGAAACTCCTTGAAGCACAAATCCGAACTGACGAACAGTTCACCGCCCTTGCGGAAACCCAAAAGGGAACTCAAGAGATGATTAACGGCATCGGTAAGTCAATCATCAAGTGGATGATGGGCATTGGTTCAACGATGGTTGCCGCAATAATCGGTATGCAGGGGGTTGTGTGATGACCTACTACTGCACCACCTCCGATGTTGGTTCGCGTCTTGGTCTCGATTCGGCGCAGCGTAGTCGAGCGTCGTCCCGACTAACCTCGGCCATCCGTCGCTCAACCATCGAAATTGACCAATTGTTCAGGGACTACGGGCGCGACCTTCCAAGCGACCACACCGCAGAAACCACGTTGAACGGTGCCGTCAGCGCCGAGGCAACAACAATCACCTTGACTTCTGCTTCGTCTTTCGCAACGTCGGGCAACGGAAACGTTGACGGCGACTCCTTCAAGTGGACGGGCAAAAGCACCAACGACCTGACCGGCGTGACCGGCCTCTCCTTTTCACATTCCTCCGGGGTGACTGTTCAGCAGGGCGAGTTTGCCCATGTCCTGCGTGAGATTTGCGCTGACCTTGCCGCATCAATTTACATGGAAGACGAAGGTTTGTTTCAAGGCAACGAAACGTCCAAGACGCGAGGCGAAATCGTGCGAAAGAGGGCCATGTCTTCCCTGCGCCGCCTTGCTCATCTTGGGAGTGTTGATTGATGGCTCTTAACCCGCTTAGAGGAACGGGCGGTCAAGTCGGTGGCGCGTCTGTCCGCTTGGACACGCGAGAGTTCGACGCCATGCTTAACGACATGGAACACAAACTCCCACATATCATCGCAAAAACTTTGTCGAAGATTTTGTCCGAGGCTCAATTTGAAACTCGTGCCTACATCGAACAACGGGGAGATGGAAGACAAAGCCACATTTCGGATGCCGGTAGCAGGGTGGCTGAAATGTTTAACCGAAAAGACGTGTTCGTAAGGGGTAGTGAAATCCTTAGCGGTATGATTGCCGAGCGAGCGTTCACTTCTCCTGACGACGACGGAAACCGCTTTGACCTTTCGGAAGCACTTCAGGACGGTATTCGTGAAAGGAACGTCTATTTCCGAAGCACCGGCGCGGCCCTAAAAGGTCGTCAATTTGGACGCAGGGGAAGCAACACGCCTTGGACTATGAGCAACCCCGGCCGATTCTACTTTCATGGCTATCCCAAACTTTCCTACATCGAGTTCGGCATGGGTATCGTTGAGCGACGACTTGAAAGACGAATTGGTGCTGCTATCGAACGGGAGTTTGGTCCCGGCTCCTACTATCGAGGGTGATTAAATGGCGATTGCGACGACGAGTCAGTTTTGGACAAGCCGCCTCAACGGCGAAGACCCCGCTTCGCCTGCGGTCCCGCGAAACAATGAGGTGTTCTCGGTCACAGGAAGCGGTGCCTCGGCTTCAGGTGGAGATTGGGTCGTCACAGACGCTCGCTATTCCCTGACGCCCGCCGTTGGCTCTTACACCATCCTTGCCTGCATTTCCTACGGCGTCACGGACCCGGACAACGGTGAGGTGCTTATGGCGCTTGATAACGGAACATACCGTGTCGAAGTTCAGGCTACGGGCAACATTCAGACGCTCAGGCTTGTGGGAGCAACCACCGTTGAAACAGAATACCTTGACCTCAAAATGCTAAACGATGAACCGGTCCCCGTCGTCCTTCGTTTGACGCTCGACGCTTCGGGTAACGCTCGTCTTTACATGCGCGAAATCATTGAAGACGACGACGCTGAAATACACTACCTGTCCGTCACCGGTTCTGCCTCTACGTCGCGGGAAATCGCTTGGGGGAACAACACGGGAACGGTCAATTGGTCTACCGTTTACGTCAGCAAGCATGGGGCGTTTGGACCCGACGAACTCGCACCATCAGACTTCGCAACGGACACGCTTATTCGCATGGCCCTCTCGATTGTTCAGACCATCAAAGACAGTCAGCGCATGTATCTGAAAACTCACCTTGATGATTCGCAAATCCGCTACGGATTCGACGTGTCGTCGGAGATGATTTCGCGCACCCCCGCACCAATCGTAAATGTGCTGCTGAGAGGCATTGACTCACCCATCTTTGCTGCGCTTGGTGGGGGAGAAGTGGACCAATCCTACGAGGTGTTGATTTACGTCATTACGCGAGGCACGAACTATGAAAACGCCTTCCGCACCGGGCTTAACATCATCGGGGAAATCTTCGATGAGGTTTACACCACCACAGGACTCAAGGGGACGACAGATTCCCTAAACGAATACTCGTTGGAATTGGACCACAAGATGAACAACGAACATCTGACCTGTGTTCACCTCTTGACCCTGACCTATGACCGTCGCATCAACATGAGGCGTAGGTGAACCCTTAAACGACACGTAATCCGTCACAAACAATAGAGGCGATTACGCATGACTGATTTCGACAACCGGTTCGTTGCGCTCAAGAAAGAATCGGCGTATGGAACCCCTTCCGGTGATTATGTGTTCGGCGAGGTGGACGACGAGTCCATTCGCCACACCTTTGACCTCCTGACCCGCGAGGACATGAGCCGCTACGGCTCCGCGAAGTCCGTGACCGGAAAGGAGTTCAGCGAAGGCAGCGTCAACATGGCGATGATGGCGGACAATTTCATGGGCAACGTCTTGATGGGAATGATGGGAACGGACACCGTGACCGGCGCTTCCGACCCTTACACGCACACCTTTACTGAGGCAGGAACGCTTGCCTCTTACACCTTCCTCGTGAGCCGCGAAGACAAGGAACACCTCTACAAAGGCTGCGTCATTGATTCCCTCTCCGTCAGCGCCGCGCTCAACGAATACGCAAGCGTTTCCTTCAACCTCATGGGCAAGTCCGAGGACATCGCCTCCCTTGCAGCCGTGGGAACGACCACCCCTACCTTTGCGGACAACTTGGATGCACTTTACTTCAGCAACGCCAAGGTGTTCTTCAACGGAAACGCTACGGCTTCTGATGCGGTGGCCGACATTTCCTTCGACATCAACCTGAACCGTGACGGAGACAATGCCTGTGCCCTCGGAAGCACCACCTACGTCCGTGCGCCTCCCGTGCAGCGCCGCGTCGTTACCGGTAGCATTACCTTCAACCAAGTGATTCACACGGCAACCGTGGATGAGCCAACCTACACCGAACTGACCACCGAAGACGGCCACGAACTGTCCGGTAGCGGTGTCGAACTCAAGGTGCAGTTCGGTGACGACTCGACGGCTGACCGTCTAACCTTTAACTTCTACAAGATTCGCTTTGAGGCAGCCGACGCCAACGTGAGCGGTCGCGACACCAACACCATGACGGTGAACTTCGTGGCCCTCTACTCTCCCGATGACTCAAAAATGATGGACATTGTTCTCAAGAACTCAACCTCCGGCGCTTACTGAGGTGGTTAGATGGCGAACAACGGCGGGACCATCATCACCGATAAGACGAAACTCATGGTGAACACGTTCACCGGGACCGCTTCGGAAATCCAAACCGCGTTCCGCGCGGCTATCGCCAACAACGATGTGGTCATTTCGTGTGACGTGTCGAGAAAGAAGGACACGAACGTTTTGACGTTGGCCGTTGTTTGGTATGACGTGGCTTGAGATTAGCATAGCATAGCAGAGAAGAGAAGTGAGAAGATGCCCGTTTTGAAAAAGACCTTTACCCTTGATGATGGAACAGAACTCGTCGTCCGCCAAGCAGGCGGTATGGCGAAACTGAAGATTGAGAACATTCAGGCTCGCGTATTTCGCGACCACATGCACTTCGGGCTTGACCCGAGCGAATGGACTCCCGAGCAACAGACTGAGTTCTCAGAAGCCCTTGACGCCGCAGGCGCAGGCTACGAAGACCAAATCCGCTCGTGGGTTCCCTCGTGCGTGGTGCAGCCCAACGAGTTCGACATTGACGACCTCACCTCAGAAGAACTCCGCATGATTCTTGGATTCGTGCGTGGGGACGACCCGGACGGTGCGCCCCCTTTGGAACCTTCTTCCGAGTCGCCCCAAGCCTGAGCATGGCCTACAAGGGGACGCTCCCCTCGGATTTGTGGGACCGTTACGATTGCGAGGGAGGCAATCACAAACTGACGCTCGACTTGCTCGTTGCGGCTGACGTTCAAGACCGTGTGGCCGAGGCTACCAAGAAGGCACAAAAGAAGTCTGATGGTAAAGCGATGGAAGCCCGCCGCAAGCAAAGACGGGCCAAGCGTGAACTGTTAAGCGACGCTGAAGGCTTAGAGATGCTTAGAGGGTTGGGCGTGCCCATCGTGAGTCAAGATTAGCATAGTGGTGATTATCCTTGTTTCTGTTCGACCTGATGCCCATTGTCGCCCTGTCTGTTGGGGCGTTGATGGTCGTTTTGCGAGCGGGCGCATCCCGTGTGTTCTTCGACGTTGTGGGGTCGTTCCAAGCCACGCGACTCATCAACGATGCAAGAGCCAAGACTACTGTTCTCCAATCGCTGATGCTCGATGGTTTGTCCGGCATCGGAGAGTCCGCCGCCCTCGTCAGCGAACAAATGGACCAACTCGTAGACGCTACGGTTCCCCTTTCTCAAGAAATTGCAGCAGCAAGGATTGAGTTTGAGAAGTTCGCGAACTTTGCTGATGCCGCGCAAGTGCAATCGCAAATTGTCGCTATGGGCGAAGAGTTCGCATTTACCGCCGACCAAGCCCTCATCGCAGGTGCCCGCATGGCGCAACTGTCTGACCTTGTGGGTGGCGGTGAGGCGGTAGGTGCGGCAACACGGGCCGGTGTTGAGTTTGGTTTGATTGGTGGTATGGAAACTGAACACGCGATGCAGCGCATCATCAACCTTCAGCAGCAGACAAACTTCCTGTTTGACGGTATGACGCAGGCACAAATCAACGCGATGAACGCAGAAGACCGAGCGAACGCCGTTCGGCAAAACTCCGTCCAACTTCTCAACCAACTGAACACCGTTGAGAACCGTTCTGCCGCCACCATGTCGCAAATTACGTTCGTGATGAACCAATTCGCCGCACAGGGACACCTTGCGGGCGATTCAATCACGTTCATGGCCGCTGCTTCCGCTACGCTGATTGAAGCCGGTGAAGAGCAAGGAAAGGCCGGTCGTGCGTTGCGTATGATGTATGCACGACTCGGTGCAGATACCGGAAACAACGCCGCAATTTTGGCGGAGTTTGGTGTTGCGACAAAAGATGCAAACGGAAACCTCCGTTCAATGGAAGACATCATGGGTGACTTGTCCAAGGCCATGCGTGGACAGTCTGAAGCAGACAAAATGCGTGTTGCTCAGGCCATCGCAGGCAACGACCACTATGTTCGTGCTATCAAACTGATGGAAAATCACGAGCGAACTATCCGCTTGAACACACAAGCCGTTCAGGAACTTGATACCGCCGAGGCAGAATTGGCTCGACGTAAAGAAGACGTATCGTTCCAATTGGAGCAACAAGAAGCACGCTTGCATAACGCAAGGGGCGCTCTTGGCGATGTGTTCGTTCCTGCCGTTCTCAGGGCTACCAAGGCGCAGGCAAACCTCATCCAAGGACTTGCAGACATGTCCGAAGCAAGCACGGCCTTCGGTGGGCTTTTGGAAGCGGGAGTCACCGTTCAGCAATACATGAAACTGTTTGCTCCCCTTGGTGAAGCGTTCCTGAACATCATGTCCATGAACGTGTCGTTGCAGACGCAGGAAACCATCATCCGTTCTCTTCGTGGAGAAGACATCGCCCGCGCAAGCGCCTTTGGTCTTCGCGCACGCATGGAGGCTATCAGTCTTGAAAACCTATCAATGGAACTTGCCCGTCTTGACCAAATCCTTGCCGTCGAACGAGAGCGAGCAAAACTCAGGAACTTTGACCTTTCCGTTCAGCGCCAACGCGAAATCGCTACGCGAGGTGAGCGTATGGTGCTTGATGCAACCATCGAGCAACAAAAATCCTCTTTGATGATGGAGCAAGAAAGCGTTCGCATCAAGGACTTGCAGTTTGCACAACTAAGCGACGAGGCCCGCGTAAGAGCGCAAATCAACCAACAAACGCTCATCCGAAACAACGCAGAAATCACCTCACTAAACGAAAAATCTGCTCTCAGTCAACGTGAAAGGCGAGAACAAATCGCCCTGAACATTCTGAAGGACCAATCCAACCAACACGCAGGATTGCAGAACATTCGCGATAACAAGAGCCTTGGTATTCAACGCCAAATCGCTGCCGTGATGCAAAACAAAGCCGTGGCCCGGTCCATTGAAAAGCGACTTAACGAAGAGAACTCGTTCATTGACGAGCGACGAAACCAACTCCAAGAAGAGAACAACGCTCTTCTTAACCAACATTCCTTCCTATATGCAAAGGGAAGAGATGCCGCCATCCAAGAGGCACAAGCACGAGAGGCGATTCTACGAACTCTCAAGATGGAACTTACTGCTATCCAACAAGCGAACATTCAGGCGTTCCTTCGCGCCGAAATCATTGACGAAACAGTTAGGGAAAACAAAATCTTGGCGACCGCCACGCGAGAAGTCATCGCTGCTATGTCGCAACAGGGCAACGTGCAGGCACGCCTCGACGCGATGAACGAAGCCGTGACCCAATCCGCCCTTCAATTGGCCGAAGCCTTGGGGATTACGGCTCAAAAGGCACGAGAAATTATTCAGGCCGGACCCGGTGTCGTTGCTGCCTTTAACATGGTAGAGACTGAATCTCGCCAAACAACCCAAGCGATGATGATGCAAAATCAAGCCATGATGGCGTCAAGCGGTATTTTGGGCGGTCTGTCTATGGTCCTGACGTTGTTTTCGGACAACCAAAAAGCAGCCAAGGTTGCGGCGGTGTTGATGACGGCATCCATGATTCCTGCAACGGCTCAGATGTTTAGCATGGGCAAGTCAATGGCCGCTACTTCACTTGCAGCAAGCGGTTTGGCTGCTGCACAAGACAACGCGACTCGCTCGACCGTCACTTTGACCGCTGCTATGAAGCGAAGTCCACTCATCCTTGCTACTGTGGCTTTCGTCGCGATTGGGTCTGCAATCGCCATCTTTGGGAAGAATACCGATGATGCTACCGACGCCTTGATTGATATGAACTCCGCTATGGCGGTTGGAAAATCCGATATGGAAAACGCCGCCGCGATGCTTGAGGGGATGACGCAGGCTCAAATCAGGCTCACCCTCGCAACCAAGGAAGGTCGTCTTGAGCGTTTGCGAGCGCAAGAAGAGGCTATGGACGCCGGAGCAGCAAAGGACGCTGTGAAGGCTCAGGCAGACGCATTGGCGGCAGAAATTGGGGCGGGTAGGGCGGTGCAAACCCAACAAATCGCGACCGCCTTCCTTGCTGAAGAAGACCCCCAAGCCCTGTTCAATCAGATGAAGGAATTGGAAGAGATTCAAAACAGGACGAAAATCGGATTCCTTGAAGTGGCCGCAGCAAACATGAGCGGGAACAATCAGATGGCCCTTGATGTAGCGATGCACAATAGGGAATACGAAGACAGGGCAAAGGATTTCGCTGCCGCTATGGCCGGGTTCCCCGACGCATACAAGGGGTCAATCATGGAAATCGCAAACTCAACCGAAGACTTTGAAGACTTCATGGACACGCTTATGGGCATGGTTGAAGACACCGAAGATGGGTTCGGTGGGCTTGGAGGTGCCGTCGAAGAGGGCTTCATCGGTCCCATTGAGGCAGCAAAGGAAGCGGCGTTTGAGTTCGCCAACGCCCGCGAAGAGATGTTCTTTGGAATGTCGTCAGCAAACCTGACCGGAGACATGGTGAAGCAGGTCGTGAACAAGGGTGTGGAAACGCTCATCAACACGACCGAGGTGTTTATGACCAACACGTTCAACGGCATGACCACGCAAGCGGCTGCTGACGAAATCGTGAGACAAGTGGAGAAGCAACTCGGGGTGAACATCACCCTTAGTGGCTGAGAAAAGTTAAGGTGAGAATAATGGTGCGAACTGCGGACTCCAAGTTTGGATTTTGGCTTGCGGGCTACTACGAAGACTTCATCGGGTCTCGTGTCGCTACTGATGACTCCAACACGCCTTCGTCTGACGGCGCTTACGACTCAACCAACACGCACCACGGCAACACCATGAACGGTGAGGCCACGCTCAACCCTCGCTACCGTTGGTCCGTTCGTGACCGCGTGACGACCGGAGAAGTCACGGATTCGACTAACTACCTGCTCGCAAACGACGGTGTGGCTCGTTGGGCAACCCTCGACAACATCAGGCTCGGCAACGGAGAAACTTACGCAGGTCGCTCACAACTGCAATTCCCCTCGACGTGGGCGCATCCAAACCGCCTGCGTTTCGACAAAACAGGAAACGATAACTCCGATGCTTCCTACGTCAAGTTCTCGTCCACTTACGACTCGTCGGCCCACTACCACGTTCCCGGCGGTGACGACGACGCAACCTACGGCCGCGACACCGTTTTTTCATTCAACCCGGCCATCTTTGCCCTCGGCAAAGCAGGCAACCTCGATGACGGCGTGGACCCTGACTTCATGCAATCCGCACACTTGACCGGCGTTTGGGCCGGAGAGCGGTCGCAACTGAACACAAGCGCCACCCACGAAAACCACCCCGAGCGTCACTTCACGCAGGTTAGAAGCAAGGCGGGCAAGCCGTTCCTGTGCGTCCGCACCTACATGAATCAAAAGAATGACCATCGCGTGAACAACGTGGCCCCAAGCGGTAACAACCGACCGGTCATCCACTACGGTTCGGCGCTCAACAGTCGTGCTGATGGCGACACCTTCGGCATTCGCATGGCCGTGCATTCCCACAACGGCAACCCGGATAATCCTGCACCACCCGGCCTTGAAACAGGCATTGACTCGTCGGTGCCCGTCGAATACGTCATTCGCGTTGGATTCCCGTCGGCGACCTCGTTTGACCCAACCACCGGCTCTCAGGGAGCCACGCCTGCGATTTCTTGGACGTTCCGTCCTGATGATGGTCACGGACTCAAGGACTCAGACGTTCGCTACTACCAAATGTCCTATGACGCAAGCCAAGCAGAACCCGCTTACGAGCCTTGGTTCGACCTTGACTTCGTGGTTGACTACACGAACAACAAGTTCAAGGTGTATCACGACGGAACCGAGGTCACGGCAACCAACGACTCAGCAGGCTCATATTCTTCGGGTTATACACTCGTCGGCTCACCAAGCGCCGCAAGCATGACCGGGTGGGAACTGTTCGTCACAAACTACGATTCGGACACAACCACGGAACACCGGAAGGCGGTTATGACGACGATGATTGACCGCGTGGCCATGTATCGTCCCCTCACCGATAGGCTCGACAACACCAACCCATCACCCGTTTCGGCGTGGTCATGCACCGCTCCCGTGAACGGCATTTCGAGCGCCGAAATCACCATCAGCGACGACGACACCGAGCAAAACCTCACCCCCTTCTTTTCCGATGCGTCCATTTCTGACCTACGCCTGTTGATGTTCTCCGGCAACATTCACCGTCCGCTTTGGTCAGGTATCGTGGAAACGATGAGCATTGACCAACACGGGACGGCTCAGACACGCGAAATCACGCTCTCGGCCCGCGACTCCCTGTCGCTGCTTGAACGCCAAATCGCAGCGTGGGAAATCGGTCAGGTTGGGTCAGGAGACACCGATGTTGTCCTTTCCCGTCGAAACGAAGTCGGTCTGCTCGCGGACGCCATGTTTACCGGGGCTTCTCGACTTGAGGCCCGCTCACCTACGCTCGGCTTTGAGTCAACCGATTACGACGAACTTAGGGAGCAACGACCCACGCGAAAGTCGGCTCACCCAATCCAAGTTTACAACAACGAAGACGGCGATGGACCAAATAGCGTCGAAGAGGATTGGCTCGGCTATGGTGTCGTGTGTTTCGACAAGAACACGGCGGACCAAGTGGTTGCGGTGCTGAACGGCAATATCCCAAGCGCCATTTCGGCCGGAACGGAAGTGAGCGTGTTTGGCTCAGACTACCACAACGTTACTGACTATGTGGCTCAATCGGGAGACTACCTCGCAACCCAAACGTTCCCCGGCATCGCAGGCACCCAAACGCAATTCAAGTTCACAGGGACAGGGAAGCCAACGTGGACTGAGAACACAAGCGCCGACATCGAGCAGATGGCGAACGTTCCCGACGTTCTGCCTTCAGCCGACTCGGACTACATTCACTTTGTTTTGGACGCCACCCCAACCTACGCCGATGGCTCTTCGCTGAAACCGGGCGGTGCAATCATCATCACAACCCGTGAGAACCAACTCAGGACACCGCCCGCATACGGCTTCTTTGCGGTTCAGGCGGTCATCGCCGCAAGCGGTAAAATCGTCGTGAAAACAAATCGCAAAGCATCAATCACCAAAACGGACTTCGCGACTCCACTTCAATTCACCCTTGATAGCGGCCATCTGTCCCCTACGGACGAATCTATTGACTACCGAAACTCCCACGCTTTGTGGATGCGCGACCTCCCGAAGTCGCCGTGGTTCAGGAAGCATTTCGGCATCATCAATTTCGCACCGCTTGAGTTCGGCGCAGAAATCTTGGCGAACTTCAACGCTGATACTACGTCAATCAAATGTTCTGCCGACCTGTTCGATGATAACGCGGCAAACATGAGCGGTGTCGGGATTGTGCGCGACACCGACGGCTTCCTCGACACGTTCACTTACGCAGGCATCATTCACAAGAGCGCGGCATCGGCAACATTCATCGTTGGCGTCAAAGGCTTGTCCCGTAACCACACCACCTCAAGCGTCATCTATCTGCTCGGAACAAGTGAGGATTACAAGCACACTTGGGTTCTGTGGTCCGACATGCGGAACAACGGCGACGCTAACGCAGACGGTGGCTTCCAAAAGAAAAACTTCGGACTAATGCAGCCCATCAGCGAGAACTACTCGCTGAACATCGCGTTTACCGACCAATTCGACAACGAGGGCGGCTACACTTCCTTTACCGACCTCAAATTGGGGACTGACGTTGACCTATGGGAGATTGACGCCGAGGTTGACCCATCAACGAACGCACCGTGGTCGCTCCCGTTGCTCCAAGGAACCTACACCGGAAGCACACAGGCTGCTGAAACGAGGGGGATTACCATTGGGTCAACCTCCGGTTATTTGACGGCCGAAACATCACAATACACTAATCTCGCCGTGGGCGACAAGGTTCTGATTTTCGATGACCCCTATACTTCTGCCTACAACACCCACCACACGATTACCGCAATCACCGGTAGTGGCGCAACAAGAACGTTTGAGTTCTCGGGAACAACGGCG
>Ga0208767_1002861_pt1 | contig 12822 bp, 22 predicted proteins | sample VirMetDEL_Mar_21_FD_184514 | JGI IMG/M metagenome (GOLD analysis project Ga0208767, IMG submission 184514) | Aqueous microbial communities from the Delaware River and Bay under freshwater to marine salinity gradient to study organic matter... | ecosystem: Environmental > Aquatic > Marine >... | reverse complement strand
TTCAAAGTCTGGATACTCATTACTTAAATTAATGCCGTCATAGTCATGTACTGCTACTTCGTCAGCGTTTTTAGTAGCATTCATAATTGCCCATCTAAATTTATCAAAGCTTAGATAATCTGTGGGAGTTATCCAATCTCCAACCATTCTACCCTGATTATATGCTTCTAAAGAAGCTACATATATTTTTATTGTCATAATTTATACTCCGTTTAATTAATAAGAAAAACTTTCGATATAATTAAAAGTATCTTCACCTAACGCTGAACGCTTTTGATAACTTTCAATTATCTCTAATCTTTTATTTATATTTTCTGGCTCAAGAATAAAACTTAATCCAGTTCTAATAATTCTAACATCATCTAAATCTTTTATCCTTTCCTTAATTAAATATATTTCATTATCTTTTTCAGATTGTTGACTATATAAATTTTTACGGATATTAAATTTATCTAACTCAATATCACAATCTCTTATTACTGTAACCGCAATTTCTAAATTAATCACTTGTTCCCATAAATATTCTAACTCTGTTTCAATAGCTGAGTTTGTTAAATTCTCAGGATTTATTTTTTCTAATACTATCATAATTTCATACTCCGTTTAAACGCCCTGTTTTTAAATAGGTAACAGGGCTTAACCTTTTAACTTAACAATCTATTTCTAAACTGTCACTCCCACAACCATTACAAATTGTATTAGCCATCATACCTATATTTTTTCTGCTTGTTCGGTATGAAAAGTTACACTCAGTACAAGATACTTTTAACATTCTGGTACTTTGTTTCTTGCGTTTATGAATTTGTAATTCACTGTGAGGATACAGTCCAATATCTTTTACAATCTCTGCTATAGTCTGCTTTAATTCATCACCCGCACAAGCATAACGCATTTGACTTGAGCCGTTTAAACCAACTGCCAGACATATTTTTCTAAACCCCGCACCGTGTCCGCTTTTGTTATCGTCAACCGCATGTACTAATTCATGGGCTAAAGTGTCAATGACTTGTTCGCTGTCATCAACCGTTGGCATAATCATAATCTCATTGATGTTTGCCTTACTCCAACTTCTTGGCACACATTGCCCTAAGGTTTTCTTATTCTTGTCAGCCGTACCCAATGCCCATGAGCAAGATATTTTCACTTCTGGGATTTCATAACCAGCTTGTTTAAACACTCTCTCGTTGAGTTCGTCTTTTGCCTTTTGTAAATACTCTTCACGTGTACCGTTGAAAAGTTTATTTTGTATCATTAAGTTTTGCATAATGCTCCGTTTGTTAAGTTATTCGATTTCTAGTTTTCCTTCAATAATAATTTCCATGTTGTGCAACTCATAAGCTAAGTCATAAAGTTCATTGTTAAAACTTTCAACATGATTAGGGAAAGTAATATGGTCATGTTCTTGTGCTAGTTCGTAAACCTTTTCAAGTGCTTTTATAGAGTCTTGAAGTCGGTCAACTCTTTTTTTAATTTTTCTTGCTTTTTCTTTTTCATATTCAAAATTTCTAATTGGTTGTGTCATAATTTTATGCTCCGTTTGTTAAGTTATTATTCCAATATATAGACTTTTTTAAGGAAAATCTCAAAACCTATCTTTTTGTTATATGCTTATTCCACCTCCGTTTCTAATTAAGTTCCCGTCACAATTATGCACCATTGAACGCTTAACCTTTGCTGTAATTTGGTTTTGTCTTTCCTGTGCTTTGATATTGTTCTGACCGTCTATGGCTTGTCCAATGTTGTTCTCACGTCTAACTTTTTCTAAGTTTATGAAACCTTGGAAAGTCAATCTCATTTCCTCGTTATGATTTCCGGCTCTGACTTTGAATCTGTCAATAGTTCCAGTCGCTTTATGCATGACAATGAAATAACCATTGTTTTTGAGAACGTCAAATTCTCTAGCGTCATATTTTAGCTTATTGATTGTAGTCATATTATTTAACCTCCTTGTCGATTACTGTTTTAATTTCGTGTGTTGTACCGTCTAATTCAGAAGTGACGGTTAACTTACGAATGATATAAGTATCATACTCCGTATCTTCAACCGTTCTTCCAGCTCCAACCGTAGTCGTAACTTTAATTATTCCGTCTTTACCCATAGTAAAAGCCCTCATATTGTTAATCATGGAAACAAGTTTAAACTATTAAGATTTTAATTACATGACAATTGTGTGACATCTTTGTGACATCTTTGTGAAATAATCAAAGCCTATAAATCCCCTATAAAGCTTAAAAAAATAATTTTTGATGTAAACCTTAAGAAAAAAAATTGGCTCTTAAAATGGCTGTATAAAACTTTAAAAGGTTGTGAAGTTTGAGAAGTAGCCATAGCCCGTTGTAAAGTTTTGGAAAGTAAACTCTATAAACTTTACAAGGTTTCCAATATTCCATTAACCAGATTGTTTAAACTTTATAAAGTTTTTAAAGCTTGGAAAGTTTTTAAAGTTATCCACAACTTATCCACATCTGTGCATATCCTGTGTATAACTTTTCAAAGTGTGAATAACTTTCAAAGCTTGTAAAATCTAGCTTTCAGCTTTTGTAAAGTTTTGATAGGGGCTAGGCAGGAAGCACATAGGGTCTCCCCCCCGTATATATAAAACTCATACATTTTAACCTAGTTTAGGTATTAACCAGTTGCCCTAAACTTTATAAAGCTTTATAATAAAACTGACACTAATTATATAATAAAAAACCCTGTACGTTGTACAAGGTTTTAAAAGCTCTATAGGGATATGTTATTTCATATATATGCACCGGGGTGGCATACAAGTATATTGTACACTTTTTTTCAGCGTTTGTCAAGACCTTTCGTGTTTCTTTTAAAATAACTTGACAAACTTGCAAAGTGTCTCTATAATATTATAGTATGACATACTTATCAGAAACTCGTAAGAAGAATTTAACTGAGAAACAACAAAGTTTTCTAGACAATCTAGTCGAAACTAAAGGTGACTTTAAAAAGGCTGCAGAACTAGCAGGATACTCAGGCAATCACTATCAAGTTATCAAATCACTTAAAAATGAAGTAGTTGATTTAGCCTCGGATGTACTTGCCAAGTCTGCACCAAAGGCTGCTTTTAAGTTAATCGAAATGATTGATTCTGATAGACCTGTACCTCAAGCTAGTCAAAAACTTGCTGCAGCCCAAACTATTCTAGATAGAGTAGGTGTTAGTAAGACTGATAGGGTGCAGGTTGACCACAATGTACAAGGTGGTATCTTTATACTACCGCAAAAAGAAAACGTAATAATCGAGAGTGATGAGTATGAAGATATATCTGACTGAAATGGAACAGCACGGTAAAAAATATGCAGGACCTAATATAGTTGCTGAAACTTTACAAGAAGCTGAAGAAGCTGCCGAAGCAAATGGTCTAACGTTGTTAGGCGAGTTTGTTGAAATCGTAACTGAAGAAGGTTTAATGCACTACTTAGAGCCCGAAGGTTATAACGAAGAAAAGGTGTTACACTAATGGCAGCAAAGAAAAAGAAAAGTACAGTAAATAAAGCAGGTAATTATACTAAACCAACTATGCGTAAAAGATTGTTTAATAAAATCAAAGCTGGTAGTAAAGGTGGTAAACCCGGACAGTGGAGTGCTCGTAAAGCTCAGATGTTAGCTAAACAATACAAAGCTGCGGGTGGTGGTTATAAGTAATGGCACTAAAAAAGTCACAAAGAAGTCTTAGAGCTTGGACTAAACAAAAATGGCGAACTAAGTCTGGTAAAAAGTCTTCAGAGACTGGAGAACGTTATCTACCAGAGAAAGCTATTAAAAGTCTTAGTTCTGCAGAATATGCTGCAACTTCTAAAAAGAAACGAGAAGATACTAAAAAAGGTAAACAACATTCTAAACAACCTAAGAAGGTTGCTAAGAAAGTACGAAAGTACAGGAAAGTAAAATGAGTAAGAAAGACCCAAGACTTGCAAGAGCAGGAGTATCTGGCTATAATAAACCCAAAAGAACTCCTAACCATCCTAAGAAATCACACATAGTTGTTGCTAAAGAAGGTGATAAAATAAAAACTATTAGGTTTGGACAAAAAGGTGCTAAGACTGCAGGTAAACCTAAACCCGGTGAGTCTGCTAAAATGAAAGCTAAACGTAAGTCTTTCAAAGCTCGTCATGCAAAAAACATTAAGAAAGGAAAGATGTCAGCAGCTTATTGGGCTGACAAAGTAAAGTGGTAAATGGCATACTCACAAGAAGTAGTTGATAGATTTGAAAGTGTGTTAAATAATCCACAGAAACATGCTGTTGGTCGGTTTGACCCTAATGACCCTAATGTTGCTACTGGTATGACTGGTGCTCCGGCTTGTGGGGATGTAATGAAGTTACAATTAAAACTTGACAATGATATAATAGCAGATGTTAAGTTTAAAACTTATGGTTGTGGCTCTGCCATTGCTTCGAGTACAATGTTTGTTGATATGTTAAAAGGTAAAACCATAACTGAAGCTAAAGCTATTAAAGATAAAGATATTGCTGCAGCTTTAGATTTACCACCAATCAAACTACATTGTAGCGTGTTAGCTGAAGAAAGTATTCGTAAAGCTATAGAAAACTGGGAAACTAAATTAGAACATCGAACACATAATCAAAAGTAATATGCCATACGCAGGACATTTTAAAGTTAAATCAGCAGCTAAACGTAATCGTATGGCTCGTAATAAAGCACGAGGTCAAATGGTTAGTGATGAACAAATTGCTGATAACTGGGATAAAATTTTTAATAAATCTAAACAGGAGAAAAAATAATGGATGGATTAATTTTTATAATTGTTGTAGGTGTTGTTGTAGGTGGGATAATTTTGAAAACTGAAAATCCTAATACTTATGAAAAAGTTAAAACACAATTACAAACTTATTGGGAAAACCTTAGAACATATTTCAAATAATAATTTAGAAAGGCTATTTGAAGTTTATCCGTTTCGTATTGGTTTATGTCTTCCAATATTTTTAGCTACTACTGGATTAGTAGCAGGAATGATAATATTATGAATATGTTACCAGATGGTTATATAAAAAGAACTACATCTACTATACCTTTTGGTTATGAGTACGATGAAGTTACTGGTCATTTAAAACCGATTGACACTGAACTAGAAGCTTTATTAACTGTAGAAAATATGATTATTAATGAAGAAGTATCTTTACAAACTGCAGTAGATTGGCTAGAATACGAAACAGGTCGTAAGATTTCAACTCCCGGATTAAAAAAACACATAGATAAAAAGTATGGCACACGAACTGAAAGACTGGGAAGAGAATCCTCATCTTTACTTGCAAGATGATGAAGGCAACTTTGTTTTAAAAAAAGACGGTACACCTAGAAAAAAAAGTGGTAGACCAGCTTTAAGAGATGAAGCAAAGTTTGCAGCTCATCGAGCAATCTCTCGAAAACAAAAGAACATTAAAAAGATTGAGCAGAAACTTAACAATGCTCGTAAGTCTTTAAAAAAACAAAAAGATACTTTACAAAATTTAAGTGGTGATGAAAAGAATGTTGCCACTACTGATGAGTTAGACAAATTACCTGCAACAGTTAAAAAAGATTTAGAAGATGCTAATGTTCTATTTCATGCTAACGAAGGACCACAAACAGATTTCTTAGCTGCAGACGAAAAAGATGTATTATACGGTGGTGCTGCAGGTGGTGGTAAATCGTATGCAATGATTGTTGACCCACTACGTTATGCTCATCGTAAAGCTCACCGTGCTTTAATACTTCGTAGGTCTATGCCAGAACTACGAGAGATGATTGACAAGTCTCGTGAGTTATACCCTCAAGCATTTCCCGGAGCTAAGTTTAGAGAAGTAGAAAAGCTTTGGAACTTTCCAAGTGGTGCAAAGATAGAGTTTGGTTTCTTAGAAAGAGATGCAGACGTTTATCGTTATCAAGGACAAGCATACTCTTGGATTGGCTTTGATGAAATTACTCACTTACCTACAGAGTTTAGCTGGAACTATCTAGCATCTAGATTAAGAACAACTGACCCTGAAATTAAAACTTATTTACGTTGTACTGCTAACCCCGGTGGTGTTGGCTCTACATGGGTAAAGCGTAGATACATAGACCCACACGAATCGAATAAAAGTTTTTTAGGTACTGATGGGCTAACTCGTAAATTTATTCCAGCTAAGTTAGCAGATAATCCATACTTGGCAGAGGATGGTATTTACGAACAAATGTTAAACTCGTTACCACCAATACAACGTAGGCAGTTGTTAGAAGGTAATTGGGATGTTGCTGAAGGTGCTGCATTTGTAGAATTTGACCCATTAGTACATGTAATACCGCCATTTGAGATACCTTTACCGTGGGAAAGAACTAAAGGTATTGACTATGGTTATGCCTCTGAAAGCTGTTGTTTATGGGGAACTATTGATATAAATGATGGAACTTTAATAATTTATCGAGAATTATACAAAAAAGGCTTGACAGGAGAAGAATTAGGCAGTATAATAACAGATATGGAAGTGGTAGACCCATTTTCAGTAAATGGTGTATTGGATACTGCAGCTTGGGCTAGAACAGGTACTACTGGTCCTACCGTTGGAGAAGCCTTGTTACGAGCAGGTCATAAGTTAAGACGTGCTGATAAAAACCGTATACAAGGTAAAATTCAAATACATGAATTTTTAAAAGTAAGAGATAACGGTAGACCTAAGTTGCAAATATTCAATACTTGCCCAAACTTAATAAGAGAATTACAAAGTATACCGTTATCAAAAACTAATCCAGAAGATGTGGATACTCACGCTTCTGACCACGCATACGATGCGTTAAGATATATGATAATGAGCAGACCTCGAATGGAGAACCCATTAGAAAGGTTAAGAGGTTTTAAACGTGATATGTTTAAACCTGCTGACTCAGATTTTGGTTATTGATAATGGCAGAAAACGACAATACATTTTTAAACGCAGATAATATCTACGAAGAAGTAGAAGGTGAAGCTGGTAAAAATTTATCTTTAGAAGAAGACCAGCAAACTAATTTAGTTGGTATTATTAAAAGCAGATTTGCTTTATCAGAAGAAGCTCGTAATGGCGATGAAAGAAGATGGCTTAGAGCTTATGAAAACTTTCGAGGGTTATATAATAAATCAGTAAAATTTAGAGAGTCTGAAAAGTCTCGTATCTTTGTTAAGATAACAAAAACAAAAGTATTAGCTGCTTATGGACAATTAGTAGATGTTATTTTTGGCACTGGTAAGTTTCCTATAGGTATTGAAGAAACTAAAATACCTGAAGGTGAAAAAGAAAATGCTTACTTAGATATTCAAAATCCTCAAATGGGTATTGAATCTAGCACACCAGATAATATTGGCAATAGATTAGAAGATGCTCCAGTAGAAAGTATTTATGATGTTGGTTTTGAAGGTGATGGTAGAACTTTAAAACCGGGTGCAACATTAGGTGCTGGAATGTTTGAGGATGATGTGCCTACTCAAGCAGATGACTTAGGAATATTACAAGAAGGTTTGACTCCTAATCCACAAATACCAGAAGTTTCTCCAGCACAAAGAGCTGCGAGAAAAATGGAAAAATTAGTTCACGACCAAATAGAAGAATCTAATGGTGGTTCAGAAATTAGAAATGCTTTACTAGAAGCTTCACTATTAGGCACAGGAATTGTTAAAGGTCCATTTAATTTTAATAAAAAACTTCATAAATGGGATACAGACGAAAGTGGTGAAAGACAATACAATCCTTTAGAAGTTAGAGTACCTCGAATAGAATTTGTAAGCTGTTGGGATTTTTATCCAGACCCTGCAGCAACAAATATAGAAGAATGTGAATATGTAGTACATAGACACAAAATGAATCGTAGTCAATTAAGGCAACTAAGAAATATGCCTTACTTTAATGAAGATGCCATTAGAGAGTGTATACAAGATGGACCAAACTACGAAGATAAAGATTTTGAATCTCAACTAAGAGATGATTATAAGTTAGATGATACTTATATGGCTAACTTTGAAGTCCTTGAATACTGGGGTATTATGGATGCAGAGTATGCTAGAGAAGTTGGTATTGAACTTGATGATACTATTGATGACTTAGATGAGGTACAAATAAACGCATGGGTATGTGGTAATAAATTACTACGAGCAGTAATCAATCCATTTACACCATATCGCATACCATATAGTGCGTTTCCTTACGAAAGAAATCCTTATAATTTCTTTGGTATAGGAGTAGCTGAGAATATGAATGATTCTCAACAAATTATGAATGGTCATGCTCGAATGGCTATTGATAATTTAGCATTAGCCGGTTCATTAGTATTTGATGTTGATGAATCAGCTTTGGTAGGTGGGCAAAATATGGAAGTTTATCCCGGCAAAATCTTTAGAAGACAAGCCGGTATGCCCGGTCAATCTATTTATGGTCTGAAATTTCCAAACACAGCACCAGAAAATATGATGATGTTTGACCGTTTTAGACAACTTGCTGATGAACAAACTGGTATTCCAAGTTATTCGCATGGACAAACAGGAGTTCAAAGTATGACAAGAACTGCTTCAGGTATGTCAATGTTATTAGGAGCAGCAAGTTTAAACATAAAAACAGTTGTTAAGAATCTTGATGACTTTTTACTAAAGCCACTAGGAGAGTCTTACTTTCAATGGAACATGCAGTTTTTTGAAGGAAGTCTAAATGTGGCAGGTGATTTAGAAGTTAAAGCAACTGGTACTAATAGCTTGATGCAGAAAGAAGTTAGAAGTCAAAGACTTACAATGTTCTTACAAACTGCACAAAGTCCTGCTATTGCACCATTTGTTAAAATATCTAAATTGGTTAGTGAACTTGCCTACAGCTTAGACCTCGACCCAGATGAAATTCTGAACGACCCAGAGGAAGCAGCTATCATGGCACAAATTATAGGAATGCAAAATGCTCAACAAAACACAGGCGAGGAAGCTCAACCCGGTAGTCAACAACCAGCAGGTATGGGAGGTCTTGGTGGAACACCTGTCGAACCTCAAGACCTTGGAGCTACAGGCACTGGCGGTGGCAACATCGGAATCGGAGATGTACCGGTTGCAGGGGAAGATAGCTTCTCTGGCACGGTTGGAATCCCTACCGGAGCAGGTTAAAGAAGCACTAAATAGATTAGAGGACTAGAATGGCAAAAAGCACATACGATAAACTAGAAGAGCAAAGAATTAAATCTATGTTAGCAGAACCTGATATGGTAAATAGAGATTCATTTGACGAAGAGTTTTCTATGAAAAAAGAAGCTAATAATACATTAGTAGCAAAAGCTATAAGACTAGCTCAACAAATGAAATCAAATCCAGAGTATTCAATGACACAAATGATGAATGAATTAAAAATGACAAATTCTTCATTTGATAAAGATAGTCAAGTTTCTGTTACAAGTTTAAGAAATATTGCTAGAAATGCTTTACGAGCTGATGAAATTTCTAATAAATTAAAAAGAGATGGTAGAGAAGATGGTGGTCTAATTGGCGGTCAAAAAGAATTAGATAAAAATAATGATGGTGATATTACTGGTGAAGATTTTAAAATGTTGAGAGAAGGAAAACAAGAAGGTGGTATGATGATGGATGACCAAATGGCAGACATGATGCAAACAGAAGAAACACCTGACATGGAAAATCAAATGGTAGATATGATGCCAGAAAAAACTGAAGAACAAATAGAAATAGAAGAGTCTCAAGTTCCAGATGAAATGATGGAAGATAATTATATAGACTTTTTAATAGATGAAGCATTGGATGAAGAAGAAGAAACAATGCTTATGCAAGAATTAGAAGCAAATCCACAACTTAGTATGTTGTTTGATAAAGTTATGGAAGTTGCTATGGAATTTTCAGGCTCTGGTCCTGTTGAAGGACCGGGCTCGGAAGTCTCCGATTCGATACCTGCGAGGTTGTCGGATGGAGAGTTTGTCTTTACTGCAAAAGCTGTAGATGTTATCGGAGCAGACAATTTAATGTCTATGATGAAACAAGCTGAAGCTCAAGCAGATGAAAGACAAATGGCTCAAGAAGGTGGGCTAATGGAAACAGAAGATACTGTTATGCCGGTTGAACAAGAACCGATAAAACAGGAAATTCGAGTTACCAAAGAAACAGTTGGTTCTCAAGCAAGTATGCAAGAGGAAGACGATTTAGTTGGTGATGAGATTAAAAAATCTATGCTTTCCGGCAGACCACATGTTAGGAGCTAGGCGATAAAGCTACCCTGTTTACAGGCACTTTATCATTAATAACAACAACCGAAAGGCTACCTTTACAAGACAAGCCCTGCAAGTGCACATCGCAGCTACCTTGTTAAACGAAGCCCTGAGTAGGAGGATAGAAAATGACTGAAGAAATTCAGAACGAGGAACAGCCAAATCCTTATAATTTAAAAAAATCTTGGCACGAAGGAACTGATAAACCTTTTAAATCATCAGATGAGTTGTACTTTGAAGACCCATCAGAAAAGAATAAATTATTCAAATCTAATGATGTTAACGAAGCAGAACAACCTGATAATGTTGAAGTAGAAAACTTGGAAACTGTTAAGGATACTCCTTATAAAAAACCAGACTACAAAAAACGTTATGATGATTTGAAAAGACATTATGATTCTAAACTTAATGAGTTTAAATCTAGGGAACAGGAACTACTTGAAGAAGCTACTAAAAATAGAACTGATTATGAAGCTCCTAAAACTGAAGAAGAACTTGAACAGTTCAAACAACAGTACCCTGATGTCTATGAAGTTGTGGAAACTGTAGCTCACTTACAAAGTGAATCTAAGGCAAAAGTTCTAGAAGAACGTCTTAGTAAACTCCAAGCACGTGAAGCAGAAATTTCTCAACGTGAAGCAGAAAAAAGGTTAATGAAAAGACATCCTGATTTTGACGATGTTAGAAACAGTGATGATTTTCATACATGGGCAAAAGAGCAGCCATCGTCTATTCAAGATTGGATATACAAAAATGCTGACGATGCCGATTTAGCCAGTCGTGCAATAGATTTATTTAAAAAAGATATAGGTATGGATGTGACTCCTCAGAAACAAAAGTCATCTTCAAAAAAGACTAAATCTGCTGCTGATATGGTATCTACTAAAACAACAAGTGTAGAACCTAAACAGGAAAAGATATGGTCTGAAAAGGAGATTGCTGCAATGAGTATGGATGAGTTTGATAAACACGAAGCTGAAATCAGCGAAGCCATGCAACAAGGCAGAATCATAAAATAAACTATAAATACACAGGAGTATTATCATGGCTCAATATTTTGAACCGTCAACTGATACTGATGCAAACTTTGCAAACTCCGTTAGTGGACAAACTAATAGTTTTTTCCTACCTTCGATTTATTCTAGAAAAGTTCTTAACTTTTTCAGAAAAGCATCGGTGGTTGAAGCTATTACTAACACCGACTATGCCGGTGAAATATCTGCTTACGGAGACTCTGTAAAGATTATCAAAGAACCTGTAATCTCTGTATCGGATTACACTAGGGGTTCTACTACTACTGCTACTAAATTAACTGACCAAGAGTTAACTTTAGTTGTAGATAGTGCAAAGGCTTTCAAATTCATCGTAGATGATATTGAAACTAATATGTCACACGTCAACTTCAAAGAAGTAGCAACTTCTTCTGCAGCTTACGCATTAAGAGATTCTTATGATGCTGCAGTAATCGCTGCTATGTTCTCTGGATTGTCTACATCTGGACCTGACCACGTTTTAGGTGCGGATGCTGCTGCTGCTACTCAAACTATGGGTCAGCATCAAGGTGGTTCTAACGCTATCGACCTTACAGGTTCTGATGGTACTGGAACTGACCCACTTGACATGATGGCATTTATGGCTAAATTGCTAGATGAGCAAAATGTTCCCGAAGAAGGAAGATGGTTCGTTGCACCACCTTCGTTCTACAATGAACTTTCTCAATCTGGTTCTAAGTTATTGTCTGTAGACTTTAACGCAGGTCAAGGCTCTATAAGAAATGGTCTTGTATCTAGTGGTAAACTTAGAGGATTTGACATGTACAAATCTAATAATGTTGCTGCTACAAGCACATGTACTGGCAAGGTTCTTGCTGGACACATTTCTTCTACTGCAACTGCTCAAACTATCATCTCAACTGAGGTTCTTAGAGACCCAGATTCATTTGGTGATATTGTAAGAGGATTGCACGTATACGGAGCTAAAGTCCTTAGACCAGAAGCTTTAGTTGGTGCTTTTTACACAGTAGTAGACTAAATATAATTGGGGGAGTCTTCGGACTCCTCCTTTTTAGGAGAATAACATGGAAAAAATTATGTATTACGAAACTATTCATCAGAAAGAAGAAAAATGTTCTGAAATGGTAGGTCACAATACTATGAGATTCGAATACGAAGAATCTAAGGGAGAAAAGTAATGTACGGAATGGACAAAAAGAAAAAAAAGAAAATGATGTACGGTGGTTCTGCTCGTAAAGAAATGAAACACGGTGGTCCTCATAATAAAATGGACAGAATTGGCATGGCTATGGGCGGTGCTATGGATGTACAAAAACCTAACTAAAATGAAAGTTGCAGCTCCAAAAGGTTATCACTGGATGAAGCAGCCAAATGGCAGTTATAAACTAATGAAGCACTCTGGAAAGTTTGTTAAACATAAGGGTGCTTCATTAAAAGCAGATTTTAAAATACAAAAAGTTCATAAAAAATAATGGCAACTACATATTTAGACTTAACCAATGAAATACTTAGAGAACTAAATGAAGTTCCACTAACTTCTACAAACTTTGCAAGTGCTGTAGGTTTTCAACAGTTTGTTAAAGATTCTATAAA
>Ga0208767_1002859_pt1 | contig 12825 bp, 15 predicted proteins | sample VirMetDEL_Mar_21_FD_184514 | JGI IMG/M metagenome (GOLD analysis project Ga0208767, IMG submission 184514) | Aqueous microbial communities from the Delaware River and Bay under freshwater to marine salinity gradient to study organic matter... | ecosystem: Environmental > Aquatic > Marine >... | reverse complement strand
TCGCTGTGGTTACATTTAAATTAACTGTAGATTTATTTGATGTGTAAGTAACAGTTCCGTTATTAGTTAAATCTTCATCAAAGAGATCATTCTTTGACATTACATTTGTACTATCAAAAATAGTAAATGGCTCGGATACTCTTAGTCTGCCAAATGCATCATAAGCCGTGGATCCATCTCCACCACCGATAACGGTTGGTTCTACGTTGACATTATTACAACTCATCGACTAAAATACCATGCCTCTGCTTCGGATTTGTTTTCAGAGTCCACTGTATAGGTCGTGTTTAATTGTTGAATCAACGCTTCTAAAACACGAATTAATTCATTAAAGTTCTGAGCTTGATACTCAGGTGTGGGATCAGGGAATCTTTGTAGGGTTAATTTAGCCATTTTTTAAATATAATTCATTTCCATAAACAAGTCCATCCAAAGAGCTATTTTCTAATAGTTCTAAAGCATCATTTTTTGATGACGCTAAAGGTTTACCACTAACATTAAGACTTGTATTTAATAAAGTACCACAATTTGTAAGTTTTTTAAACTCACACAATAAAGTATATAACTCATTGTTTTGATTAACTTTTTGATGCCTAGTGGTATTATCTATATGTGATACTGCGGGATATTTTTGTGAGTTTACTCTATTTGCGAAAAGCATAAAATCACTATCGTTGAATTCTTCATCTATTGTACTACACCCAAAAGGTCTAAAACTTTCTCTTTTTTTAATTAGGTTTACTTTATCTCTCATAAATTTATCTCTAGGATCTGCAAGAACTGATCTATGCCCCAACGCTCGTGGTCCTAATTCACCATGACCTTGATACCAACCAATTATTTTTTGTTTTGTAAGTAGCTCTGCTATTTTACCATAAACTTCTTGTTTAGGTTTATTTTCTGGTGATTCATCGCTTTGACAAAAAGGAAAATTATCAATCTCAAATTGAGGTAAATTATGCTTTAATCTTAAAAACTCTAACGCCCCTAAACTTAAACCTTCATCACCTGTATGAGGAGGTATAACAACATTTTTAAAAAATGATTTTATTTTTGTATTCCAACAAATGTTTAGTGCAACGCCTCCCGTGTATAAAAAAGTTTCTTGTTTTTTAAAAGTTTGAAAAAAATATTGAAGAATAATCACGCATATATACTCATGAATTGTTCTGAGCCAATTTAATTTATCTTGCCATTTATCCACGTAATAACTTTTATCAAAAATAGAGTTTATATCTTTTATATTAAATTTACTTAAAAACTTTAAATGATCATAATCAATATTACCAAAACTTTGAAGTGACATTATTTTACCAGCAATGTCTTGAAAATATCCATGTAAATCAAAATGATTTCTCAGGAGAGCCATCTGCATACCTATTGATCCATGTTTAACTTGAGATCCTTCTTCTTTTATTTTACCATTTACAAAAACAGTCCAAGCTTTGTCATAATCTCCATAGCCGTCTATACAAATTCCATTGTAAGAAGCAGGATTTTTAATTAGCGGCCAACAACTTAAATGATGTGCATAATGATGATTTACTCTTATGGTTTTACAATCAGCGAGTAAATCTATGTGTTTACTTGGAAAAAAATCTTCTTCTCTGCAACTTAAATTATAATTCCATGGATCTAAAACTATAGCTATTTCATTTAAATCTTTGGTTCGTATGCCCCACTCCTCATAAATTATATCTTTCCAAATATGAAGATCATTTACAGCGTGATGTTTTATTTGATATTTTCTTTCTGTCTTTAAATAAAAAACTTTTTGACCGTCAAAATAAGAAAAATTACTGTCATGTTCACAGACTCTAATGCCTAATAATTTCATTAAGATAATTTTATAATTTGTTCCTCTTTACAAAGTCTGTAATTAAAAGCTAAAGATATTCTTAATTCTTCATTTTCATTTGGAAGTACACGATGAGGTAAATCATCAGGGAAAATTACAATATCTCCAAATTCAGGTATTAAAGCTTTTCCTTCCATAGTAAAAATTATTCCTGAATTATTCTCTGAAAGATAGAGTACACCAGATAAGTATTTATGAATTGGATTTACATGGTTATGGAACTCTTGAAAAAAATCTTTTTCATATATATTTACCCAAGAATCTTCTATAAATCCTCCAATAAAATAATTTCGCAAAAACATGCTATTTTCAATATGACTAATAATGTTCATTTTTAAATAATGAAGTTCGGTTGACGTCAAAATATTACCTGCTATTTTTCTTGAAGTTCTAATTTTACATTCCCATGATTTATCCGTAAATAATTCTTGTTTTTGTAATATAAGTTCTTGTGCTTTTTTACAAACTTCTAGGTCTAATTTAGAGTGATAAATTGTTTTTTCGTGAATTCTTTTTATCAATTATCTTCTACCGTCTGGTTGTATATCGAAACGCATTGTTCCTAGTCGCCAAGCTGTGCCTGTTGTGTTGGATACAATATTCGCTGTGAATTGTCTTCCTCTTCCCCGTAAGTCTACCTTTTCTGTTCCCGATGTAAAGCTTGTGGATTTGGTCACTGCATTCGCATCATTGGGATATCGTAAAAATTCAAAGTCTAAATTGAGTGTACCACTTTGATTTTGAACATCTGGTATTAATTTAGAGACAAAAGAGAAATCATCTCCTTGTCCTATTTGAACAGCACCTGATTTTAAGTAAGCATCCATTGCTTGTCCGTCGGCATCAGTACCTTGCTCGTGTAAATAAATTTGTGTTGCACCAGCAGTGAGTCCTAGAATTGTTTCGTTGTTGGCAGTTGTATTACCTAGGTATTGTGTGCCAATAGGATTATCATAAGTCTCTCGATCAATCCAAGATGTACGAGCCAAGGTTCCTGTCCACCAAGTCCCTTCTACATAATTATAAGCAACAATTGCATTTATTTGATCGGAACCTGTTCTAGCATAAAACCAAAGAATTTCATTGAACTCACCATTGTGCCCGGCAAAAGCATTCTCGGAAGCGGTTTGATTGATATTGTTAAAGACAAATTGTTCCACAGTACAGGGTAGTTTTTTCACCGAACCATCAAACAAATAGAAAGAATCTTGTGACATCCAAAAGCTATTACCATTTAAATCAATGCCTGCATGCTGACCAATAATTCCACAATTCTGTCCGAGTTGTCGTAAACCGAAAGTAAAAGGAGGACCAATAAATTGTAAAGAGTGAAGAGAAGTATCTGTCCATACTAGCGTTTGACCTCTCGAGCGTTCAGCAGCAATGATCCGTGATCCGTCGGCAATTCGCAGTGAACCTGCTGTATTTTCTGCGGTGGGAGTATAATTGTTAATATCTTCTTGATCCGAGAATCGAAGCAATAAATCATCTTGTGTTGCAGGGTTACCTATGGTGGTTTCTGTTCCAAATAAAATTAAATGTCTGTCTGGTGAGGAAACTAAACTGAGTCGTGAAGTTGTCGGAGCGTTAGCTACAATTGCAGCTCTTGTTGACGTACCACTCGAGGTATCCCAACGATAAGTACCACCATTTAATTGAGTCGCAATTAAATCTTCACCGAAGTTATCCAAAGACCATTGTCTTGCTTCTAAGGTTACATTCGAAACGGTGGAAGGTTCTCCCCAACCTCCTAAACCATAACCATCAGTTCCATAACCATAAGCTGAAGTCGAAAAGCTAGGACCAGGATTAATTTGATAAGCTGCATTACCTGTTCCGCCACCACCTGCGGTTGAACCACTAGCAGTCGAAGTATGAGTCACGGTATAAGCAGAAGTATTAACCACCGAAGTCACTTCAAATTCTTGATTCATATCAAGTCCGTCAATCGTGGAGAAAGAATCAAAGGTGACAAAACTACCTTGTTCACAGCCATGCCCTGCATCGGTGACTAAAACAGTGGCTGTACCGTTAGTTGTAAAAGGATCGGTTAAAGCTTCGGTTGCTCTAATAGGAGTAATGTCAAAAAGTACTCCTTCTTCATAAACATACAATTTTCGATCAGTGCCAAAAGAATCATATCTTGTGCCATCTAAAGAAATCCAAGCGTGTTGGTCTCGTACCACACCCACAATCGTAGTTTCAACAAACTTGTCCCAACCTTTGATTTTTTGTGGAAGGCCATTAAAAAAGCGTACATTATCGGAGTCAACCCATTGTCCTTGACCCGTATAATCTGTGACTTCTTTATTAATGCCTGGTTTTATTGTAAAATTAGTCAGTGGCATGGAAGTAATTTACTACAAAACTACTTCTTTTTCATCATAAAAACATTAATAGTCATCCTACCGTCATCAATAGAAGTACCGTGATTACCGACTGAAGCATGTTTGAGGCCCTGTTCAAAAAAGACACAGGTTCCTTGGATAAATTTAGTTGAAGCAATGATTTTATCTTCAGCATCGTAAAAATCTGTACCAGAACTAAAGTTTGTTTTTGACAGATAAATAATAGCTGTGTCAGAAGCATCATAGTGTGCCCAATCATTATCTTTGTCTTCTAAAAGCCGTAAATGACAATACATGCATATGTTCTCATAATCGTTTAAATTAATTAATCTTGACTGTTCTAACAAAGTAGCAATATGTAGATACAAAAAAGGTGCACTTGTTCTCAATTCGTCAGTCCTTAAACCAGGCCAGTCTCCACTAGCATTATCTGTTTGTTCAAAATCTTTGCGATTATAAAATTTTAATTGTTTAGCTAAGTCATAAATGTTTTGACAAAAAGGAAGAAAATTAAATAAAGTAGTTGCTCTATTCATCTTTTTTAGAAAATAAAGAGCCAACATGACCTTTAAAGGCTCTATTCCCAAAGTGAGTTAAAGGCATTGATATGTCTGCCCATATATCTCCACCACATTCTAGCCATAATCGAGAAAAGTAATAGTCCTCTGACAGATATCTTTTTTTTCCTGGACTTGTTTCGTAGATACCTGCACAGAATAAGTCATAGCAGTTGTCAGATTTAAAAGAGTTACCATTAATAATTTGATCAGATTCATATTTACGCTCTGGAAATTTCTTCATCATCGTACTAAAAACTTCTCTTTTGACGAGCATCATTCCCGTAGCAGCTTCTTGTACCTTACAAAAACCATTTTCTACTTTAACATTCATGGGATCATCAAAATTTAAATTATAGCCTAGTGTTTTAACTTCTAATTCTTCAGGGGTTGCGTTAGGATTATCTTTTAATATTTGAGGTATTTTTTCGAAGTGAATATGTTTTCTTGGGTAAATACCACATACCACATCTTTATCAAAACAAAGCATGCGTTGTATATTTTCAGCCTGAAAGCCAATATCAGAATCAATAAATAATAAGTGAGTCGCTACATAATCTTTAGCATCCATCATCATTGAAACTACAGTATTACGAGCACGAGTAATTAAACTTTCATTACCCATTGATTGCATTCTTAATCCTACACCACGAGCCATGGACCATTGTTGTAATTGTAATAATCCGTGCATGGTATTCTCAGTCAACATTCCACCATACATTGGCATTCCTAAAAATATCTTAAAATTCTTATTTTTTAATTCTTCTGGTTTGATCATTAATTAAATTTAAAAGCTACAGTAAACCTGTGATTATTTTTAAGGCAGTATAGACATAATAGTGTTATTATTTGATAAAAACTTTGTTTCACCACCTTCATTAAAATCAAAGTCTAGATTAGCATAATATAATAAGGTCATACCTTTTTCTCCATCAATATGAAAATTAGCATTTTCTCTAGGAGCAAATAAATTTACATAAGCTCTTATTATAGTTCTATCTTTTAAAGGTTCACATCTAGGTAAAAAATCAAGTATAGAATTATAAGTAATAGTGTCATTAGCTAAGGGTGATACCATACCTGTAGGAGCATATTCCGCAGCATCTCTTTCACCATAATAGTAAGGAAGTCTTGTTAATTCTTTATATATTTTATCAATATCAGGTATCTTGTTATCAAATATTTCTAACATTTATGCTTTTTTTTCGTAACCTATATTTTTTCTTTTATCATAAGCGTATTCTGGATAGTGTGGACCATCCATATCAATATAATGCAAAAAGGCTTGTGCACAATGATCGCCCTCAAATTTGTTTCTCCAATGTACTAACTCTTCTCCCATATATACAACACCGTCACCTGGTTTCATAGTTATTTCATTAATAAGAGAATATCCATTATCTAAATTTTTGTCTTTATTGTACTCACCAAAATATATACTCCAAGGATCCCCTCCAAAATTTATTGTTACAGAATACTGACACGAAGGTCTATCTGAGTGTGGTTTTAATATTTCTCCTTTGGTATACATTCTTGCATAAGAGTAAGTTGGACATAAATTTTTACTAACAATAGTTGAGAGTTTTTCAGTCATAAAACTAGATAATGTTTCTGTGCTCAAGTCTGCATAGCAATATTTTAAATAGCCCCCAGTGCTTTCCTGACCGTCGCTAAAATCTCTATTAGTGCATGATTTTAAAACAAAATAGTTATACAAGAAATTACATAACTCAATAGGAACTATTTGTGAAACATGAACATATTTATGTTGTTTAAAGTACTCTACATGGTCCATATAACTAATACCTTCCTTTCTCCTGAAGTAACTTTTGCTACTTTATGTGGGTACATAAAGTTAGAAGGAAAAGCAATCACATCTCCTAAATCAAGTTTAACTCCTTTTTCTTCATTTTGAACAAACAACTCGCCTCCCTCATATTCATTAGAACTATTCATGCCTATGAGTACTGTTAAAGTTCTTGGATACTCTCCAGAATGATCTGAATGATATTCATACTTGCCTTGAGTGCTTGCTTCATAACGTAAAAATTGAAAGTAATTTTTTTTAGAAAAATACCATTCAGATACATTTTCTTTATAAAGATTATTTAATGTTTCGGTAAATCTTTTTAATTCATTAAAAAGAATTCTTTTTGAAACAGATTGTCCGATTGAATCTTCTTCAAAACTCGCAACTTGAACAGACCGTATATCACGATTTAATCCTGAACTTATTTCCCCTGTTGTAAATAAGGAAGTATCTTCATAAATTGTAGAGTTAGCTAAATTAACTAATTCTTTTTTCATGCCTCCTTTCATAAATAGTAGATAGGAGATAACTTCTTTTTTAAGATTAAGCACCTAAAATATTATTTTTTGCTGTGGTTGCTGATGTTTGAGCTGATGTGTGTGCATTTGCTAAATCAGAATCATATGTTTCTGAACTAGCATCTAAGTTAGCTACAAGATTATCATAAGTTGTACTATAAGTTTCCTCATAAGTTTTTTCCCCATTCCATCTTGTAATCATTGTATTTACCCAAGAAGGTATTTCGCTTTGACCGTTAACTACCAAATTTGGATCAGTATTTGTATACTCTATTTCACCTGTACCTAAACCTACGCTATATTGAAAAGCGTGAATGTTATTAGGGATTTGATCACTAGCTTGTATGTTTAAATAAGCTTTACCATCAATAATTACATCTGCTTCTGTATTTCCAGAATAATTTCTTGGTCCGTCATTAGGATTATTAGGATTAACCCCAGAATCAAATATTATTGTGATTTGATTATTTACTGTTACGTTGTTTATTGTTATTGCCATTTTTTTTACCTTTGGTTCCTTTCTTTATACCAACTTTTTTATTAGAAAGCAATGAAATGTCTTCAGTAACATCTTCGCCTTTTTCTAAAGCTACTTGGCTTTCAGCAATATTGCCCCATATACTACCTACTTGTTTTGTCGGATCTTGCTTTTCTTTTTTAGCTTGTTCATTAACAAGAGCTAAAGTGACCATATTGGCTTTTACCATTTCGTTACGAAATGATTCAACTGCTGAATTTGTTTGTACTTGTTTTCCTGTATTTTCAACTAAAAGTAAGGGAAGCCATGCAATAGAGCATCCCCATTCTTGAACATTTTGACCACTTTGTGGATGTTTTCCTTGAAGCATGTTATACCAAATACATTGGTGTTTAATGCATTTCTTATTTAAAAGAGGACATTTTCCGTCTGGATCGAATATTGGCATTTCTTATAATATACTACAATTAATCCTTAGAACATGCAATAACATTTGCAAATTTTAAATTCATTGCAGGTACTGATAAAGATGTTGTAGCTGAAGCAGAACCTCCTAGTCCTGCACTACCTGAGATAGGGTGCGTATGAGACCCACCCCCACCAGTGCTGCCTGAATTTGTATATACACTTACCGCAATCTGAGTACCACCAGTTCTTGCAAATGTAGCAGCTAGCTGTCCACTAGGATGAAGATGTGAAGCTAATTCAGGTGTACTTAGTGTATGAGATGAAAGAGTTAATGAACCACCTACGCTAGCACCTGCTGTATCTGAAAAACTTATGGGACCAGAGGCTGTAGATTTTGATCCTGTAAAAACTGTACTAAAAGCATCAGAACCTCCTGTACCACCCCCCGCTCCTGTCACAACTCTTAAAGCTGTCGTATTAATAGAAGCAGAGGTGTTTTGAGTCCAACCAGAAGGAGCTGAAGCTTGAAAAAATAATGCGGTGGAACCACTAGGTATACTTGATACACCTGTTAAACTTGACCCATTTCCAGAATATCCGGCAGCATTAATGTTTCCGTTTGATGCTGTTAGTACTGTTGAATCAACTGTAAAACTATTTTTTATACTTAAATCACCCAATGAGTTTGCAAATAAATCAGTCACAGCATTTCCTTTTGAATAAAGAATAGTGTGTGATCCTTGAGTTACGGCAACACTATTTGCTCCATGCCCTGTTACAGCAACATTAAGAGTAAATGCTCCTGATGTGTTGTTATATACAATATAATAATTTTCCACTGCTGGTAAAAAAACGTGAATATTGCCAGTTAATGTCCCTGTAAGCTCAATAACTTTGTTTGCTGACTCAGCAGTAGGATCAGAATTTCCTGTTGTTAAAGTAACATTAGCAGATCCCGCAACTGATTTCGAAATATAACCAGCAGTGAAAGCATCAATTGTTTCTAAATTGGTGTTAGTGTTGTTTCCCCAGGTATTTGCATTTGCTCCTGTGTCCATCAACTCTAATTTATAACTATCTGAATAAGTACTTGCCATTTTTAATCCTTTGTTGCCACTATGCTATCTGCATACTTTAAGTTCATATTAGGAAGAGAAGCTGATACGGGCGAACTCAATGACCCTGATAAAGAAAGAGCTCCCATAGAGTGTGTGTGAGATCCTCCACCACCTTCACTACCTGAGGTACTATTACCTGTTGGAGGTGGTAAAATAACTCCTTGGGGATAACTCGTATTAGTGGTACCTCCTCCTCTTGGTGAACCTCCTGGTATTACAACAGGATGAGTGTGAGCAGCTATCTGTGGAGTTGATAATGTGGTAGCTCCAATAGAATAACTACTAGATACTGTAAGACTTCCCGTGCTAATAGGGACACTTGCACTAGTTGCAGTTTTTGTACCAAAAACACTACTGAATGTATCAGATCCACCTGTGCCTCCACCTGATCCGTTTACTACCTGTAAACAACATTGAGTAAGAGTTGCACTTGTGTTAGTAGTAAAACCTGTTGGAGAAGAAGTTTGAACAAACAGTGCTTCCGTTCCTGACTCAAACTCTTCAACTCCAGTAAGACCTGATCCATCACCTGTCAGTGTTGTGGCTGATACTACACCGTTTGCATTTAATGTAATATTGTCTCCAATTCTAATTTGATTTTTCACAGAAAGCTGACCAAAAGAATTTGCAAACAAGTCTACAATTTCATTATTGGCATTATTATACATAATTGTATGTGCACCTTGAACAATAGCTACTCCGTTGGCGGAGTGTCCAGTAGGGGCAATAGTTAAAGTAAAAGCTCCTGAAGTATTATTAAAAAATATATAATTGTTTTCCACTGCTGGAATAAAAACATAAATGTTCCCTGTCAGTGTTCCTGTAAATTCGATAACTTTATTGGAAGCTTCAGCGTTGGGATCTGCATTATTAGATGTTAAAGTTACGTTAGCAGAGCCTGCCACAGATTTTGATAAATATCCCGCATTAAAGGCGTCAATTGTTTGTAAGTTTGTGTTTGTATTATTTCCCCAAGTATTAGCGTTTGCCCCTGTTTCTTGAAGTTCTAATTTTAAACTATCTGTATATGTGCTAGCCATTATGCGTCCTTACTACATACTATAACATTTGCGTGCTTTAAGTCCATTCCTGGTACAGATAAAGAAATAGAAGGTGCACTTATAGTTCCACTAAGAGATAATGAGCCCGACAGAGAGTGTGAGTGAGAGCCACTTCCGCCTGCTGGGCCATTTGATACTTTTACATTTTTAACTCTTTCTACTGGATCTGAATCTCCAGTATAGAGTCTATAACCTCGTGGGTCACCATCTACATATGTGTGAGTGTGCGAAGGAAGTTGTGGAGTTGATATTGTAGTAGCTCCAGCAGGGGCCGCACTGACTCCTAAAGGTGAAACATCCGCAGTGCCTGAACCAGAAGTTGATTTTGATCCACTAAAAGTTGTTGCAAAAGCATCTGCTCCTCCCGTACCCGCACTACCAGATGTGATAACTCTTAAAGTAGCATTAGCTAATGTTGAAGCTGTATTTTGTGTCCAACCCGTAGGAGCTGAAGATTGAAGAAAAACCATTTGAGTACCTGGATCAAGAGTCGTAACTCCATCTAAACCAGAGCCATTTCCTGTAAAAGAAGTTGCAACGATCTGTCCGTTTGCCTGCACTTGTGTACTGCCATTAACAGATGTTACACCCTTTGCACTAACATTGCCCAATGAGTTTGCAAATAGATCAATAACTTTATTGCCTGTGCAATACTGAATTGTGTGGGAGCCTTGAACAATGGCTACTCCGTTTGCTGCATGACCTGTTGGAGCTACTGTAAGAGTAAAGGCTCCTGAAGTGTTGTTAAAAAAGATATAGTTATTTTCTACAGCAGGAATAAATACGTAAATGTTGCCAGTAAGAGTGCCTGTAAATTCAATAACTTTTTTTGAGGCTTCCGCAGTTGGATCAGCATTATTAGATGTCAGTGTAACATTAGAAGAACCTGCTACTGATTTAGCAAGATAACCTGCACCAAAAGCATCGATGGTTTGTAAGTTTGTATTTGTATTATTGCCCCAGGTGTTCGCATTAGCACCTGTCGCCATTAATTCTAATTTTAAACTATCTGTATAAGTACTTGCCATTATCCGCCCCAACCACTCATTCTATCTCTAATTAACCAACCTTGTGTACCATCTGAATAAACAAAAGTTACTGATCCACGGTTGGTTGCAAGAGTAAAATCAGTAGCAGAGCCTTGTATATTAGAACCATTTCTTCCGATTGTAATATTGTTTGTTTCTGAAGTTCCTGCGTAGTCTATAACGCTTACTTCGTCTCCTATTGTAGGAGAAGAAGGTAAAGTCACTGTTTTAGGACCACCTGTACTATTCATAAAAATACCTTGACTTGCAGTTGCTGTTACATTGGTGGATGTCACTGCTTGCCATTCTGTTCCTGCAACGATGTCACCAGAAGAACCTAAAGCAATTGTTGTTCCATTAATCGTGATAGAAGAATTATCTAAAGCTGAATTAGGAACAGCGGAAAGTCTTGCGTTATTTAATGTGCCAGAAGACACATTTGAAGCATTTAAAGTTGTTAATCCTGCACCTGAACCATTAAAAGTAGAAGAAGCATTTACATTTCCTGTGACAGATAAAACAGATCCGTCAAAAGTCATATTAGCTTCAGCATTCATTGCATCAGTTCCTGTTGCAGTAACTACACGATTATCAGCACCGTTAGTCATGAAATCAGAAACATCAACAGCGACTGCATCTGCTGAAACGTCAATACCTGTCCCTGCACCAACATTTAAAGTGACATCACCTGTAGTTCCACCACCTGTTAAACCATTACCCGCAGTCACACCTGTAATGTCAGCAGAAATAGTTTGATATTCTAATGCGGTTCCACCTCCGTTTACTGCAAGAACTTGATTTGCAGATCCAATTGTAGTCAGCCCAGTACCACCTTTAGTTGTAGGTACGGTATCTAATCTATCGTTTGATAAAGTTCCTGAGGAAACATTTGATGCATTTAAAGTTGTCAGACCTGCACCTGAACCACTAATAGAAGTGACAGATAAGTCTGCTGAAATTGTTGTGTCGCCTGCATTATCTAAAACATAAGATTTTTCAGAAGGCAGTGTACAAATAACATCTTTTGTGCCAGCAGAGAAATTGACTGCTGAACCACCATTAGATGAAGAAATAATAGTATCACGAGAAAGAGTGTCTGGAGCTGCGTCAGTAACAGTACCTATGCCTACTTCAAATTCTGAAGTAGCACGATTGACAATCGCATAATAAGTAGTGTTGCCAGTACCTACGCCTGCTACAAATGTTTGATATCCTGGTTCAGCTCCACCTAAATTAAGCGTGCCTGTACCTGTTGTTGTTGAAGTCTCTTTGACTCTATCTGCTACTGCGAATGCCATGCTTTTTTATACCTCATGCGGCAACTTCTGTCCACGAATTTGTTACGTCAGGGTTAACTGGTTCCCAAGCTCCGGTTATTGTTTCTTTTCCTAAAGCAATTGTCAAGCCCTGTCCTGTAACACTTACGTTGGCGTTACCAATTATTGTTTCGGTTCCTTCTGCAAATTGCATAGAAACACCTGTTAATATCACAGCTGCTGGAGCACTTGCGGTTCCTGTAGCTGATGTGATCGATAGCCCTGTAGGTTGTGCTAATGCACCTGCAGTTGGAGTCGCTGTACCATCTGCAAATTGCATTCCTAAACCTGTTAAAATTACGGCAGCAGGGGCATTTGCTGTGCC
>Ga0208767_1002854_pt1 | contig 12843 bp, 7 predicted proteins | sample VirMetDEL_Mar_21_FD_184514 | JGI IMG/M metagenome (GOLD analysis project Ga0208767, IMG submission 184514) | Aqueous microbial communities from the Delaware River and Bay under freshwater to marine salinity gradient to study organic matter... | ecosystem: Environmental > Aquatic > Marine >... | reverse complement strand
GCATCTACTCTTTGAGCAAATTCTCTAGCAGATACTTCGCCTTCAATAAGACCTGTGAATCTATCTGTTAGTAAATCTACTGATGTATTTCTTGGAATACCATACTCTTGTAAAGTACCTATGTAACTCTCTTTTAATCCTGTGTATGTAACTTCATCAAACTTAACTGTTCCATCTGGTCTTTTATTACCTGGAAATGCTATCTCATAAGCAGGACTTCTTCTCACTTCTGCAATAGCTACTTGTGGATCTCCTGTTCTTGCCCACTCATTAGCAAATAAATCAAGAATATCAGGTGGTAAATTAGGATATAAACTTAGTGCAAGTTCCTCATATGTTGCCATTATACATTAACTCCTGTCTGGCTTACAGAACCTTGTCCTAACGCTTGTTGTAATGCTTGTGTTGCATCTTGTGTAACTTGTGTGACATCTTGTTCTAAGCCCTTCTCTCTAAGTGTAGTTTGTGCTTTAGCAAAGTCATTAGATTTAACCATTTCTTGCCACCAACCTTGTGTTTCATCTGCTGTCTGACCCCATACAGAAGTAGTTAAGTTTCTCCAAGGTCTTGCAATATCCTCATAAGTTAATTCTGGATTAGTGTAATTACTAAATGCAGCAAGTCTTGATTGTTTTAGTGAGTTCACTAATTGATCTTGATAATCAGGGTCATCTCTTAATCTGCCTGCAATCTCTGATGTTTCATTGTCTGTAAGTTTACCAAGAGAAGGTCCTAACCATTTATTGTATAATTCTCTAACTTCTCTTTCTCGCTCTGTAGTTCTATCTACACCAGTTAATGCAGTAGAAGATAGATAGTTTTCAAATTGTACATCTCTTTTACCTGTTGCATATGGGTCAGCAAATAAATTTATTTGTTCTGTTGCATATGTTTGTGACCATTCTCCAGACACATACTTACCTGCAACCCAATTAATCATAGATTCTGGAGCATTAGATACACCTGCTGCTTGTAGTGAATTAGCAACTGCTATCTGTGCATCTGTTGTAAGTTGTGTAGCTGTTGATGGATCAGAATAGTATGTTCTTAACCATTCTCTTTCACCTTCATTATGTGTTTTATACCAATTAGTTGTTTGCCATTCAGCATCAGTTACTTCTCTGCCTTCTACAGCAGCCTCTGCTATTAAAGAAATCATCTCTGGGTCTGTAATCCAAGGTGCAACTTGTGATTGTTCTCCTACTGTTTCTACAAAACTAGCAAATGGATTATCAATTAAAGAAGATAGTTGATCTGTATTTCCTGTAACTATTGCAATAGAATCAAAAAACGATTGATCCATTGTTGCATTAGCTTGTGGTGCAGTTTCTCCTTTTGTTAATAAACCTGCATTAACTAAATCATTATCTTTTAATTCATAAGCCATATAGATAGGGTTGCCATCATACAACTCTCCCTGTGAACCTGGTACCTCATATACTATATAAAAATTACCACCGACATCCCACAGTAAAGCATCTTCTGGTATGTTATTAAATTGTGTAAATGCAGTATTAGTTATCTGTCCATTACCTGTAGGTGCTGGAGTTGGAGTAGGTGTTGGAGTAGGTGTTGGGGTAGGTGTTGGAGTAGGTGTTGGAGTAGGTGTTGGAGTAGGAGAATCTTCTGGTTTAAAAATAGGTTTGCTTTTATCTCCTTCGCTTGTTAAAGGAAATGTTGGAGTAGATATATTATTGTTTGCTGATACTTGTGCTTCAGCTATAACTTGGTTTGGATCTACACCTGGAGCGAAGTCAAATGTAACTCCTGTATATACTGGGTCTTTAGCTCCCTTAGAATCTTTAATAACAACTTCAACTGGTTTGTTAGGAGCAAAATCAAAAGTAACTTCGTTTGGTGATACTGCTTGTTTAATCTTTTTTTCTACTTTAGTTACTTCTTTGGTGTTAGTTTCCATTTCACGAAGTAGTTTTACAGCATCTTCAGTTTCACTTCTATTAGGTAAATTTAATAAGTTATCTGCAATATTCATAGCAGCAGATATTTCATCTTGATTAAACTGTGTAACAGGTTGTCTTAAACCTTGTTTCTTAGGTGGCTCACTACCTCTTAATTGTGAATCTATATCAACATCTTCTACAGCATCTTTAACAGAACCTGATTTTTGATTAGATTCTATTTTTTTAGCAATATAATATAAAGCTAAATCACCTACATATTTATCACCTGTATATGGCATTATAGAATCCTTGCTCCTGATCCACCAGCTGATTTAATTTTTTTAGGTCTTGCTTGTTCAAACATCTTTTCTTCTTGTACTCCAGGTTGTATTTTTTGTGTCGTTTCCATTGTATCAGTATTTTTAGGAGTTGTTGGCACATATCCAAATCCTGTGGCTAAACCTTTCTCACCAACTCCTTTAGCAATTTCTACTACTTTCTTTGTAAAAATATCAGTAGGCATTACTTTTTCTCCTGTAGTTATTACTTTTTCTATAAACTCATAATCTAAATCATATTGTTCTAATGGAACAGGAGGTATATTGTACATTGATGTCATAGAGTTAAACATATTTGTTGCTGTTCTTTTAAATATTGTTGGTATTTCATCATATTCTTTGTATGCAATAGCTGCAATCATTAATCCTAATACTCCCATTTCCCATACATCTACAGCATCTATAACACCACCTGGTGTCGCTAAGTTTTTTGCTCTGTTTCTTACTACATTATCAAACTGATTTTTTACAGTTTCAGATAAAGGCAGATTGTTAACAAGTTGTGTATTAGCATTTAGTATGTTATCCACAAATTCATTACCTACTACATTTGTAGGTGTGTCTGGTTTTAATATATATTGATTACCTTCTTTTACAAAACCTTCTTTTTTAACTAAATCTTCTAATTCTCCAACAAATGGTGTAGTAGTAATAGATAAATTATTATTGTTTGCGAATTCTTTTATACGATTAAATACTTCTGTTCCTAAGCCTTGATTTCTATAATTTTCATCTATAACAAATTCTGTAATATCTATAAATTTGCCATCATCTGATAAAGTTAATGTCAAAGGATCTACTGCTAAATCTGCACTTCTTAAAGGATTATCTAAAATTATTTCATTAAGATAATCATTAATATTATTTTGTAATTTACTTACATCATCTACTACATTTGTAGGTGTGTCTATACCTAGATTTTGTTTTATAACATCTTGTATTTCTGTTTGTAGTAGTTCCTCTGTAGTAATTCCATAAGCACCTCTTGCACCAAACTCTTCTCCATATTCATTCAAAGGTGGTGTTGATTTTAAATATCTTGGAGAAACTTCTTCTTGTTTATTAACTATATCTGTTATTAAATTTTCTAATTTTTTTTCTCCACCGACTAAATCTTGTAATTCATCTAGTGTTCCTATATCTTCAAGTTCTCTTATTAAATCGCCGTGTTCTGTAGGATAATCTGTTGCATAATTATTAGCACTAGGGTCAGCATCTATGCCAGTAGCTTCAATACCTTCTTTAAGTATTTCGTTTATTCTTTTTAATTTATCATCTACTACATTTGTAGGTGTGTCTGTAAAAGTATTTACTCCTGTTTTGTATATATTGTTATCAGGTAATTCATCATAAGTAATTGTATTAAGACCTATAGAATTGAAAAACTTTTTAATGTTACTTTGAGTTGTTGAAGTTCCTGGTGCACCACCTGGATAAGTATAGCTTTCTAGTCCTATTATTCTTGTACCTGGCTCTCCTAGCTTTTCGCTAATAGTTCTTTTTACATTAAAATTTTTATTTCCTTCTAACATATTTGTTAGTAATTGTTTCATTGAGTTATATGCGTTGTCGCTATTTGTTAATTGAACTTTATTTCCACCACCTGTGCTTGTTAGCATTGGATTAATAGGAACATATATTTCTTGTCCAGTTTCTTTTGCAACATCTATTAATGCTTGAAGTCTATGATTACCTTCAGGTATTTGTACATTACCTGCTTCATCAATAATAACACCAAATACAACTCCACCTTCATAAGAAGTATCATATAAATAACCTTTATCTAAAATTGTTTTTTTAATCTCATTTATTTGTTCTACATTACCTTCTGCTTTTCTATCAAATTGAATAAATTGTTCTAAATCTTCAACATTTGAATAAGCAATATTTACGCCTGTAGGTGTTGTATTACCACCCATAGTTCCTGATAATTTAAAATCATCTACTACATTTGTAGGTGTGTTATCTTCAGCCATTGTTTACTGCATCCAAGTATTGTTGAAATGCCTGTTCTACAGTTTGTGCGTATTTATTAACCTGTTCTACTGGTGGTTTACCAATATCCCCTCTTTTAGTTTGTGCCTCTACAACAGCATCTTCAAATCTTCCTGCTCCTGCTGGAACTTGTGAATCAAAACTTGGTCGCATACCACCAGCATTAGCTTTAGTCATAGCATCTAGTATCTGTGCAGCAAATACTTGTTGCATATCTTTTTGTTTAGCTATAACAGGTGGTGTTGGTGGACCTACAACAGTTGAAGGCAAGTTAATAGGCTCCATTGGAATCTCCATTGTCATTAATTCTTCTGAAATTAAATTGTTCATACTAGCAACATAATCTTTTATATTTACACCATTAGAATCTGCTTGTGTGTAATCTATTGTTCCATTCCTAACTAATTCATTTGCATTACCTTCGCCTGAAAACCAAGCTATTGATACTGCATCCCAAGAATTATATTTATTAAAATATTCTTGTACCTTATATCTAGCTATTGTATCTTGTGCAACTGGATCTTTCCAATCTTCATCTTCCATACTAAACTCTTGCAATCCTGCTTGTTCAGCCCACTTTTCAAAATTAATATCTAGTATTCCATAACCACCTAATGCTTGTACTCGTATAGGCTTACCTGTAGCATAATCTTCTATTATTGATGCTTTATGTTTTGCTTCATAATTATTTGTACTTTCTCTCATTAAGAGAGCTTTTAAATAAATATCTATTAACGCTGGGTTACTGTCATTTGTCATTTCATTTTCCATAATACTACCTTGGAGCACCTGTGATGCTATTAAGAATGATACGATTAGTGGCTTGAATATCACGATTTGTACCTAACCTTTCCTGTTCTTTTGCTGTTATTTCATCAAAGGTTTGTAATAATCTTGAAGAAGGATCAATAGCTGTTTCTTCTTGTACTGGTGGTAAAACAATATGATTACCTAAATTACCAGACATAAGCTCTTCACCTGTTATATCACCTACATCTAACTGTGCAGGTTGTTGTGCTTGATACGCTTTTTTAGTATCTGCTAATAATTGATTAGCAAGTAACTCTAACTCGTATGCTTTTGGTTTTCTGTTTAATTGTTGTTCAAAAAGGTTAGTAACTGATTGTGATACTGTTGCGTAATCAGGTGGTAGATATGCTGGTTCAGAACTAAAAGCATCTATGGATTCTTGACTGTCAACGAAAAATCTAAGTCCTACAGTAAAGTCTGGGTTAACAGTTTGATTAGAGTGTTCTAATATTTTTTTAAATGCTTGTACATCTTTTTGTTCTTCGTTTATAAATAATCCACCCCATTTTCCTGGAACAAACTCTCCTAATTTTAATAAACCAGTGTTGACTAATTCTGCTTGTACAGCAGCAATTACTTCAGGTGTTTGCCCTGACATCAAATTGTATTCAGAACCTGATGGATAGAATAAAAACTCTCCTTGGTCATCTGTCGTATATATTGATACACCATCTACTTCATAGTTTCTTGGTACACCTAGGAAGTTAGGTAACTCTAAAGCTACATTTGGATCATACCTTGTATCATCTATCTGTGGTTCATTTGTTAAACCAGCAATTCTGTATATATCTCCTGCTGATATTGGACTGTTAGTTCCTGTCAATGCAACAACTGCGTTATCAGCAGCAGCTTTAACAGAAGGCTGTGAGTATAAACTTTGTTTTATTTCTTCAGGTATAAACAAAGGTGCTTGTCCAGGTAAAGGACTCTTTGAATTAACTAATGATTCTAACTGTTGTATAAATTCTTCTATTGTCATTTAATAATTATTCCTAATACTAGCTTTAATTTGTTCATCTTTTTCTTCTTCTAACAACTCTCTTTTAAAATAACTATTCCAAATGTACTGAAAATCAGGATATTGTTCAATCACATAGTTAGCATAATCGTTGAGGTAAAGCCTAATGTTGCCTAAACCTCTTGCAGACCTAAACGATTCAGGATTATATCCTAATCTTTCTGATTCCATTTTAGCATTATCTCTTGCCTTTAAGTACAATGCTAGTCCTTTTCCTGCTTCACTATTAGACAATTGTTCATTATTTTTCCAATCATAAAACTCTTGAATAATCACTTCTACTGGTGCTCCTTTACCAACACCTGGAATTGCACTATAACCCCAGCCAGGGTATTGAGATTTCAACAATATTCTTTTTGCTGTTTTGTCTGCTTTCGCCTGTTCATCACTTCTTAAATGATATGGCTTTTGTCCTGGTGCTTCTGACAACATAAATCGCTCCCAAGCACCAGCACCTAATATATTGTTCCTAACTAATCTCCACTGCTCTAATGTAAGTGGTTGTCTTGCTTCTTCCTCCATAGATTTCAAATACGCCTCATAACTAAATTCACCTGTTGGGTCATCTGGTCTAACAAAATATGCAGTATTTTTATATTGTTCAAAAAGGTCTATATTATCTCTATAAAATTTAGAACCTTCTACTGTTACAGGTCTTTTGTATATCTGTGATGATTTACCAACAAACAATGAAGTTGGATCAATGCCGTATTGTTGTATAAATTCTTGTGTTGTTTGAAATTGATCTCCATTATTTTGTTCTAATCTTTCTCTGTAATCTTCTCCTAATGCAGAAACAAATATTACTTGTCTGCCTTCTGGAGTTTTGCTTAATACTTCCCATCTAGGAGTAAAGCCAGTAGGTCCTATGAATTGTGCTACTGCTCTGACAAGAGTTAGTGTTTTAGCGTATTCTTTAGCTAAGTCCATACCTTGTTTATATTCATCATATGTTCCATCTGAAACTCTACCTGCATAATACAAAGCGTTGTACACATCAATAGTTGTGTTTGTTTGTAATCTTCCATATTCATCTGGGTCTAATTCATATGCTTGTATTACTTTCTTTAACCAGGATGGATAAGGAAATAATCTTGTAAAATAATCAAATGGATTTTTAGTTGGTTCAGGTGGGAAGTCACCAAATATACCTTTTACTAAAGTACTTTCAGGGTCCATACCTTTTGTCAGATATGCAGCTGGAACTTGTACAAGTGGTCCTAAACCAGGTAAGAAAGATTGACCTATTAAGTTTACAGAAGCAGCAAAACCTGATGCTTCTAATTGTATTGGGTCATCTTCTTGTATTCCCATCCACCTACTTGCTAATCCACCCCAACCTGGAAAAGCAAACATTTCTTCTCCTGTTGTTGGATCTTCATAGAAAAATCCTCTGTCTGTATTTTCTATTTCAAATGGATTTGTTTCTCTACCTTTTTCTACAGTTAATTGAAATCTTCTAATAGGTGCAGGGTTATCTTTAAGTATTTTAAACCAAGTAGTTAAGATTTCTTGATACGCTTCACCGAATGGAAATATTAATCTAGTTGCTTCCCAAAACCTAGTTCTTTCACTTAAATCATAAAGCAGCTGTTTCGTTTCATTTAAAGCGTGTGCTTTAGACACTTCATCTATAGAGTTAAAAGCATCATCTATTTTTTTAAAAGGTGTTGTATCTAATTTACCTTTAGCTTTTAAGGCAAGTTCTTTGACTGTTAATCCTTCAAACAATTCATCTACTTTATAAAATGCTTTACCTTCACTAGCAGGTATAGTCTTTTGCATTTTCTTTATTACATCCTCTGCGACATTAGCTGATTTAGCTCTTTGTATAATTGAATCTTTTATTTCAGAAGAGCTTATAGAGATTAAATCAGATACTTTATTCCAGTATGCTTGTTTAAAAACAGGAGCTCTTGAAAGTTTATTAGTTGGTGATGTCATAAAAAAGTAAAACATATTCTCAATAACTTGGTCGTATTTCTGTCCAAGTTCTGATTTAGTTGCAAATTCAGAATATGTACCACCTCTGCCTTTTAATAGCTGTGGTAACTCTTCTTTGTTTTCATCATATATTTTTTTATATTGCGACCTTAACCCTTTTGTACTACCTATTTCTTTCATATCAATATCTTTGTATTTTCCTGTCTTTAAAAATTCAAGTATGTTTGGATTACCAGGTTTAACAATTTGCATTGTTTCTTTATTAAATGATCCACCTGTTTTAACTGTTATACGAGCATTTATAAAATCTACAATTTGATTTGCTAGGTCTTGGTTGTTGAATATATTTTCGTAGTATGGGTCTTGTCTAGCAATACTTCTAGCTATTGAATCTTTATCAAATCTTGTGTTCCAAAGAAATGTCTTAGCAGCTTGTGGACCTTCTCTTAATATCATTACAGCTAAACTATCTCCAAGAAGTTGCTGATATTCTGTCATCATAGCATCTACATATCCTCTAGGATTTTCATTTTTATCAAATACACTAAATGCTTTTCTTGCATAACTAGGATTAGTTTGTTTAAGTCCTTGATAACCTTTATGTGTACCAGATATAGCACTAAAAAATTCTTCCATAACTTGTGTTTCTTTTGAAGTAAGTTCTACAATATCAAGTAATTCTTTATCACCTGTAATCCAATATTTTTTCATAGCTTGTAACATACTTATTTCTTTACCTTGATACTTAAATCTTTTAGGTAAATTAGGAAATTCTCTAAATATAAGATTTTCTATTTCTGTATCAGGCACACCTTGTTCTATTTTTTTAACTATTTGTAATGTACCTGTTGGGTCTATGGGTTTTCCTGTCATCTTAGTTGTAGCAAGAGCGACTAATCTACGAGGAGAGGTTAAACTATTATATCCTTTACCCCACATTCTGATTTGTTCTTCTGCAATAACACGAGTTGTCCAAGCACCTCTAAGCAATACAGCAGGTTTCCAAGCAGATGATATGTATTTATCTGCAAGTAGCTGTACAGCTCCATCATCTAATTTTGTTGTTTTAGCAAAAGATTTTAATGGTGTATTATTCAATACATTGTTTTTTAATATGTTAGTTGCCTTAACAACTTTACTTGCAGGGATAACAGGTATATAGTTTTGTGCTAACTCTGTGCTTAATCTAAAAGTAGGAATATCTATCGGAGAACCATTAACATATGCTTTTAATTGATCTCCAAAATTAAATGCTTGTCCTACTTCATCAACAAAATACAATCCTGCTTCTTTTAATGGTTTTTCATAAATACTTACAATTTCATTTACAATAGTTTCTGATAATAAATCATCATCTATTTTTTTTGTAAGTTCTTCTTTAAATGCTTTAGCTGATCGTACAGATGCCTGGAAGAATATATCTGCATTAGCAAAAGAGTTTGCCACTCTTTGTTCAGGTAACTGTGAAATAGGGTCTACTAATGCTGTAAAAATTGTGTCATCTGTTCCAAGCGTTATTTGTTTTAATATTGCATCATCAGCACCATCTAATTGGTCTAAGCTATCAATAGTTTCTGATAATATTTTAGCTCTTTTTTCTGATGGTAAATCCATTTGTCGCATCATTTTTTGTAATGTAACAAGTGAACCATCTACATCTGTTGGGTCTAATCCTGTTTCATACAAATTAGAAAATAATCTAACAGCAGGACTCCACTTACCTGTGTATCTCATTGCAGGACCTACACCAAAGTTTGCAAGTTCTGGTGATGTATTTGTAATTTTTGAAAACAATTGTTGTGTTCTTTTAGTTTTTCCACCACCTTTGTATGTACTAAACAATCTATTAGAAAACGGTATTTTTTGATTAATATTTTTTCCAAAGTAATCAGTAAGCAATCCAAACATTTCTTGTTCGTTAGATGATTTAGCAATTTTATTTAACGTTCTCAAATCTTGTGTTTTAAATAAACTTGATAAATAATCTACATTACCTGCTGCTTGTTCTGATGTGTTTCCACTAACTAAAAATTTTCTAAGGTTTACACCTTTGTCTGATTGTAAAAATCCTTCAACTGAATAACCACCTAATTTAGGAAATTTTTCAATAACTGTTTTTCTAAGACCACCAGATATACCACCATACTCTGCTATTTGTTTTGCTTTCTGTGCTTCATCTAAAAACTTAATACTTCTTGCACCTTTTGCTAAAGCAGCTCCTCCTGCTGTTATCCAGTTAGCAGGGTCAAGAGCTAATGTTCCTACAAAATCTACAGATCCTGATAAGTTTCTATAACCTTTAGTTCCTGGTTCTACAATATTTAATGCAGCTAAAGGTTCGGCTATTAGTCTACCTAATGTTACTTCAGGTGTATAACCACCTGCTTGTAATCCTGCTCTTGTGTCACCTCTGAACTGCACACCACTAATAGCTTGTTCTTTTGCAATATTAGTTATAGGCTTACCTACAATATCTTGTGCTAACTCTAATGCTTTATCTGGATTTACACCTCTTTTGACTAACTCTTTATATTCTTCTGTTTCATTAATTGGTGTTGATTGTGGAATTATACCTTCACCAAGATTTATTTCCCTACCCCTTGATGCTTCACGCAATGCCATAGTAAAAGCAGTATCTCCTACTTTTTTTCTTATATCATCAAACTCATCAAATACTTCACCTAATGCTTGTGTTCTTGACATACCTTCTGCTAATTTATCATTAAATCTTTGTCCTATCTCTACAGGAAATCTTCCTAAAAGTTGTCCTTTAATAAAATCTAGTCCTGCATCAGCAGCTAAGAAAACTCCTCTTGTTACTCCTTTAAATTTATCTGTAACATTGTTCCATAAAGATTTGTCTTGTTCTTGTACTTGCATTGCAAGTGACTTTAATACAGCAGGGCTAACATTCTCTATATTTTCTCCCAACAACCCCATACCAGCAGGAATGCTAGAAGGTATGTACGGAGCTATTTGTAAATTACGATTAGCTAACCTAGCTTTAAATTTATTATTTTCTGATAACTGTGATTTTAGTTGAGCAAATCTTTGTTCTTTTGTTGTTATCTCTGCTTCAAATTCATCTTCAAAATTCGGATTTTCTGTGTTTATCATACACTTTTATTCCTCAACAAACGAAGAAGTAACGGGTCTGGATAAACTGAATAGATGGCACGAAGCAACATATCAGGATCATCAGCTATTGGTTCCTGTGGTCCTACACCTGCTCCGAAAGGTAATCCAGAAGTAACGGGTTCGTTAGGTCTTTGTGTTCCAGCAAATACATCCATTTGTGGCATAGATTTTGATGGTCTTGGTTGTGCTGTAGAAGTAGCTAATGAAGCATCTGGCAATCCACCAGTAGCTTGTACTTGTTCTTTTATATCTTGTCCTTCACCATATGTAGTTCCAGCAGTCAAACCAGGGATAATTCCTCTTGTGTTATCTTGTGTATTTATTGCAGCTGGAGGCACATTTGTATTTCTTTTAGTTATTTTTTTAGGTCTGACCATCTTCATCCTCTTCTTCTTCTTCAAAAAATTGAAATGCTGAACTTATAACCATATAACCAAATGGGAATACTAAAGGTGGAAGTTGGTCAATGTACATTTTGCCTCGTGGTTTAAATACATCTTCTTCTAAAATAATGTCATCACCAAGCTCATCAACATCTACTAAACAAAAATCTACAATCTCTTCAAACTTTTTATTAATTGACATTATCCACCTAACCCACCAAGTAGTTGAGCTATGCCTGGTGGAGGACCTTGTGGTGGCAAAGCACCTCCTCCAAGCAATTCTTGTTCAGCTGTTGGTATCTCTGGCTCTTCTGCTGTAAAGAACTTATCTAAGATATTTTGCATATCATCAGGATTCTTTCTTATCTGCACAACAGCCATAGTTGCTTTAGCATCACCCTGTTGGGCTTGTGCTAACAATGTATCAAACAATACACTGTCTGCTTTTTCTTTTGTAATTCTATCGTTAACTCTAACAAGGTTATCTAAACCATCTAGGTTTTCTTGTAGTGTTTGTCTGTCAATAATACCAGCTTGTAGTAACTGTAAACCAGTAACAATTTTCTGTGGTTCATCATAACCAGCCATAGCTCCATAGACTCTTCGTGTCTTAAAGCTATTTGCTATATCTTTTGTTGGTTCATATGTTTCAGAGTAAAAAGTATTATCCATATATCCAGATAGTGATTTAGTAGAGCCACCATACATTTTCTGATCCCACTCTAATCGTTTAGCATCAATCATCTCTATAGCATCAGACATAACTGTGTGATACTCTCTAATCATAAGTGACATAGATGCACCTAACTCTTCAAGTCCTCTACCAGTAGCAAATGCTAATGGTGACTGTGAATCATCCGATACAGGGTAAGAACCACCAACACGAAGTTGTCGTTCTATTCTATCTATTTGTTGAAAAATCTGATAAGGAACATTAGATGCTGGTTTAGATACTTGTGTACCTGGAGCTAAATAGTTAACAGCGAATCTACCTTTACGATATTGTCCTGACTCTATCTCTCCAGAAATGTTAGTTTCTGTAAACACTGCATCTTCCATTGCTATTATTGACATCACATTAATCTTTGCCATAGAAGCCATAAGTCCTATGATCTGGTCATACTGTCCTTGCAATCTATCAAAAGCAAATTTCTTTGCAATAACAAATGCAGGTCCACTATCAAGTGGATTTGGTATGAAGTCAAGAATAGTTGCAGAGGTCATATGGAAAATGTATGTACCTTCTTCATTGTAATACTCTGCTATTAAGTCGCCCTCACCATTTGAGTTTGCCCAAGAGCCGTTATAAGAATCTG
>Ga0208767_1002853_pt1 | contig 12845 bp, 14 predicted proteins | sample VirMetDEL_Mar_21_FD_184514 | JGI IMG/M metagenome (GOLD analysis project Ga0208767, IMG submission 184514) | Aqueous microbial communities from the Delaware River and Bay under freshwater to marine salinity gradient to study organic matter... | ecosystem: Environmental > Aquatic > Marine >... | reverse complement strand
CACGTTTGCCGAATTGTGTATCAATGATCACGATATATTGATATCACACTGGCGAGAAGACCACCACCAGGATCACAGGGTGTGTTTTGATGTGGCAAGGAGCGTGGCAAGGACGGGTTTTGAGCAGTTCTGGTGCATGGACGAACCGCCGTACAACCTTCACTACAAGAATTTTAACTGCAACCAGTACGTTGACATAACCAACTTTGTGGATGAGAAAAGGAAAGCATTGGAGTCATACGCGACCTATTTTGATGATCACAACATAGAGACCATATTGAATTACAACAGGTATCGCGGCAGTTTCATTGGTCCAAACAAGGTTGCTGAAACGTTCCAAATAATGTATAATAAAAATATATGAGAATACTAGTATTAGGTGGGTATGGATTTATCGGTAGTCACATCTGCCAGAGGTTGAAAGCCGAGGGACACACTGTTGGCATCGTGGATTGCTTTCATCAATATTACACTTTCCCTGATTGGGAATACCATCCTGTGCTCTCACAAAGAAAACAGATAACAAACGTAGATCATGAGTACATAGGTAAGATAGAGAACCTACAGTTCATGGAGCAGACGTTTGATGATTTCAAACCGGATCGTGTCATACACGTGGCAACCTATCCGAACGCCAGAATGGTCAAAAGGAATGTGCTCGACGCCACCAACAACATGGTGACCGCTACGGCGTACGTGTTGGACCTATGCGTCAAACATAAAGTGGAAAAGATAGTTTACGCATCAAGCAGTATGGTATATGGTGAATTTGATAACAAGATACCCGACGAAAACGTGGTACCAAAACCCAATACACTTTATGGATCCTACAAGAGGCAAGGTGAAATTATGTGTAAGATATGGCACAGGGAGTACGGTCTTCCTTACGTGATAATGAGGCCTTCTGCTCTGTACGGAGAGAAAGACACCATTACACGAGTAATAAGTCAACTGCTCAAAGGTGCTTTGACCACCGGCGAAATGACTGTACAGGGTCCTGACAACAAACTAGATTTTTCAAATGTATCTGATGTATCACAATTTTTTGCGTTGGCCACAACCAACGAAGTGATCAATGAAACATTCAACTGCACCAGAGGAAACGGTCGGAAAATAATCGATGCCGCGGAAATCATCAGATCAAAATTAGGCGTTGGTGAGATAATGACGAAGCCACACGACGCATTCTATCCTAACAGGGACACGCTCAACAGCGACAAGGCAAAGACCATGTTGAACTTCAATCCCAGCATAGATATCGAGGAAGGAATACCTAATTACATCAACTGGTTCCTCAAACAACCATTCTATTTCGAGAATTTAGATATCAATAAAAAGTTTGAGTTGGGTACAACGATTTAAATTTGTCCCTGCAGAAATCCCAAAGATAAGTTTTTAAAATTTTTTCTTCATCGTAATCACATTCTTCCGTGAACCTTTTCCCATCACGGGCACCTTTGGACAACCATTCGTTGTCCGTCTCTAACCATCTTTTCAACCTGTATCTGGTTTCCACCGTGGGCTTCTTGTTCTGCCACAGCACTAACTTAGACACCTCCCTGAATGCGTTCTTCCACGCTGTGTAGGGATCTGGAGACAGCAAGGACTCACTGGCAACTGTTCTTACTACCTCATGTGGTTGTGACAACGTGAAATCCAGTATATTATCGTCTGGTGTCTGCAGACACAATGACCTACTGTAGAGATTGATGTTGAATGTTCCGTACTCGAGATCTAGCTCAGGTAACCTGGCATGAAATATCCTGTGTCTCTTGGAAAGTGCCCTGTCCACAGAATAATCAAACATGAAATCATCTTTCACCATGCTCTTGGCAAACACAGCATAAAAGTATTCTGTGTTGGACGTTTCTGCCGCTTTCTTGTATGCCCTTGTGCGGCCATCCACTCCTTTTATCCAGTATAATCTGTTTGGGAGATTATTTTTTTCTAAATGGTCCTTTACTCTTTTGTAATTGCTGTCTTCGAACGGTTCCCCGTTTGATATGAATGCTATGTCAAACCTATCTTTGTTTTCCGATTCGTTTATTACATACAACAATGGATAATCATATATTTGGGTTTTTATGGAATCCAATGCTTTTCTTGGTATGTAAAATGTGTTCCTGTCTTTGTATATCTTCAAATCTTCCCAATACGAAGGACAGAACTTGTCATCTTCCATATTTTCGTAATATCTGATGTACTTGGTATTCGATCCCTGTACATGCGAAATGTTGTCCATAACATTACTCAGATCGTATTGTAAATCATGAAAGTCAAAATCATACTGTACATCATAATCATGATAATTTACATCCTTGTAGTCTCGCAAAAATCTAATATTTTGATCTAGAAAACATCTAGGGAATAGCAAAGTATCACCCTCATCCTGGGTTTTGTTATTCCACACATGGAGTTGTGTTGTTTGGTGTTGTTCGGGTATGTAATCAAAATCAAATCCTGTGTAGTCGATCCTACTGCTCAACATCCAGATGTATTCTGTCCTCGTATCCGGCAACAAGGATTTTGCCATCTCCAAATAACTTCCAACAAACGGTATCACTGCCGCGTAGGGGAACGTGTCCTTGATGACTTTTAAATTATCAGAACTTTTAGAATTTTTAAAGTCAATGATTATACAATCAAATGCCATCGAACTCACCTATCGCTTTACACACCTGATCAACTTCATTTTCTGTGAGGAAAGGATGTATGGGCAAGGACAATACTCTCTGGCAAAAACGTCTAGCATTAGGCACCTGTTGTCCGTCACTGTCAAACATCTGCATGTCACTCATGGGAATCTTGTAATGTATCTGAGACTGTACGCCTTTATTTTCTAGGTGTGTTTTTAGGGAGTCTCTCTCCTTGACTTTTATCACTAACTTGTGGTTGTTTGAAATTGTATTGTCTTGTGTCTTTATGGTCCTTATTCCTAATACGTCTAGTCTTTGTTCGTACATGCATCGGACTTCCTTGGTCTTCTTTAATAACTTGTTGTATTTGGTCAGCAAAAAATTCAAGATATTAGCATGATCGTTGCTGAAGCAAGAGTTGTAACCATGATGTAATCCTTGCAGTCCCGTACCATGATATCTCATACTTCGTATCATGTGAGCTTCTGACTCTACATCTGTGAGCACCATCCCGCCGTTTCCAAAACAGGGTAGTGGTTTACTGGGTGCGAAACTGAGGCTACTGATGTCTCCCAACTTGCCACTTGGAATTCCATGATATGAACTGCCCAGGCTCTGTGCGGCATCCTCTATGAGTGGGATCCTGTGAGCATCACAATAATTCTTTAATCTAGTGTAGTCTGCTAAATTGCCAAACAGGTTCACATACACCAGTGCACTGGGCAATCCCATTATGCCCCAATCATCTATTAAACCATCATCGTTAACATCCACAAACCTTATCGTGGCTCCTGTCCTTTTGATTGCTTCTGCTGTGGCAAGATAGCTCACTGCCGGACACAACACAGACATTCCGGGTCCTATGCCTTTGGCCTTTAAGGCAAAATACAATGCATCTGTGCCACTTCCTACGGCTACCGCATATTTCCTTTTGGTGTATTTGGCCACAGACTTTTCAAACTTATCAAGGAAGGTCCCTTCCTGGTGTCTACTGCTTATGACTTGTCCTGATCGCCATACCTCTTTGGCCCTGCGTGTGATACGCCAACTGTATTCATTGTATATCCTATCCACACCACTAAAATTTATCATTAGAACTCCTTCTTGATTCCCACGGTTGGATTCTCCACACAACTTTCAGTGATGTCCTTCATTGTTTCCTTATTCAGATCCACACTGCAACTCGCGTTGGGTTTAATGCCACAACCTACCAACAATAATAACACGATTAGGTATCTCATCCTAGAACCTTGACTCCATACTTTTTGGTAAATGCTTGACCATCTTGCCTGTCATTGACGATTGGCTGTCCTTTTATATTCAGACTGGTGTTTAAAAGTATGGGGCAACCGGTCTGCTTTTTCCATTCTGTGAGCAGTGCGTGGAACCCGGGATTGTCCGTCTTACGCACGGTTTGAACCCTGGAAGTGTGATCATAGTGTATTATGGCAGGAAACTCTTTACCACGCGTACACGCCGCTGTAAATTGCATATAAGGGGTGTTTTTGACGGCTTTAGGTAGCTCAAAATAGTCGTTCACATCCTCCTCTAATATGGCTGGTGCGAACGGTCTGAACTGCTGTCTTTTCTTGATCGAATTTACCAGATCCTTGATGTCCTCACCCCTGGGGTCTGCCAGCAATGATCTGTTACCAAGTGCCCTGGGTCCGAACTCCGCCCTGCCACTGGCCACTCCCACCATTCGGTTTTCCTTCAGTTCTTTTATCAGACTGTCCACGGGATATTCACCGTCTATGTTGTGTCCCAGGAACGGATGTTCCCAATTCAGGTGTGACTTCTGGTGTGCGGCTATGCACCCCAGGCTTGATCCAGCGTCTCCGGGATTAGGTATGATCCAGATGTTGTCAAACAGTCCCATGTCTGCGAGCACCCGGTTGGCGGCACAGTTCAATGCCACTCCTCCAGCATACACCAGATTACGTGATCCGTATCGGCTGGCTCTCGTCCATAAATCAGCGAGTAGTTCCTCCGTGACTGCTTGTATACTGGCGGCTATGTCCATGACATCTGCGTTTGTCTCCCAGTCACTCAATCCCCTGTGTAGATTCTTCTTGAGACTGAAAGGTGATTGATTGACAAATTCATCATAGATCTTCTGTTTGTACTTGGGTGTGCCATATGCGGCCATGCCCATCAGGATGTACTCCTCTTCCGCGGGCTTGAGTCCGCAACGATGTGTGAATGCCGAATAAAGTATTCCTATGCTGTGTGGATACTTGATGGTCTCTTTCCTCTGGATCCATACCTTGTCCGCGGTTGATATAGACACCGTGTCCCATTCGCCTATGGCGTCCACGGTCAGTATGGTCGCACCTTCGTCCCGGAACGGTGAAGTGAAGTAGCCCGCCGCCGCGTGTGAGTCATGATGCTTGACGTACTCGTCGATCTTGATGCCGAAGTGATCCAGGTGCCACTGTGGCATCTCGGTGTAGCTCATAGCAAGTCCGTACTGTCCCGCGTAGAACTGTCGGGCCTTCTTCAGCAGTGGCTTCTCATAGTACACCACCTTGTTGAAAGGACCAAATGTGTAGGCCTCGTCCACGATCTTCTGGTTGAGGAAGTGATCGTTCTTTACCTTGCTGTATCTCTCCGCGTGTGCGGCCCACAAGATCTCTCCTATGCCGGAACTGTAATCAACGACAGCCATAGCGGCGTCGTGGTTCATGCAGTTAATTCCCAGTATTCTCATCGTCCTCCTTGTGCCATCCCATGTCCTCTATGTTGTCACTGCTACATGTTGGACACACATACCATTCGTTCGCTGAATCGTCTTTGTCTAGTTCGTTGGCAACTCCCTTCCATTTACAATCATAGCAATAAAAATTCCACCAGGTCATTTGCCTATCTCCCAACCTATCACAACACCGTAGTTCTCTTCTCCGTTATATTTCTCATATGCTGGAGAAATGAATAATCCTCCCGCCTTGTATCTGATCATTGGCAATATATCCTCTGATTTGTATCCTGTAACCAGTCCTAGCTCTAAAGTCCAGTGTTCGTCCAGTTCAAACTGCCTGCCCATGTATGCACTGACCCTATCCTCGGAGTTGTAGTAAACACCCGCGATGTTGTCGTCCACCGTGCACCTCGCGTGTGGATGCACGTTGTTGTAATCTGCCTCCAACCCAACGTGCATCGACAGTGCCAAGAATAATCCTAAACAGTTCATGCCATCCTCAAGACTTTTTTAGTTTTCTCCAAATACTGCTCCCACTGTTCCAGTGTGATATCATACTCGAAGTTCTGTGTGGTCTCGTTCTTTCTCAACAACTTGGCCCCGTTCTTGATGTGGAACCGTTCCGCCATCTCCGTGAGTGGACTAAGGGTGATCAATCTGTCTATGTGATGCTCACGTTTGAATTTCTTGTACACCTCGTTTAGTATGTGTTTGCCTCCGCCCTTCTTTCGTGCCCATACTGTGTAGGCTATCGCTATCCTGCCCACCAGGCCACCACGCAGTATGCTCTGGTTGTAGGCATCGTGTGACATCAACGCCATCTCCTCCACGGATGCTGGCACGTCGTTGGTGAACGCCAGGCATATAATCGCGGCCGTATCTCCGGCCTCATCTCGTAGTCCCAGTATGCGTTTGCCATTGCTCTTGCGGAACTCCACAGTCAGTTCTGGTCTCACTGGATCCTCTGTGATGTCTATGTGGTCCAGGTCCACCAATTCAAATCGTGGATTGCGTGTGAACAGATCCTTCAACCTCTGTTTTACTTTTTCCATCTGTTATTTGTATATGAAAGGGTCCTTCTTCTTTAGTTCTTTCAGTCTCTTCCTGTACCGGATCTCTTCTCTAACTTTATTCCATAATCTTTTTAACCATCTGATCATCTTTTTCCTCCTGTTATTTTTTCAAAAGTTGGTAACATTAATTTTACAGCATCCGCATGCGCTTGGTCAAGTGGATGTGTGGTGCCACGCTCGTAATCGTTGAGCAGTGCCCATTGGTTAAACCCCATCATCCTCTCTCCAAAAGAGAACCATTTGGTAAAGTCTATCTCGGAATGCAGTGCAGTCATGAAAGAGTCCTGGTCCTTGTGTGGTGTGAACTCGTTATAGAAAAGGCCGTTGTCCGCCAAGGTGAACATGTAAGGTATGTTCTTTTTCTCTAGAATGTTTTGTAGCCAAATAATTGATTTCCAACTGAGGTATGTCTCGTGGTATTGGTTTGCCGCATACTTGTATATGCTTTCGGCAAAGTTTTTGACACCTGTTTCAGTGAACGTCTCCCTCCGGACCTTCCATTGCTCCTGCTGTGTTTCTGATCCTGCTAGGTTCCTGAACGCTTCCTCGTTGCCTGCGTTCGTGTCCCATGGGGATATGGATGCCCATCGGGTGTTTTCTAAAGATTTGTGCCTGGGCATGGCCCAGTCGTACCTCGAAAGGAAACTCCACATAACGACTACACAATCTACATCCTGATTGTGTGCTACCGCGTTAAACACCCTCCTTGCTATACCTGAGTTACCAGAACCTGGATAAGCGACACACACGTACTCTTGATTGCTTTGTTTCAATCCGTGCGCCCAGGTCTTCCTGCTGGGCACCTTGCCCTGTTGGTCATCGCTGAGCTCATGCCCGAAAGTGAAACTGCATCCGCCTGCTATAAATTTGCTATTCATATATCTTCAACACTTTATTTAAAAGTGGAAAAACATCTCCAAAATTTTCCTGCCTGTACTGGTCCGTCTGCAGGATACGTTGTTTGCGCTGTTCTCTGATCTCGGGCGTATCCCTATCCGCGGCATTCATAAAGCGTATGCTGGGTTGGTAGTCGGTCAGCATGTGGTACCTATCTGTGACAATGTCCTTGACCTGCCGGGGCAGTGTTTGTATGTTGAACACATCAGGGTCGAAGCAGGTGTTGACGTAGAAGAACTTGGGTTGGAACTGTGCGACCCACAGTGCGATCTTGGCCCAGTTGAACACGTTGAATATCGACACTGTGGAACAGATCTGAAAGTCCATATTTGCGGTCTTCGTCTCCTTGAATTTCACTAGATTGGCACTGACCTCACGCCATTTTGCTGGGTGCCTCTGGTACTCAAATGGCTCGCCCACGTCATCTATTGAGAACGCTATCTCCACGTGCTTGAAGTACCCCCACAGGTCGAAAATGTCCTTGGGAGGCAGTTGCGTGCCGTTGGTGTTGTAGTGTATGTCTATGTTTTTTGCGTAGCCTTGCTCTACACAGTGCATCAGGATCTTGAAGTGGTCCCGGATCATGAAGGGCTCGCCTCCCGTGAACTCGAAATACTCCACGTGCTTGAGGTCATCCTTGAGATCCTCGAAGAACTTGGGATGGCGTTTGGGCCACCCGCCCTCACGCAGGTTTTTGAGAGCTACGGGATTCTCGCCATAATCCAGTTCCTCCTGTGCCCACTTCGAGGAACTCCAAGATCCACATATCCTACATTTTAGGTTACACACGTTGCCCAACTTGAAATCAATGAATTTGAGAGTTGGCTCGCTGTCAGTTGTCCAAGCCGTTAGGCTATTTTTCATCTTGTATATGGAATTCTGCCTCTTTGACGTTTTGCCCGCGTCTTCTTCCTGCCAACAGCTCTGGCAACCCCTAGGACGTTCGCCGTTACGGAATTGTCTACGTAACTTCTCCATATATTCTGTGTCTTGTATCGATTTGAGACTCTGTTCGTATACCTTCACACCGGGAACACTGCCCTTGTACAGACAGCAAGGAGATGCACCACCATTAACATCAACTTCAAGGTGCGTCCAGGGAAGTGGACACACGTTTGATTTTATATACTTTTCCACCATTCTAAAACCTTAGGCTCTTTTTCCAATATATTTTTAATGTCAGTCCCGCGTATCCTGTCTAACCTTTCACACTCGGCCTTGCCATCCTTCCACCCTTTTTCACAGGTTTCGGTATCATATCTTTCGTCGTTTGTTGGGTGATTTTTGAGATCATGCAGTCCTTCGAGGAAAGCCATGTTGAAAACATTTTTCTTTTCATTCTTGTACCTCTCTATGATTTTGTTCACAATCAAATTCAATAGGCTCCTAGGCAACCATAACGGACTCATAAACACATCCGGACTAAAAGTGAAAACCTTTTTGCAGAGCAAAGGCATGTTCAATTCCTTTTGTAGATTGTACATATTTTCAAGATCAAAAAGACCAGGCAATGTGACAGTAAGATCCAACTGCAATTGTCTAGGATGCCTTATAAACTGTTTGGCGTAACGCATATTGTCCAGCCATTTCTCATATTGCAGTCCTGTTCTTATGTATTCGCCAATCTTGCCGGTGCCATCTATTGAAGCATTGATCTGCCAATCTTGGAATTTACATAACACATCATCAAAAAGGTTTTTACCATAAAAACTTATCCTACTCATGTTTGAATTGTATCTCGCGAATACACTATCAGCGTACCCTAATTCAATGACTCTCTGCATCGCGGTCCAATGGACCTTCCACATCAGAGGCTCACCTCCGCACCAATAAAATTCTTTTATATGCTTGTTCTCGACCGCATCCATAAACTCTTTGACAATCTGCTGGTCATGGAATTTTTGCAATTGCTCTTTGACATCTTTTCTACCCCATATTCTGGAATTTTCATACCAATCTTGTCTTCCGTGTTGCTTGTTCTCTGTCTCCCATGTGCTGGAGAGCATGTCGCCACACATCCTGCAACTGAAATTGCATAGGTTTGAGAAACGGTAGTCCCAACTTGTGACGCGCATAGTTGTCGCACCAGACTCGTCGGTTCTTTCGAACGCTTCATCAATTTGTCCCCTATAAAATCTATTGAAATGCTGTCTGTAAACCTGCGCATTTAACAGTTTGTGATTACAAGTGTCACACTGTGGTATTTCCTCCCCTGCCATCAGTTTAAGCCTGACTGTTTTCATGTATTCTGAATTCCAATGCTCCTCGAGGGAAGTGAGATTTAGTTCTCCTGTTCTCACATCAGTGGTAGGATCCTTGGGTATGGTGTCTATGTACTGCTTGAAGTTTGTGGATTCTTCCCTAGAAGCACAGCACAGGCGTCTCTCCATTTGTGGACTAAGATAAGTGTGCGTCCATGGCGCCATGCAGAAGGTCTTGTTGCCCTCTCCGGGTTTAATTCTTTTCATACTTGTCAAACAGTCCTTTCCATTCCGGGAATACTTCGAGGGTGTCCTCGTTCCTGATCTTGTCATACTTCCTTGTGTTGGAGAAGAAAAGATCTAAGTGTTTTTGATTGTCTTTGGCCATCATCCACTCTACAGCAGATTCATACCCTTTGGTTGCCCTTGTCAGTCTATCTTGCGTTTTCAACCAAGCGACGTGCTTTTCGTATTTTTCTTTGACCTGTTCTTTGTGCTCCGTAGGCAGTATGTCCATCCTCTGCCATACAGGGTGCTGTAGCAAATTGAAATTGAAATCCTGTGGTTTAATCAACCCTTGTTCCACCCAACTCCTATGGAAATCCGTGACGTGCAGACTGTTGATCAGACCCACTGTAGAACTGATGTAGAAGTCCACTCCCGGGCACACCTCCATCATGCGTTTTCTGTTGGCTATTATTTCATCCCACGCAGTGCCTTTTCTCATCAACTCTGCCCTGGCACCTTCCGCGTCCAGGCTGGCTCCTATTGATACCGATTCGAACTTGTTCCACAATTCAAACACATCGATGTCTTTGAAAGTTGTCCTGCTGAAATTTGTGTTGTATATCAGTCTCACGTGATACATCTTACGTTTGTCCAGTTCCTTTAAAATCCTATAGTGCTCCTCCATTATAATGGGTTCACCGCCGGCAAAGTAGAACTGCTCGGTATGTTCAAATTGCTCCAACATCTGTTCCCACATGTCGTCGGTCGTCCTGCCAACCTTCATGACCTTGGCGTGTGGTGGCGGGCTTCCGGTGAGTTTCTTGTGATCTTCGTACCAATTGGAACTAAACCATGTTCCGCAACTCCTACAGGCCATGTTGCACAGGTTTGAGAAACGTATGTCCCAGTACTTCATGACGAAATCCGCCTTCCCATCTGGTAATGTGTCATGCACCAAGGGAATGTTGTGGCCAAAATGTTTGTTCGAGCTCATACGTAGGCTGAAAAAACCAGATTTTTCCTGATCATAACATTTCATGCATTCACGAGACTTCTCGTTGTTCAACATCCTTAGACGCATTTGCTTCATCTTGTCTCCATTGAACACGTCTTCCATGCTGTCTTTGTTTAAATCGCCCACAGGATATGGGTCAAAAGCAAAACAGCAGGGATATGCCCTGCCATCTGGGTAGGCGTGTAAGTGCATCCATGGAAGGATACAGAAAGCGTCACTTTCTATCAGCAACTCCTTTTCCCTGGGAGTCATGTCCTTGATCTTTAGTTTCTCGGGCTCCTTGGCCCCGTACTCATATGCCACGATACCATTCTCCTATGATCGGGAAAGTCTTCTCAAAGTCCTTCCCCGTGCGTTTGTCATATTGGCTGTAGAACGCTTTGAAATCTCGCTGTAGTTTCTCCTGTGTGGCCGCACCTGCGTGTGGTGTTTTGACCACGTCCAAGTAATCTATCAATCTCTGTGTCTGATTAATCTCCATGCCCTCCAACCATTTGCTATTACTAGTTAAGAACTTTTCGAGGTCACCCTTGAATTTATTCCTTAGCTCGTCCGGCAACACGAGGGGAGATTGAAAGCTCGGGAAACGTAGGATGTTAAGTGTAAAATTGATCGTGGGTCCATACACCTTGCCGGCGTTTTTGAACCAGATCAACTTCTCCAGGAATCCTGGTAACGACTCGAGACACAGAGCATTGATGGTCGCCATGTTGTGTATCTCAGAAGGCACCTTGTCCACCATCATGTGTAAAACTTGACTGTGCCAATCCCCATAACTCAACCCGTCCCTGATGTATTCCGCCTGCTCAAAAGTGGCCTCGCAACTGGTGTACAGGTGGAAATTTTTAAAGCCTTTTAGTTTGGTCTTGAACTTATCGATAATGCCTTGCTTGGCACCTAGGTTAGAGTTGATTGCTATTCGCATATCAGGATTCATCTTATCGCCTTGTGTCTCTATCCAGTCTAACAATCTCCATAGGTTGGGTGACATCATGGGTTCACCGCCCGTGATCCTTAACTCATCTAATGTTTTGTGTAGATCAGTCTCCCACCATCGGTAGAACGCCTCCACATATGGATTGGTCTCGTCCTTCTTGTATGGTTCCGCTGAATCGTGCGCGTGGGTGAAATGGTTCCTGCCGTCTGATTTTAATCCTGTGTATGGCCCTTGCTGTTTGATGTTGTTGGCCCAGGTTGTGCTGAATTGGGGATTGCAGTAGGTACACGCGAACTGACAGGTCCTGTCAAACGCAATCTCCAGGGTCTTTAGGTTTACATCTTTGTTGTGATCTGTTTCATATGCTTTCTGCAGATCTCCGTCGGGATAGATCTTTGATTTGTAGACTCTGTCGCTGATGGCGTCCCTGCCAATGTCCTCGATCTTCCAGCAGTACTCACAGCCCGCTGGCCTCTCACCCGACTGCATCTGTCTGCGCTGTTCCTTTTTCTGACGGGTGTTGTGTATGGCGCTGGGATTGATCTTTATCTCTTCAAGGTCTATCTTGTGTGGTAAGGGATGGTGACAACTTGTGGTCATGCCCGATCCCAACCATATAGTGGCGTTGTACCATTTGGCTCCACAGAAACTAGCTGATTTAGTGTCTAGTATCTTTTTCTTATATTTGAGATCGTCCATCTTTTCCTTTGAAGTAGTCTTTAAGTTTATTGTATTCCGCTTCCGGACAGAGAATGTCACTCTTGAACATTATGTCCTTGACCCAGTGATAGTGTGCTATGGGAGGTGGATGTGATTCTCCAGGAATGTAATATTCCTTGTAATTTTCTTCAGCGAACTCCCACAGGCCGCCCTTGTCCTTGTAGAATAAAAATTTCGTCCAATCAATCTCGTTGTACAGTGCACGTTCACTCTCGCTGTAGAAACTGTCACGCAGTACATCCTGCTTGAATACCATCATTGTGTATGGTATCTCTTTCTTATCCAAGAACATCTGTGTCCTCAGAATGTGTTCCAGTGTCCTGTAGTACTGGTGTTCCTCGTCCCAGAAGTGCCTACGATAGTATTCATGCTTGTCCTTCTCCGGGTGTCCACCATACCATGTGCTCCATTTGAAGTCTTCGTCCCACACGTAATATGTA
>Ga0208767_1002849_pt1 | contig 12851 bp, 4 predicted proteins | sample VirMetDEL_Mar_21_FD_184514 | JGI IMG/M metagenome (GOLD analysis project Ga0208767, IMG submission 184514) | Aqueous microbial communities from the Delaware River and Bay under freshwater to marine salinity gradient to study organic matter... | ecosystem: Environmental > Aquatic > Marine >... | reverse complement strand
TTGGTCTGTTTCATTCCATGTATATGCTTGTCCGTCATCAGGATAAGCAACAGGTGCTTCCCAACGACAAGTATCTTCATCTAATGTCCAACTGTTAAAAGGTTTGGGTGGGATAAAAGCATCTCTTGTTTGGTCATAACTATAACCAATACCAGCAAAGTTTTTTCTTATATTACCATTGTAAGAAGTTTGTTTCCAAACATCTCTAGTACCATATAAGTTATTTAAAAAATCTACTCCAGTTTGCTCGTCTGTAGCAACATCATTTGATACGACTTCAACTCTTTCAATTATATTTCCAACTCCTAATTTTGCAAAATGTGCCATTACGCTGTGTAACTCCCTGAACCTGTGTATGTTAATATTGTATCTGAACCACTTGTGGTAACAGAAGGTGAACCTGTTGTTGTACCTGAGTAATCAGAAGTTGCCATACGAAGAATAACGATACCTGAGCCTCCAGCACCACCTACTCCGCCACCAGCACGACCACCGCCACCGCCACCGCCAGTATTAGCTGTGCCTGAAGAAGCTTGATTGCTACCTAAACCAGAATCTCCATTTGCACCACCACCAGAACCGCCAGAACCTCCAGAAGTAGCGTAGCCACCTCCGCCTCCACCGCCACCTCTTGTTACTGCTGAACCTGTGATAGATGAAGATAATCCATTTCCACCATTTCCACCACCAGATGTAGTTCCATTTGCACCAACAGCAGAAGCACCTCCGCCACCACCAGCACTATCATTAACGCTTGTGTTACCAGAACCAGTACCTCCAGCAAAACCTTGATTAGAAGTACCACTTCCACCGCTAGGACCATTTCTACCTCCGCCACCACCAGAACCTCCATTAGCTCCAGAAGTATCATGTCTTCCACTGCCACCACCACCAACAGATGTTATTGTAGCTACAACAGAATTATTACCACTATTTCCAGTAGTACCACCACCAGATGCTCCACCAGCACCTACAGTAACAGTATATTGTGTTCCTTCAGTTAAACTTAATACTGATTCCGAAGAACCTCCACCACCAGAAGATTCTGAACTGTAAGAATTTCTATATCCTCCAGCTCCACCACCACCAGAAAGGTCAGTTCCAGCACCACCCCCACCAGCTATGACTAAAAAATCAACATTGTAGATTGGCTCTACAGGATTATCTTCAGACACTTCGTCTGATGTTGGTATCCAACCTTTAGTTGTTCCTGAATAAACTACTCTTAATCCTTGACCACTTGTATCGTATTCAACAAGAAATGTATCTGGATCACCTTGATAGTTTTTACCATTACTATCTATTATAATTTTATTTGAACCCCAATTTCTTGCATAGTCTACTAATTCAATAGTATCTCCTACACTTGGACTTGAGGGAAATGTTATAGTTACTGTGTTTGATGATGTATCAACCCAATAGCCTTCATTAGAAGAAGCTGTGAAACTAGATGTTTTAATTGATGATTGCCAAGCAATTCCTGATTCTATACCTGTGAGAGCAGAACCATCAATAGCTGGTAAAGCACCAGTTAAGTTACCAGAAGTTAAATTTGTTAAAGCAGAACCATTTAAAGCTGGAAGTGTTGCTGGAAATCTTGCATCAGGAATTGTACCTGAAGCTAAATCAGAAGCATCTAGGTTTGTTAAGTTAGCACCAGATATAGCTGGTAAAGTCGCAGGAAATCTTGCATCAGGAACTATTCCATCATTAAGATTATTGGCATTAAGTTCTGAAACTGTAAAAGATTTAAAAGCATAAACATTTAATAAGTCACCAGTAGCAGCACCACTACCTAATACAATAGATGTACCTGAAGTAGCTGTATAATCTGAAGGATCTAAAATCACACCATTTAAAACTACTTGAAGATTATCAACACTATAAGAAAGTGTAGCTGAGTTATCATCACTACCACTAAAAGTTGTTTGACCAGAAGTAGCAGTGTATTCATATAAAATTAAAGAAGCAGTACCTGCACTTGATGCAGCAATCCAGTTACCACCATCAAATACACGCATTTCATTAGCACTTGAATTAAAATATAAAGCTCCTGTAACTAAGGCATTTCCATCATTATCTACAGATGGGTTAGAAGTTTTACTTCCTAAATATCTATCATCAAATGTGTCATAAGAAGCAGCAGCACTAGCAGCAGATGTAGCTGCGGCTGATGCCGAGTTAGAAGCATTTGTTGCTTGAGTACTTGCAGTACTAGCAGAACTGGCAGCATTAGTCGCTGATGTAGCAGCTTCACTTGCCTTTGTAGTAGCTGTCGTTGCCTGTGTAGTAGCTGTGGTGGCTGATGTAGCAGCCTCAGTAGCTTTGGTTGTAGCAGTTGTAGCTTGAGTTGTAGCTGTAGTTGCAGAAGTAGCAGCATTACTTGCAGAGGTTGATGCTTCACTTGCTTTGGTCGTTGCTGTCGTAGCAGAACTTGCAGCAGATGTTGCAGATGATGCTGCGTTAGTTGCACTGGTACTTGCCTCACTAGCCTTAGTAGTTGCAGTTGTAGCAGAACCACTAGCACTAGTAGCCGAACTAGCAGCTGCTGTTTCAGAACTGGCTGCATTAGTAGCAGAAGTTGCAGCTTCTCCAGCTTTGGTAGTTGCTGTAGTTGCGTGTCCAGATGCAGTAGTTGCACTTGATGCGGCAGCTGTAGCTGAACTAGCAGCATTTGTAGCTGACGTAGTAGCTGATGCCGCATCTACTATTAAATCATATTTCGCACTGTTAGCATTGGTAGTTAAAGGTTGGCTACCTGATGATGTATGTGCAGAATTAACAAAGAATATATTACCTGTAGATGTATCTTTAACTAAATCTCTTATCTGATAACTAGTAGAAGTTGCCCAATTACCCTGGAACGTACCTAGTTCTTGTTCAGCTAATAAAGCAGTTGCGTCTGAATTAACGGATAATACTCTATTAGCTACTAGATCTGGTAGGTCTACATTAAATCCTGTAGTTGTAGTAACAGGATATTGTAGTGTTCTAGCAAACTGTTCTTCTAATTGTTGCAACATAGCAACATTTTTATCTAATTCTGTATTAAGTGTTTGTATAGGAAAGTTACCAGATACAGGAAAGTCTGATGTTCTTTCAATAGCTAGATCTCTAACTATAGTAATTTTATCATTCAGGGTAGCACCTGATCCTCCTAATGTAATAGATCCCCCACCTGTAACACCTGCACCAATAACACTGTATTGTGATGCAGATGAAGGTGAGTTGTTATATGTAAGGAGTGTCGTACCGTTGTAAACTTTTAAGTCAGATACATCAAAGAACTCAAATGGTACAGCAAATGTAGTCTGTCCAGACGTAGCTGTATATTGTATTCTAGGTGTAATATCACTTATTTGTAATGCCATTATCTAATAACCTTTTCAAATTTATCAAAGATACTATCCAAATACCATATATTGTTAAATGGTACAAGTTTTCTTATACGTCTAGCTGTATGATGTGTATGTTTACCTCTACCCCAATCATACATTATTTGTGTAACAGTAGCCATTTGACTTGCTGCTGGTCCTAATACTCCTGTTTTCCAAGCTAAAGAAGTTCCGTATGGTTTACCAACACCTATTAGTGGTCTAACTCCTACATTATTATCTGTTAATGTTTCTACCATTCTATTAACTTCTAAGAACAATCCACCAGCACCAGATCTTTCAAATCCATCATAAATCTTATCTCTTATATCTTTTTTACTATAATCTTTATTTAATTGACCAGTTCTTATTCCATCTACAATCATACCAAAGAATAATAAAGCAGCTATCTGACCTAAGAATCCAGCATCTCTTTCTTGTAATCCTCTTTGTAATACCTTTCTATCAAAAGCAAACATAAACTTTTTGTATTGTGAAATAACAGCACCTAGTTCTGTACTAGTCCATAGTGGAGTATCTCCTAATGTTGGTGTAGTTACTATATAATCTACAGTTTCATTTAATGCTCTATTAAATCTAAATGCAGCATTAACTTCTTCATTTGTTTCAATCCATTTATCTGTATTAGCAAACTTTAACAATTCATAATTACCATTTACTTCTATACCACCTTCTCCAAATCCATATTTTTTGTATGCTTTAACTATTTCTTTTGCATCATTAGGTGCAATACCAGCATGATTAAATCTTAATTTATCTAAGTCTGTAGCTGTACCATTTACAAACCTTATTGATGCTTCTATGATTTCTGTACCTACATCTATTGATGCAGCTATCTTTGCTTCTTGTGTCCAAGTTGCCATTTGATTGATAAACTTAAAATTAAAAGAAGATATAGATTGTACCGCTCTATCAAAATTATTGAATGTAGCAAAGGTATCGTGATGTGATCCATATATTTGATTTGCTCTACCACTATCTAACATAAATTCTATTGCTTGACCTGCTCTATTAGCTTGTTGTTTACCCATTTCTCTGACACTAGTATTAATGCTGTTTGATAAATATTGCATTAACCTAGGCATAGCTCTTTTAAAACCATTGTATGTAATTATTCTAGCCATATCTGGTATTCCTGCTAAAGCACCAGTTAGTAATTGTGTAGATACTCCTGGTTTAATTATTCTATATGCTCTAGATAAAGCTCTTTGTGGATTCTTAGATAAACCATATCTTCCTTTAAATAAATCTCTCATAGCTTCTGTATCTTTTAAAACTTTATTTCTTTTTAATCTTAATTCTTCATTAATAATTTGACCTTTATCATTATAGATTTTTTTATCAAATGATTCTGCTATTTGTCTTAATCCAGGTGCAAACATATTTGGTACAACATCATTCATATATCCAAAACCAAAAGGATCTCCATATTTTTCTGTAAGAATAATATCTGGAACAATGTTCTTAAAATATTGTGTAGCAATAAATTCAATATCTTTTGCTATATATCCTTTTTCCATAAGAAATTCATAGTCTAAATCTTTTAAAGGAATTGTTCTTGATCTAAGGTATTTAGAATAGCCAGACTTTTTAAATATAAACTCATCACCAGGTAATACACCTTCCATAAATTGTTCAGCTTCTTCATAAGGTTTATAATTTTTAAAGTTTTCCATAATGTTATCTGTTTGTTTCTTATCTTTAATATTTCTGTAAACTAACGGATAAACATCTCTATAAAATATATCAAAGTTTTTTTCTATCATTTCAAAATTCCACATAACTGTGAAATAGTTTTTTCTTTTAGCACTTGATTTCATATTTTTAATAAGATCTTCTATTGATTTAACTTTTTCTTCTAACTCTTTATAAGTATAAGTTACCTTTGCACCTGTTCTAGGATATGTATAAGTGTATACTTTATTTGGATTGTACATTTGACTTTTAGGATTTCTAAATGCTTCCATACTATCTAAAGCACTTTTAAAAAACTCATACTCTTTATCTGGTTTAATTAAAAACAACTGATACTGGTCTATCTTATTTCCTATAGGATCAGTAAATGCTCTAGTATAAAATCTAGCAGCTGCTTCTACTTCAGGTATAGAATGATTATAGTTTCTTAATATAGCTAATGTTACTTGTTCTCTAAATTGACTAAACTTAATTATTTCATCATTTTTACCTAATGCTAATTCTGCTTTCTTAGTAAAGTCATATTTGTTTATTCCATTTCTTTTAAGATACTCTGTGTATTTACTTCTTAATTCTGTTGTAAAATTAAATAACAATGGTTGATAGTCTATTGCTTTAATAACTTCTGCACTGTCAGGCATTTGTCCAGTAGCTAGTTTATTCATATCTAGGTATAGAGAGTTCTTTAATAGATTAAGTGTAAACTCTTTAGCTACTCTATTGTCTTGATTCATAACTCTGTCTATAGGGTTATAACCTAACTTTTCTACATAATATCCTGTAGGTATAGTCTTTAACTGCTCATCAGTTATATTAGGATCTATTTTATTTCTGTATTTTCTTTGTGCTAATCTTAATGCATTTGTTATTTTTTGCTGATCTACTAATATAGATCCTTGTCTAATTACTTTTCCTTCTCTGTTTTCTAATATTTGATTGTAAGCTATTTCATTTATTCTATTTTCATATGCAGCTTTACTTTCTCCTTTATCTTTAGGTATTCTTACATGAGCTAATTCATGTCTAACTACAAACTCTAACCATTCACCTTCATTTTCAAAATCACCTTTTTTAAAAGGCTTGACTCCAGGTACAGTGCTTTTTAAATGTCTACCTTCTCTAAACATTTGTAAAATACCTTCATCATCTAAATTTAACTCAGCTACACTTAAGTCTGGATTTCTTCTAACAAATGCAGGAACATATTTACCATTAACAGTTTTACCAATACCCCTACCTCTATTAATAGTAATATCAGGATATTCCGATTTAATTTGAATTATAGCATCATCAACATTCTTTGGTTGTTTTACTGGTCTTGGATCTTTTGTACCTATAGCTATTGGTGGTATTTCTGTATCTGAAGCATTTTCATAAAACTTCATTTCTTCAAATATCTTTCCACCATCTTCGTAAGCAATAAACTTTTTACCTAATTTATTTATATACCAAGCAAAACCACCTACTACCAATGCATCTTCAATAGGTCTATTTTCATTAAGTGCTTGTTTAGTAAGTTCTTCTGCTGTCATTAACTTAGCAAACTTATTCATTTCTCTACCTGCTTCACCAAATGTCTGTGCTGTTTTAGCTCCTTTAATTAAAGCAGTACCAAATACCCAGTTACTAGGATCAGAAAACTCACCAAGTAAATGTCCAATATGATACATAGGATTTTTTACATCAGTTAAATATTGTTTAAAATCTACTAATCTATCTGTAGTTTCTTTTGCACTAACTGAATTGCCAAAGTATTCTGGTATAAATTTTCTGTAATTAAATAATCGTGGATCTTGATATACATCATAATCTTCTTCTGGTTCATATGACTTACCACTAAGATAATCAATAGTAGTTCCAATAACACTACCATATGTAATTCCACGTGTAATAATTCCTGGATCATCTAAGACATTACCTACATGTGTAGAAAAAGGAGTAGATTGTTTTTCTTCTATTGTTGGAAGATTAGGATCTTTTTGTAATAATGTTTTCATTAGTTATTACTAGGACTATACAACATTCCTTGAATTAACTCTCCTTGTTGTTGTCCAACTAACTTAATAATTTTTTTATAATTTCTCTTTTTAATAGCTTTGAACAAATCATTTTTATCTATATCATTTGAATATAACAATTCACTAATAATTGTTTTAGTAAATCCATCTAACTGTTCAAATGTAGAATCTACTTCATTAATAATTGTTTGTGCTTTATCTACATCAAATGGTATAGGTGGAACAAATCCATCTTTAGCTATATTCATATTTCTATAATGATCGTTAAATAATTTCATTTTATCTGTATCTGTTTCATAAGCAAATGAACTTAATTTATTTCTTATATCTTTACCTATTTTAAAATTATAATTACTTTCTAGTTCAGCAATTTCATCAACCATTTTTTTATCAAATATATTTTTTCTATCACCAGGTTTTATCTTAGTAGCAAAATCATATATCAATCCTAAAGCTGCTGTACTTTTTTCTGTAACAAATTTTCCAATAACAGAATCTTCAGATACTAATTTACCAGCATCATTAATAAATTCTGACTTTATTGAATTAATATCAACGTCATTATTGTAATAGTTTGGATCAAAGTAATCATTCTTATTAAATTGAAATTGTGGTGTACTATTAATGTTTGCTGCTCTACCTTTTAAATCTTCATAGTTATTATAAAATAAATCAAATCTAACATTAGATGATTTAGGTTCACCATCTATAGATACAGGTTCTTCATCATTCCATGTAAAATAAAACTTACCATCTTCTAACATTTCAAGAATTTCTTTACTAGTAGGTCTTAAATACTCTCCATCAAAATCAACAAACCCATAATTAATAAGTGTATCTGTATCACCAGCATTTTCATAATTCATAATCTGACCTAGTATATAACCTGCTGCTGTGTTTCTTAAGTTTCTTTCATCCATACTTGCAACACTTTCTAATGCATACTTTTGAAATGAACCTTCTCCATCTGGTGACATAAAACTACTATATCCATATCCATCAGCTGACATTTTTTTCATAGCTTCTAAACCTGCTGCAAAAGATTTTTTTTCTAATGCTTCATCAGTATCTCCAAATGAAACACTATTTCTAAATTGTAAATCATGATATCTTCTAAATACATCTTCAAACTCATCACCATATTGTGCAGCTGCTAATTTGTTTAATCCTTTATTAACAAGTGTTAATGGATCAACTCCTACACCAACTCCAGGATAATCTCCTAAAGGTGTAGCTAACCATGTTTGAAACCAACTATTAGGTAGCATAGGTGCATATCCATCTACTGTACTATCTTCATTACCTATTATTTCTCTGTCACCTAATATTACTTTTTTATAATTATCTGATTGTGATTGATATACTTGATAAATCATATTACCAACATCAATAGGATTTTTTTCTAAATAACTATTTGTTCTTCTAGTTAAACTAGATTTTTCTGATCCAGTTAAATCAAAGTTCTTTTTTATATTCAAAGATATTTCATTAAAACTGTTTCCAAGTTTTTGTTGTAGATTAATATCTTTCATAATTTTAGACACATTTGCTGGTAAGTTTTTTATATCTACAGTTCCCCCATCTGTAGCTACATTCCAAGTTCTATATGCATTAAACAATGACTCTGATACATCATTAATATTACTTTCTTTAATAAATGGTTCGTTTGTACTTGTGTTTAAAAAAGCAATAAATCCAGGAGGTGCTACTTGATTCTTATAAACTTCTGTTAACATAGTCTGTAAATTTATATCATTAATATCTGTTTGATATGATTCAATGTCGTCTGATAAACCTAAGTCTACTTCATAATACTGTCTAATAATTTCATCTTGACCACCTAAATCTGATACAGCATCAGCATAACTAGAGTTTTCAAGAAGTTGATATAAAGGTTTATCTGTTGTCTTTGCTTCTCTAAGCATATCAATTACTTTTATTTTAGAATTATTTAATGTTTCTAATTTAATAGCTTGTGTTGCACTAACTCCATACACATCTAAGATTTCATCAGCGTTCATTAAACCACCATCTTCATTAATTAAACTAAATCCATTTGTTAAATTTTTAATATTTTTTGATGTTTCATTATAAAGTTTAGATTGTGCAATCTTATTACTAGCTTTACTATTTGCACTTGCATCTAAGTTTAAAGATTTAGCTGTATTTAATTCTCCAATACCACTCTTAACTATCTGATCTATTATTTCTTGACCAATAGTATTTCCTGTTTCATCTGCAAATATTTCATAATTAACTCCTCTTACTCCACCTTGATCTAGAGAGTAATTTCTTAAAAATAATTGAGCTTCAGTTTCAGCTTTAACTATTTGATCTGTATCATTAGGATCTATATTTTGGAAAAAACTTTTAACAATACCATTAACTCTTTTTTGTTCTACAGAAAGCATTAAGCCTTCATCTGATTTTCTTTTATCACTATCATTTAATTTAAAATTACTACCAATTATTAATGCATTAAATTTTTCACCATTAGTTCCTAAAAATTTAGTTACTTCTGTTGCATAATATTGATCTAATGAATCAATAAATTCTTGTGGAGATTGTGTAGTTGTAGATAAATTTTGTATAAAATTGTCTATATCTGATAAACTAGTTTGTAGATTATTTTCATAAGATTCAGTTAATTCTTTATATTCAATAATGTTTGCTTGTTTTCTAAGTGTTTCAAATGCACTTATATTTTTTTGATTGTAATACGATTCAGCATTAATACTTAATCTTTCTGGTACTCCTGTTAATACACCATTAATATATCCATCTGCTTCTTCTTGGAACTTTTCTAAATCAGGTTTTTCACCTGACTTTAATATTCCATCAAGTTTGTTGTTTAAATATTTTGTAGTTTCTGTTTCAAAATTATTTTGCCATTTTGCATCTAATACTTTTACTTGGTTTTCAGCTAGTGTATTTATTGTATCTGAAACCGCACCAAACATTTGACTAACATTAGGTGAGTATACATCAACAACTCCCATTCTTGCTGCTGTACTAGAAGGTGTTACCATTGATTGCCTTCTTGTTCTTTTAATCTCTCTAACCATTTACTGGGTAATTCCTTCCTGGTGGTCCAGAAGCACCTGTTCCTTTTTTTACACCACTAGTAGGTTGTTTATAATAGTTATAGTAATTCCATCCATTAACTATGCTTGTTCCTGCATTTATAATAGAACCCATGTTAGAATAATAAGCCTGTTGTTTAGTATTAAAGATAGCTCTATCGTAGTTATTATTTATTTTAGCTGCATTTAATCTTATAGAAGATAAATCTTTATTAGTTATATCAACAATATCTTGTTGTATTGCATCAAAACTTCCACTTTCACCTACACCTGATGCTCCTCTTACTGCTCTATTATTACTAAGAACAATATTCATATCTCTTGTTCTATTGTTTTCTGCTTGTAATCCTTCTAAGTATGATACTTTCTTTTCTTGCTCGTATCTTCTAGCCATTTCTTTAGTTTGAAGATTTGTTTGCTGTATCTGTACTGCTGAACCAGCAGCAGATATACCTGCACTAATAAGAAATAATGTTGCTGGATCTGCTCCCATTTTAAAATACTACCTCTAATGCTACACCTAATACCTTTAAAGGCAAGGGTGCTGTTTGTGTTATTTTTAACGTAGGCTCTCTATCATAACCTAAAAAGAAAAACTCTTTCTTTCCTGTTACTTTAGCTACTGGAGCTGCTACATCAAAATTTACATCTCTTATAACTAAACTTTTAGCAGTACTATCTGCTGCTTGTAAAGCTACATTTAATGAATCTGATAAATCTATAACTGCTCTAGATATTCTTTTTATCTGTCCTGTCAATGGACCATTAGCTACTTCTCTATCTATTGGCATAGTTTCAAGACTAGGTTCATAGTTAAATCCTACTACTACCCCAGCATTATGAGCTACATCAAAGGTTATTGTATCACTTGCTGATGTAACAAATGATCCTAATGAAAATGTACCATCAACAGCATTAACAGTTTCTTGCGTTAAATGAGCAGGACTATTATGAACACGCCCTGAAGTAATAGTAATTACAGCATTGTCACCAGGTGAAGAAGCTAATGCCTGGTCTAAAACAACAGTATGACCACTAGCTGTAGGTGTTACAGTTTGTATTTCATAACTACCAGTAATTCCAGCTATAGTAATAACATCACCTATATTCGGTGCAGTTGTATATCCATCTACATTTACACTAGTACCTGTTTGACTAGCACCATTTATTAATGGACTGCCTTGTTGATTAACTGTAGTTGTTCCTGAACAATCTAGTGTTAGATCATCTTGTTCTGCAAACTTTTCTAAAGTATATACAGTTCCACCTTCAAGTTGTCTTTTAACAACACAGAATAAATTTTCATTAATAGCTGTAATACTAGTAAACTCATCATTAGTCTTTGTACTCCATTGTGTCCAACCAGCTATTTTTTCTGCACGTACACTATGAAACAATCCAAGTGTTCCATCATTGTTTGTAAAAAAAGCAAACTGTTCTGGTCTAGTTGTTGTACCAGTTATCATAGCCATATCTACTGGAGCTTTCACTAAGTGTGACGCTAAGATAGATATAGATGTAGATGCATACGCATTTTCAACATCACTAAATAAATATTCACGAATAGCTTTACCATTCTTTTGTGCATACAATGTAGCACCATCAAATATAATAGGCTTAGCTCTACTACAACCATAAGGTGTTTGTCTAAGAAATGTTATATTAGCAGGTGTAACAGCAGAAGTATCTGTAGATGTAGGTACAAAATATTCACCACCATCTGTAAGAACTTGTAGGTTTCTTGAAGATACTAAATGTCTAATTTCGTTTACCCTATCACCAGATACAAATACATTAATAGCTTGATCTGCTAATCCTGTCCCTACTGCAAAGTTTAAATATTCACCTACTCTTGAACCTACTACAGCAGCAGGAGCATCTCTTACTCCAGCAAAATATAATCTATTATCATGGAATGTGACTGCTTGTGGAAATCCTCTTTCTGCTGATATTAATTGTTCTTCAAAATCTGCGTGAGGTCCAGTAGAAACTACATCTTCTATAACAGTAACAGTTGCTTCAGTTGCGTTTGTTCTAGCAGTAATAAAAACTTGTTTACCATTTATCTTTAAATAAGTATTTACATGGTTAGTTGTAAAAAAATCTGCACTTGCTGTTGCTGTTCTACCTGTACCAGTAGCATGTGAAGATAATGTAATTGTTAAACCAGCAGCAGCGTATTTATAAAAAGGTTGTGTACTTTTATTTACACCACCTACAGATACACTTGTATCTTCTTCAAATGCAAAAGCTGATACTGTAAATGAAGTAGCACTTGTTCTTTTTATTTCTCTAATAGCATTATTTCTATGTGTCAGAAATACAGTATCTCCAAACTGTGCAAAGTTTAATTCAAATAGTTGTGCTGTTGTCCAATTACAATTACTAGTTATATTTGTTTGTATAGCTGCACCATTAGATCCATAAACATCTAATCTATTATTAGATAAAACAAATACTGCTAGTTCATCATTAGAAAATATAAATGGAATAACTCTTGATTCCCCTGGTAATGTAGCTTTATATGTAGTTCCAGGTCTACGCATAATACCACCTTCATCTAGCAAGTACCAATTACGTAATGTCTTAGCTCCACTAAAGTAAGCATTAGCATCTGTTCTTGTAACGAGTAATGGATTAAGTTCTCCACTTGCAAAGTT